>Ga0210040_10000242_pt1 | contig 96529 bp, 91 predicted proteins | sample CryGeyCG12114_NA_FD_185462 | JGI IMG/M metagenome (GOLD analysis project Ga0210040, IMG submission 185462) | Groundwater microbial communities from aquifer - Crystal Geyser CG19_WC_8/21/14_NA (SPAdes) (version 2) | ecosystem: Environmental > Aquatic > Deep subsurface > Groundwater | place: USA... | reverse complement strand
GTATAAGCCGCACCATACTTACTAGTCGAGGAAAAGAGGAAAAGGAGGAAAATTGTATATCATGGTTGTCTGGTACGATCGACATATTTTCAATTCTGTGTTACGATGCAGTTTACTTGGCTGGGAGCTTCAGTCTTTGTTGTAGAGGCATGAGGCTCGGGGTTTGTGGTTCGAGGGTGGGAAGGTTGTCTATACTCCACTACATATAATGTCATGACTTCAAACAGGGGCGCTGTCATCTCGCGTCCGGGTTTTGATGTTTGGGATGCGGAAACACTGCAGGACAGTATGATCGCTGAGTTCGGCATGGGAGCACTCTGTGCTTCATGAAGGTGAGCTCGGTATGCTGGAGCACATCGCTTGATGACGTTGTCTAACTCGTCTCGATCACACCAGAAGCCTGCGACTTCTCTCTCGGACCATCATATACTCCAACAAGCAGTTCATGGCGCTACGTTCACTGCAAAACACGCGGCTGCTGATCGAACTTTTCCTCATCCACACTCCGGGTACCTTTGTCCGCTCCTGACCACGACACAACGTCCCATCACAGCTTCGCTTTCTCACCTTGCCCAACCACATTTCCAACGAACGCGTTATCCAACTCCATCCATTCCTGCAGCTTCGTCTGCTTAACCTCAATATGCGGCGCAATAGCCTTACTGCACACCGTTAGCACTGGTCCCCATAGGATCCGTTGCATCAGCGAAGAGCTATGCTTGACTTACAACATAGCCTTGAATTCCTTCGTGCTCCCATGCGCACCAAGCGCCTTGTGGTCCTTATACCGCTCGAACACCAAGATCTCGTTCGGCGCCTTAGGCCTTGTCATGAAGCAGTACGTCAATACGTCGGGCTCGTTCTTCTCGACCCAGGAGGCGGCGTATTGTCTGCGAGGACCTTTAGCGAGGTAAGCAGAGGAAGGAAATGTCACCTACCCGAGCACATCCAGGACCTTTTCGCGCTGTCCGTCCTTACAGGTGAAAACCGCTTGCATGACGACCGTGCCCTTTCCGAACGGCGTTGCTGAGTCGCCGCGAGAAACGAAACCGGCGGCTGGATACCAGGCTACTAGGTCCTCGTCTTTCTCGTACAGACCGTCGGCCTTTACCTGCTTGTGGAAGTCCTGGAACCACGACTCGTTCTGCTGGGTTGAGAGCGCGTCTTTGTCGGTGTAGATTTCCATCCCGCCGATTACTAGGTCATGCTTGTCCTTGGAGATTAGTTGAGAGGGGGCTTTGGCGCGCGTGGACGGGGTGAAGTAGGTCCAGGTTGTGCATTTGGATTGGGGCGAGCGGTAGTAGCTGCTGCCTCGGTCGAGGAGGGATAGGACCTTTGAGCGGGCGTCTTTGGAGGTTGGGTGGAGGGTGCAGAGGAGGGCGATTTTGTTGTTGGGGTGGAGGGTGCTGGAGTTTTCTGAATCAGATTCTGTGGGCGATGGAGCCGTGGACTTGATGTTTGATGTTGCGTCCGAGCGCCGGTTGGAGTCGAGGTCTCCCTCTGTTGGGGCGGGCGCGATGTTCTTTAGGTCTGACATGTTGTTGACAGTAGTATAGTGCTATGCTGGCAGCAACAAGGTCAAGCTTAGGGCAAAGGAGGGTGTGTGCTTCGGATCCTACCAATCCCTGCTTGGAGTGATGGGAGTGATCATGATGGTGGTGACTTCGTGCCTCGGCTTAAAGCGTTCGTGTCGACCAATGATACGGCTACATCTGTGGAATTTCCCCAACAGTCTTGGCGGACATTGGTCTTGTGTCATTCACTTGAATTCAAGTCACCCGGGTGTTTACTTTATTATCGATTGACAATAGGTTCCGTTTGATCGATATGCTACACACGTCATGCAGCAGTGGAAGAGGCGATGAGATTGCGACGTTGGGGGACACGTGCCGTGATGGCCTTGGCAGGGCAGTGCGAACGGCAGCCTCGCAGCATAAACATGCTGACCACCGCAGCTGCCATCCGCACTTCGTCTACAGTAACGTTGTTCACAGTTGATACTGCGGTGTGAGTACATCATGACACCTTCTATCCCCATTCTCTTGGCTCTCCTCTGCTTCACGATTAGCTGCACAGTGGCCTCCGTTCCAGGTTAGTGCATATTCCCATATTCTGTGGTGCTGCTATTGACCAAGGACAGCCCTACTCGGCGTCAACCTAGGAGAGAGGTACTTGTATGGCGGCCCTATATGCGCTGTTCGGCTTGTTGCTTACAAATGCAGAACAGCGGCTTTCTTCAATGGCAGTGGTGTCCATGCGGCAGGACGCGTCGAAGGCACTGTAGCTTACACAGACCTCATGGCCGAGATTTTCAATGATCCCAAAGCATTGCACAACTCCTCAGGTGACCAACAAGCTGTTTTGAAGGATGCATTGAGCACGGTTCGAGCCGAGGCTCGACGACTCAACAGTGACGATTCGATTCGCATAGGAGGAATTGCCTATCCAGCCCACTTCCATGACGAGCATAGATCGGCCATCTTCCATGCAGCTTGGGAGCTTGATCCTGGATTTACGTCGCCTGGATCTGCCGACATTGCTAGGCTGAGCTCATCATACAAAAACGCTATGATCACTTATCCAGCTGATTACTGTCTGGAGAAATTGTTCGTGGACAGAGGTCGGATAGTCGAGGACGATGACCCCCTTGTCCTGCTATTTGAGGCGAGTTTTGACGGGCTACATGTTGTCCTGGGAAGGGTCGGATTCCCTGGGGTAGTGATCGAAGAATTACAGAGCATTAGATGGCCAGCTTCCGTCGAGGATGTTCAGAGTGCTCTCCAGCACACCTCTATCCAGCCTTTGTTGGGCGAAGTTGCGTCTGTCATTTTTAGCGGTGAAGACGCGGTAGCCGATTTCTCGAGGTGCGAGCTGCGCTTGAGAAGGAGTCTCCGTCATTGCTAGACCGAATTCAGGTCCCTGCTATGGGGCTCGAGTACGTGGCTGCTACAGGTGCTGCGTGCCGTGCGAGGCAGATTACGATCTTCCCTGAAATATTGCGGCCGCAGGACGAGCCGTATCATTTGATGCACGATGAGCACGCTTTAAGGTTGACATCCGACGACGGCGACACTAGGTATCTAACCTTGGAAGATCTGTCGCCAGTGATGCCTGCAAACTGCCGCGCCACAAATGACACCGACCCCCTGCAGGGATATTGTGCTTATATGAGGAGCGCCACGATGGATGAATGGCTCCTGCAACGGGAGGAGACCTTCCTGTCCGTGGGTGGCTGCGTGTTATCGTAAGTCCCTCAACATGTCCGCCGAAATCTGACCTATGAGGCTAACAGGAAGCAGAAAATACTGCAACATGGCGTTCGGAAACTCGTACTCGGTCGATCCTAAATGCACATGTACGTGTGACGGCCAGTTGATGGGACTGTCGGATGCTCGATGTGAGGGATTTGAAGGTGATGTCCCGGTAAGGACTTCTCCCCCGAATGGCACGCCGCCGAGAAGGTAGGGTGGTTCATGCTGAGGAGCACTGTGATGGTCGACGTCATGGTTGATGCCTTATAGCTAAGGCATCCTCTGACATTACCTTTGACTATTCGGTACGCACCTTCTGTGCTACCCTCCGTACGACTTTTCATCAACATAATCACGTTGTCGCCTACGCACGCCTCGCCCCGTGATAAGCACTCCGCGGGCGAAGAGTAAGATTTCAGCGGGCCGGTGAAGCTGCAGATGTGAGCGTATTTCTGAGGCATAAGTAGTGCCAGGAATCCTTATGCTGTATACGTGTAGATTCTACGTCACATGTATTTATGTCCCATGTACTGGGTAGACGCTTTATTGTCACCTGGGTCGGAGTTAGGATTGAATCTAGAATGCAACTGACGTGAACATCTTTCGGAAAAGATAGTGTTGGTTCCCCCTCGGCTGAAGTTCAGTTCCGATATGATCGAACAGACAAAAATCAGGTTGCAGTACTGAGCTTCCAGCATCCGATAACGACCTCTCTCTTACCAAGCTAGAAACAGGTAGATAGAACTACCCTTCCGCAGCGGCGCTGGCAGCAGCACTACCCAGGTTCTGCCATATCTCCATGACGGCCTGCCACCCCGCCTCACGGATAGCACTGATTTCGGCCTGTCGTCTGCGCGGGTTCAAGTCCTTCACGGCAGCATTCGAGTCCCGATCAATAGCACCAGTCATACCCTCGGGTCCAAAGACGTAAGTCTCATTTATGCCCCAAGGCTCGTCGCCACTGATGAAGTCGATCCATTTCGTCCTCATCATTCTGCCGACGCGTCTCGTCTCGTCGTTCACGTCGTCGTCGTATCCGCCGAAGAGGCCGAAGAGGTCGACTGCGTGTCCTGCCTTGGATCTGTGCTTCTCCTGGAATGGATTGCCTTCGTCGTAGTAATACTGGTATGCCTTCGTCTCGCCACCGGCACCGTTCACGTTCTTCGTGATAGACGGCGGCCAAGCGCAGAACCGTACATCACCGAGGAAGTGAAGTGCTTCTCGCCTAGCAGTATCGTGATCTTCTTCTAGCCCGTCGATGCCGTAGATTTTTGCTAACTTTGCGCCCACGGCCGGATTGTTCTTTGTTTCGAAGCATTGGACGACCTTCTTAGCTGTGAGTTTGCGGAAAGCGCCATGCCACAGTACCCATTCGTGCCGCGTGTCTCCAATTAACAGACCTTTGAGTTTGCCAAAGACACGGTTGTCATTGTCCCAGTCCTTGAAGTAGGGTTCGTCCCAGAGCCAGAAGCGGGTGAGTTGGAGATCTTTGAGTGATTGAATGAGAGTCTCGGCGGGTGCCCCGGATACTGAGGCTTCAGGACCGAAAGAACCGCTAGTATTGCCTTTGTCAAACTCCATAAGCTGAAGGTTGCCGTCTATCAGTCCTGCAAGGCCGAAGCCTGCTTTGTCTGGTTGTGGTGGGGAGCTGTAGAGACACCCTGACTGGAGTATTGCACGTTCAAACTCGGCGCCCGAAGCTAGGAGAGCATGTGTGTAGATTGCGCCTGCTGACTCGCCGCCTACGGTGATATTGCTTGGGTCGCCGCCAAACTTGGTTATGTGAGTCTTCACCCACTTGAGGCCTGCTTGTTGGTCTTGTAGAGCAAGATTCACTTCTCCTTCGCCGTTGCCGAAAGAGAAGATGTTGAGTCGGTAGTGAATTGTGACAAGGATGATCGGCCTTCCCAGCTCCACTGATTGGGCTACTAGAGGTCCCGCGTCACCGAGTCGATGCTGGGCATTACCGTACGCATTGGTCATGCTACCTATCAATTATGAGTGACAGTGCTTAGGACAGTGGGTCCAACGCACCTCCATAGATCCATAGAAAGACCGGTAGCTTAGTAGCAGAAGTCGAGGCTGGGCAGGTGATGTTGAGATTCGTACACTGCAGTTCGTCTTCTGCTTGCGGTTCATCTTTGGCTATCGTCTTAGGTATCTGCATGAAGTCTCGAATGTCGAAGTCAATCTGAGGACATCTCGGTCCAAACTTGGTGTACTCCGTCGTATCACCCGGAAATGTCTTAGTGAGTTTTGGCTTCGCAAAGCGCTGAGCGATGGTTGCGTAGGGTATGCCTCGAAAGTGTACCACTTGATCATTGTAGCGAGGATCGACTACACCTTTCAGCCTTGTGCGTAGATCGTCTGAAGGTGTCTCATGCACATTTAGCTTCCCAAAATTCGTGCCGATGTCTGATGCGGGAGCAGAGGCCATGTTTTTCTGTGGCTCTTGCCAATGCAGTCACAAGCACTTGTTTGATATCTTCCCTAGAGTGTCAAATGCCAGATTTGCGCACCACGGCAAACGGCGACCGGATTCAAGAGTTCAGGAGCTTTCTCATCTTGTTTTTTCCAAACCAAGCCTAGGCTTGTGGTCTCTCAAGTTTTGGGTCAAAGTGGGTGCATGCAATCGTGCGGGGAGCGACTCCGATCTCCAGAACTTAGAGGGCGACTTCCTGCCTGGTGTCCTGTCATGATGCTGATATCTCGCCTCGTTCCAGCGACGAGAAGCTGAAGCTCCTTTACTCGTAATGCAAGCAATGTCTTGTCCACACAAGAGGTGCACCAAACCAAGCGACATGGGTTCAGCCTGGGTGGATGTTGCCAGGGTTGTTGAACAGGAATGCCCAGCCCGCCGACAATTATCTTCGCTGTCCTCATTGGCTGAGGAATTTTAGTGGAGATTGAACTAATCGACATCAGAAATTGACGCGTGGTAACGTCTTTCGACCTCGAGCACTCTATACCCTCCGGTACAGCTCGTCTGGCGCGACAAGAGCGTGACATGCCACAAGCCAGTCGACAGTGGTTTTGTCTAGGCGCACGCGACACAAGCGGTACTTGACGCTTCACGAGCTACGCTAACCTCGGCGCTTCGCGAAGCCCCAGAAAGCGCACCGTGTACCGAAGCAGATCCTGTCCCCAGCCAAGCCAGCCAGATCCATACAAGGTACTCAGCTCGAACAACCAGAGATTACGGTGATGTGCTCGAGTTCTCTCCGGCCGTCCAATCTTCCTGTCCTGCGGGCTCTCCACATTGAGCACATCCTCATGTGCCACTATCAGGGGCCTCATGGTAGGCATGCCGCCCAGATGCTAGCCAAGCATTCCTGCCATAAAACCTTGCTGACCACCACGTGACTTGACTCTGGAGGAAGGTGCGGCCCGCTTCACGACATTATGTTTGATGGGAGTCGCAGGAGCACTTCAGTCAGCGACGGTCGCCGTCTAGCACCAATCTGCGACGGTCATGCTTTGCTCTGTACGCAGATATAGTTCGACTTGCTCGCTACTGCACGTCTGAAGTGCGAAACATCGCCAACGCCATTCCGCGAACAGCTTTCGAAGGATAACTTAGCCCACCTTTGTGGTCTAGAATGGTCGAACGATGCTAGAGCTCCTGCCTCCATCCATGGCCGCACTGCCCTACTAGAGTCTCTAGTAGTATAGCTTAGGCGGTGTATTAATTAGCCGGTACTCGAAAGCAACCTATCATGTCTTCCGATGCTAATCACTTAGCAAGCCACCAGAAGACCTGCAAGGATGGAAGATCCTAGGACAGGCAGTGCCGGCACATGTTATTCGGTCCACGATATCCTGACCGTGTCCCCGAAGGTCACTGTTCCTATCGTTCAACCCCTACCGCCCTAGGGCTGTCTGTACCTCATTTGAGGATGCACGCAGCGAGATCGATGTAGGGACAGCGCCATCCTGATGCGGACACATACAATGTCCTTGTTGCAGGTCGAGGTCGAGGGTACCTGCTGGACTGTATGCTTCGCAGGTGCGCCATGGGGACTTTCGGTTCGCGGGCCAATGCTCTGTTTTGGATTGTGGGTGGAAATGGAGGTTACCGGATGCGAAGGAACCGTCCTAGTGTCAGGACACCGTAATGCTGACTCCTTTAAAAAGTCCAAGTGGTCGCCTGTGTCTTTACTTGTGAGTCAAGCTGGTACTGTATCAGCATTATCTCTTATCAATGCTGCGGACGCAATTCGTTATCATACAATGCAGTGGGGTCTCGGTTTTCATTACGTCGCCAAGGCTGATGCAATTGCAGAGACCTCATCTCCGGAGTGGCAAGACGGAGCGCTAGGACAAACAATCTTCTTAGAAGCTAAACGCAGTCCCTGGACGCCATCTTGTGTCAAGCGAAGCTCTTTCTCTATCTGAAAGCACAACGCGACGGTTACGTATCTTGATATGGGTTATGGACTTCAGGAATCGTGCTTTCATGCACCTGGTCATAACATTAACGATTCGTCACGCACAGATGTCAGTCTTCCATGGAATTCGTCCCACCAGATGTACAAGAATAGGAAGGACCAATTGGAGAGAGTGATGGATGAGGCGCGTCTATACAGCCTGCTTCTGATGCTACCATTCGAGTTCATCTATAAGGGGAGTGAACATACTACTGCGTCCAAAGCTGTGACCGCCAAACTGTTCCGCAAAGGATATCCTGAGGAGCACATCAATCGTAAGATGCCCAAAAGAAGAGATACAGAAGCGAGATCACTAATGTGCAATACAGATGTGCACAGAAAGTTAGCTCAAAACATTCAGATACCGGGCTTCGAAAACATACGCCCACACACACCAAGACCTTCAATGACACGCCTTTCAAGTCAGCTGAAACACCAGGAGCAACACGCGATGGTGCCACGAGCACAGCTCGAAGATATAACACAGCGTTACCCTATCCTGCTACAAGCCGGGCTACAGACGAGACACCCAGTATCATGGCGCCAGCTCACACAACTTGCAGAGGTGCGAGCCGCAGCTGAGCCATTGGGGTTAGGACCATTCGGTCAAGCATACTCCCATATCAAGAAGCAAATACGATGTGACGCCTGGAGACTATCATTGCTTCCTTGGCCTGTATCAATGTCAGAAGATGTGAAAGGGGAGATTCTGCGTGGCCTCAGATCGACGGACATCGCTTGCTTCGACTCTATCAACAGACCTTTTCTTCACCTGCATGACTACGTTGTCATTCGTGCCAAGCGGCAGAATGTCAGCAAGATGTACTCGGCTAGCATGGAGGACAACGTCTGCACGCTCTATCCAGTATTCTTTTCGGATATGTTAGTGGACTCGATCACCAATAAGAAGATCACACCAGGCGTGACGACAGTGCTAGAGCTCACACAAACACGACCCGTTACCATCGCTCATGAGATGCATCATTCACCGAGCCTAGTCTGCGGTAAGTTAAGAGCTCGATAGCTTCGTGGTGCACTGCTAACTCAGCCTAGCCGTAGACCAGGAAATCACCTTCGACGAAATTCAAGCAAGCCCAATCCCCACCCCGGCTTATGAAGACCCTCGAACAGTACCTGGCCAATCCGAAACCTGCTACGGTCCCACGAAGTGCATGCAGCTCGTCCACCTCGATAACGAGAATGGTACAACAAGGGCAGAGAACAATGCTGAAAACTGGGCCATCCACGAAAACATCGAAGTATTATCCGCCACTTGTCCCGGTCTCGACTTCACTTCCTCCCCAATCGTCACTGAGAGAAATGGATTGGCTCATCATTTCTCGGGTTTTGCTCCATTATGTCCTCAGGGCGTTATGCCTGTCCATCTAGACCAGAGATACGACATCACGAAAGATCGGTGGGTTGAGCTCTTTGGTTCCTACAAACCGACGTCTACCAAAGAGGTATCTGAAGCCATGACCGTGTTGGTAGATGCACTGGGAGAGGATGGTGCGCTTCGGTACGACAAAGACGAGGTCTTTGCCTGCAACGTACGAGAAAAGATAAGGCAATGGCTGAAGGTCGACTCAGAGGAGTATCAGGCAGGAAGACCTCGCTACTGATGAGACAAAGTCCCGGAAGTGCCGGTTAAGTGAGGACATTACGTTGGCAGCTTGTTCTGATTTGGTTTCATTCACAGCAAGATCTAAGGGTGCTCAACCCGATATTCCAGCATTTCAATTGACGTTGAAGACACTACAAGATCAGTACGAGAAAGCAGGGAACATGGACCCATACATGGAGAAGTAGCTTGCGGGGACTCCGAAGTCCTACGAAGCGCTGGGAATAGAAGATCGACCGTGACCAAATGCTTTCCACAACTCTCTCAACGCGGCAGTGAAGTTCATCGGGCAATTATTGGCACATTTTCCGGCCCTACATAGGCTTGCAGAGCCCTTCTCTCAAATTTGCATGCGTTCGAGATCTCCAGAAATCTGTATATCGTGCCGCGCCAATAACTTCACTCAACTGAATGCCTGCTAACAACGTCCGCTAGACAAAGAGAGCTCACACGCACGACCGCTTCCTTCTGCCAGCAGCATCTCAAAGGCCGCCCGGTTGAGGAAGCCTGTCCAAGGAGTCTGCAAGACATATAGCACTACCATAAGTCGCCATAGCTTCGTCTTCCAGCCGACAAGGAGCCATAGGTACAAGGGAACATTAACCACGAAAAGCAGACGACCGGACTCACCACTATACGTGTTTTTTCGTCACCGCTCTATTCAAATGACGACGCTTCAATGCAGCAAGCCTGATCTTGCATCAGGTATCCCTTCAGCTATCCAGGTCGGCGGCCGATTGACTACAAGGGATATGATCGAAGTTCGTGAGACAAGCGTGGTGACAAGGAAGCTTGAGCTGAGAAAATCATGACTCGACTCGAAGGAGTGTATGATTCAACACTCGTCCGCTCACCAGTCAGATCCACCTGTACCGCTCATCTGAGAGTTGTCTGCGATCAGCAGCCCCTGGGGCGGCAATGGCGCTTCCTATGCTGTAGACTTGCGACGACTGTTCGATGAGCTGAGGTCGTGTATTCTCCGTCGTCTGTCGTCTGCGCACGGGGTAGGGTCTCCACTAAGTGAACAGCGTAGCCGCGCCGAAGATAGCGACCCCAGTACGCGTAACCCACACACACCTCGCTTACCTGCAAGCATCCTTCAACTTTTACATTCCTGTCTACAACCCCACCCTGATCTCAATTGCCTGCTCACGCTATGCCTGACTAGCAGGCTCCAAGACCCCTAAGCACCCCACATCGGCGGCGGCCAGGCGAACAGGAGCCTCCGACACCCACACCTGCTAGAGTCGAGCGATGGAGCCAAGCCTATGATCGGTTGACTAGCACAAACAATGAATTAAACCTCCAGATCCAATCCGTATGTTTACCCTTCCAATCTCGCTCACTCCATACTAACCGTCTCGTCAGATCACAAAGCAATTCAGTGATGTTCTCCACCTTGCTAGAGAAGAGAGCGACGATGTCGCCTATACGAGCGTCTACCTTTTGATGAAGCAGCTCCGTGCAAGTACCTTGGAAGCAGGTATCGACCCCGCCGTCCTCGAGAATCCAGGTGAGGACTCCGAGCATGAGCCCGATGAAGAAGACCAGTCGATGTTGGACGTCGCCCAAGAGGGTGACACTGACGAAGGTGGAGATCTCGATAGCGAGGAGGATACCAACTCTGAGCTAGAGTATGATCCCGAAGAACCAGTCGAAATAGGTCCTAATTCGTGGGTTGCTGCCTACGTCGACCTCGGCTGGGTGGATGGAGCGGGCGCTGCTGTCGACCAGGCTCGTATTGTCGGTGGTAAAGAGATCGGTGCTACCGACCTGCTCGGGGTCGATACGGAATTGTCGCCTACCTGTTCTGCCTAACGAGTCAACCTAGCCATCTACGAAGTCACCGCCGGCCTTAAGCATCTCCAATAGGAAGGTCGCCTCAATAGGTCATCGACCTTCATACGTCTGCATCCGTAGGCCATTCACAGCATCGTCAACCTTCTAATTAGCAACGCCATCGGCCGCAAGGCCATACCTCGGATTAACTCGATCCTGAAGGCAGCACACCAATATAACAGCGATAGCTCCAACCCCTTCTATGCACGAAAGGCAAACGATCTTAGGTTAGACGCTAACGTCCTAGAGATGTCTAGACAATTCTTCTAGACCCTAGGGTATGCGTTTCGATTAGCTCGTACCGTTGACGCCTGGTTTAAGTTTAAAGACAACTACTATAATGCCATGCTCTGCGCTAGGTACACGGACATCGTCGACGAGGTCGAAGCTCACCCCGATGGGCGGAAGCTCGAGCTATGCGTGCCGTACACGGCGGTGTTGGCCGAGATGTCAAGTACCAAGTCTGTGCGGCCCTAGCTAAACAGGTCGGCCTGCCATCCAAGCGGCTGAGAGACATGCTGAACAGATCCATCGCCCTCGCTCACGTCGTCGCTCATTACGGCGCCGCCATCCTCCTGCACGTTGAGGCCAACGTCGCCAGCGTGTAAGTCAAGCATTCAGAAATGGGGTAACTTCCACTAACGAATCTGTGCAGCTTGAAAAAAAACTCAGCCTCTGCCGTGCAGCGTCGACAAAAGTCAGTCTTGAACGGATATTCGGCACGAAAGCACATCAGGCGCAACGAAAGATTAATCAAAAGGAGAGTCAATTTCAGTGAATGCAAGCCATGCACATTCCAAAAGTCTCAAAAGCCGCTACCTTCGAATCTACACCAAGTATCTAAATCCTTTGTGCACCACGACACCCTTCTCAATCTCAGTTCCATGCTCATCCCGTCCCGCTCTCTCGTTCTCCTCGATCTTCTTGTTATTCGAGACCAGAATCATCCTGAACAAGTAAATGCCGAGGATGGTCACTCCGAACATGGACGTGACAACACCGTAACTCTTCCTGAAACCGTTCTCGGACATACCCCAGACGTAACTTCCCGCAATATTGCCCAATTGACTGAAGGCGTTGACGAGGGCGATCGCAACCGCACGTTTTGCTGGCGGACGTGGGAAAGAACTCGAGATCCAGCTGTAGAAAACAATGAAGCCTGCGTAGGAACTGGCCTGCAGGAACAACGCAACGTAGCGCGCAGCTATATTCAGTGTTGACATGCTGATGATGAAGCCGAGCAGACCGCCAAGTATCGGTGCCACCATGTGCCAAAACTTCTCCTGAGTGCGATCGGCGTGCCAAGCATTCATCAGTGAGATGATGCAGCTGAACAACCAGGGCGGAGAGCTCATGAGAAGGGTGGGAATGCGACTGAAGCCAAGGGTCTGCGTGAGAGTCGGGAAAAATGCGTTGAAGGACAGGCCAATAACGTAGGTCGTGAAGGTTAGCATCATGAGGTAGATCTTGTAGTCTTTGATGCACATGTATAGACCCGTGAGCGGAGATTGGTCTGCAGCGTCGACATCTGCTTCGCCAACGTCTTCTGTCATTCGTAGCACTGCGACATCCCGTTCCTCTTGTGTAAAGCCCCGCGTGTTGTGTGGCAGATCAGGAAGAACAAACGCCGCAAGAATGGCAATTGCCATTGTGGCGGCGCCCTCGATCCAATACAGCCAGCGCCAGGCCCGGTGGCCCAAGACCCCCTCCATGTTTCCTAGAACTGCAGCGCCGACGAGGGCGGAGAAAGCGTTCGAGATCAAATTGCCGCAGAAGAGGATAGCGTTTCGGGTGGTGAGTTCGCGCCTTGTGTACCATTTGGAGAGGATGAGGAGGGCACCTGGAAGAAAGGCGGCCTCCACAAAGCCGATGCAGAAGCGAATGGCGACCATTCCACCGAAGTTATTGACGTTGCCCGAGAGAGTAGAGATGAGGCCCCAGAGAAGCATGGCGGAGCCGATGTAGATGGAGGGACGTTGGATGCGATTGATGATTATGTTGCTGGGGACCTGCATCAAAATATAGCCCACGTAGAGAATGCTGAGACAAGTTGCGTATTCTGTGTTGTTAATGCCAAGATCTTCTTGGAGGCCACCAAGTCGAGCCGAGGCGATGTTGTTGCGATCGAGGTAGTTCATGATATAGATGAGCACGAAGAGAGAGCATCTTGCGTCAAGCTTGCGCTTCATACTCTTTTCGACCTCCTTCCGCCGTTCTGGGGACAAAGAGCTCGCAGCACCTTTCTGGTAGAGTGTGCCGTTCTCATGGCTCGGGTGATCGACTGTTGTGGCCTGGTTGGCCTTGGAAGTTTTGAACATCATGTCTTATGGCTTTACTTGTTGTTGGGCACGAACAGATTGCATGGACCACGGTATACCGACGAACATATATACTTAACTTTCTGGACATGTTAATCACGCTACATCACTCCGCATCGACCCCGGGCGAAGACCCTGAGGGCAAGGGGGACAGAATTTTAGCAGATTATCTTGGCCCACGACTTGCCTGGGGCAGATCTACAGTCAGGGTCCACCTCCGCTGTGTTCCATACCAGTGGCAATACCCAGATGCATTTACGAATCAGGCTTAGCCGCATATGTTTCGATGCCTCAGGCGAGAAAAGCTGCGATAGCTCTTACTAAGAGAAAGTTTTTCACGCGGGACGAATGTGAGTGGCCAGCATCCCAGCCGTATCCTTGTCAAAAATGGAGGTATCCAAAAAGTTTCGTGAGGGTTTCGACGCAAGTTTCGCCGCTACTGCGGGAGATCTTCAAAGATCATACGGTACGATACTTGGAAATCTCAGGAAGTGTTCGTATGCATTAGTGGATGGAGCCAGCTACTGCTCGCTCGTTAAGAGTCTGATTGGCTCATGAGCGCCAAGACACTAATGCATACGAACACTTACTGAGAATTCCAAGTAGGGTACTCGTAGTAGTGGTCCCGTCCACACGCCGCGCGATCAACGTGGTCGGCACTACGGTGGAAATAACAGCCAAAAGTGCTTGAGTGCTGGCCACGTTGATCACGCGGCGTGTGCCGTCATTTCGCCTCTCTACGACTGGGTCTGCGCTTAGAGGAATTCGGGGACGATAGGCTGGGACGTTTTCGCGATGCGGCTTCTCGGACGGAGCAGAGCTCGGTGGTTTCCGCTTCTTCTGCGTTGCGGTAAGAGTATCTAGCCCGTAGGTGGGCTGGTCTGCGAGTACGCCTCCTGGAGAGCCTGACACGTCCTGACCTGCTGTCTGCAACCGTGGTAGGCTCAACTGCGTCGTTCCGTCGATAGCAGAAACGGCAACGAGATCTTGCTCGTTTCGTATGGCGGAAGTCCGTGGCGTTGTTGGTTCTTCACCGGCATTGGTAGTTGAGACTGGCATGCGCGCTCTGCTTTGAAAGCCGTACGATACGCTCTGAGGCTCCGCTGAGGCCTGCCCAGCCCCTGCTTTCATGTGAAGCCTCAAGCAGACATCTCAACGCCTCATTCTCAGCCCTATCCTTCGCCCTCCACCACCACCGCTGTTCGGTACCGCACCGACCACTTGGAACGAAATGTTCACTATCACATCGATTGCTCTCACGTAAGCCGAAAATCCAATGGAAATGCTACAGATCGAGGTTCCTGGAAGTGGGTATGGATAGCATGACACGGAGAATGTATTGATCAGAATCCAGAGATGGAGAGAACAACGAGGCTACGGTTGACACAACACGCCTGGATACACAGAGCTACACTCAAATGACCGGGCTCAACAGCTTCCCAGCGTCGCGCAGCCGCACCCAGCGCCTATCAAAATCTACCACTTAACCTCCTCCCCTGTATACGTGTAAAATTTCCCATTATCTCCCTCTCCCAATCCATGCACAGTCTTCAACATCCCACCAATACTAACCTCCGGCTCCAAAACCGCCCCCTCCCCACCCATCCTCGTCTTCACCCACCCCGGATCCATACAAATTACAACCACGCCCTTCAATTTCTCCCTCAAATCCCCACTCTGATGCACAGTAAGCATATTCACGCCCGCCTTGCTAATGGAGTACGTCGCGCACTTCCGCGGCGCGATAGACAGTCCAACACTCATACTGCCGAGGCCGGACGTCATGTTCATGATCCGCACATTCTGAGGCAGGAGGTCCTGGGCGACAAGGAACTCGGTCGTCTTCGCGGGGCCCAGGACGTTAATGTCGATTTCCCGGTGAAGATCATCCGGGCCGATGGAGAGACTATTCTGTGTGGGGACGGAGTTGACACCAGCGTTGTTGAGGAGGAAGTCGATTTGCGCGCCGTTGAGGGTCTTTTTGGTTTCGGATGCGAAGGACTGGATTGAGGTTAGGTCTGCGGTGTTGCATTCTAGGATGTGGGTGGTTTTTGAGGAGACGGCTTTGAGGTCGCTGAGGTCGTTGGACATTGAGCGGGTGGTTGCGATGATGGTGTTGTCGGGCGATTTTGCGAGTTGGCGGACGAATTCGAGGCCGAGACCGCGGTTGGCGCCTGTGATACAATAGACTGGCATGATTGCTCAATTTCGAATGGTCAGCTAAGGCGTTGTTACTGTTGTTGGTGAAAGTCTGTGGTAACACGTGAGAGATTGGTGTAATCTGGCTGGGCATCTGGATAATGCTGTCGTCTTTATGATACCGGTTTCAGCAGTGAGGTCACTTTTGAGGCTAGAGAATGTCCTAAAGAGGAAGGTCAGCTTCTATTAGGCTAAATCGGCCCTTTGTCCGATGACCATCTGTGTACATGAGAAGCAGAAGCAGCATCTGGATCTAAACAATTGTGCGACAACGATCACAATACCAAGTGATCCAATGTTGGTAGATAGGTAGCTGGATCGAAGATGTCGAGGTCTCCATGCCTGGGCGGAGAGGTAAATGGCCATCCTCAAGACTGTCAGCACACAATTGCTCTATAGATATACAAGTTGAGAGATGTCGTCCGAATTAGCTTTCGCATGAAGCGTGCAAGGACCAGGGAACGGTCCGCTCGTGAAAGGCAAGAAGGTTGAGCTTGTTGCCGTCCGTGCACCGGTATAAGACCTTGAGCCAGCTCGTACTATTAAAACAAAAATGGTCGGATCGCACCAGAGCGACCGTGCCGGTGTTCGAGTCTAGCTCTTTCTATTGTTGGTAGCAAAATCCTCAATAGCCTTTTGCGAGACGCACCGACCATACTAGAGCTCTGGGGTAAGTTTTCTCCGATAGCCGCACGCACAAAATCGTCGCCAACTCATACCTCTTCTTTAACATGCCTGAGGCACGAAACGTCCTGGGTCTGTTCAAGCTTCGCTTCCACCAGTCTTGCGTGTCCATTCAATCCCTTTCACAGCGCTTTGGGAATGTCCTCACCATCTCCAACTCTTCAGCTCTCTATCAGAGCTCCTGTCTCTTGTGATACCTTGGTCGTATCCTTATTCCTGGCTCATTATTCTAGGATTCCTGAGGATCATGTTGATGAGCTCGATGACTGTTTGTGGAGGGATTGCATCAATGCCGAAGGTATTCCGAAAGTTATCTCTGGTAATGTCGTAGCCTGGTAGGTCCCGGATTGAACGATAGCCGGCAGTCGAAGATCTCAAGAGATCGAACATGGAATTATGGTGGAGCAATTCCACTCTCGTTGCGATGAGATAACTAGTGAAGTCGAGTTCGGGGTATCCCAGCTGCGAAAACAATTGAGAAGAGAAGAGCGCCCAGTTCTGTGCATTCATTACAGCACGGTTGGTTCCGAAGATACTATCCTGGTCGCGCAGGAAGCGGCAAAGGCTCATGGAGTAGGCAACAAGGTAGTCTACGTAATCGCGATATGTTCCTTGACCCAACCGATCTGTCGAATCGGCATAGTATCTGGGGCCAGCAGGTTGCAACTCCGGCCAGTACACTTTCTGATCGAGCGCTGCTCGTCACGTTAGCCCTCGCCCATATTCAACCATCGGAAGACTCACCACCAAGAATGCTGCGAGAGTGTAGTAACTCGTGTAAAAGCACCGCCATGACACTGTATAGTGCTGTTATCGACTCCGCACCAACTTGCATCGTCAAGTCGGGAAGTGTGTCGCCCAGAGTTCGTGCAAAGGAGTTTGGAAAGACCGTGATGACGTTGGTAGTCTGCTCCATGCAAGCTGCCAAGCCATAGGGGTGGTCCTGTGTGGCATATTGAAGTAGCACAATACCATATTCTACGAATGCGGACGACCAGAGGCCGTGGAGGAGGTAGAACGGCATGGAAAGCCAAATTCTGAGCATGCCACTGAGCGCCCCACCGATTCCAATGTTGCTTGCCGTGGGAGGAATGATTGCATTGCCACTGCGCGAGCCGGGTCGAAGGGTGTAGAATATGTTTAGGTAGACACCTGCACACTGGTTAATTCTGTTCCGCTCGACGGCAACTAGTAACGCGCCTTTCATGTATGTATCAGTGACCTGGGGAGGAAAGGTCTGATCCTTGATAGCCTGCGCCGTGGTCGAAAATTCGTCCGAAAGCCATGTGGAATCAAGCAACATCACCAGAGCGCACAGACGCACCCACAATGAGATATTCTGCATTCTGTCGATTCCGTCAGCGCTGTAGGTGTATACCTCACCGTCGCCACCGATTTGACCAGAAGTTGCATTGTTAGCCGGGGCCGAGATCTGCTGAGTGTTTGTGACGTTCTGCGTCGCAGGACCTTGACCACCAGTGAAAGGTAGTAAATTGCACGTGGTGTGCATGTACAGAGGCATATTGAATAGAGTATGGACAGGGAGGCGATCTGTCTATACAAAGTGGCTTTTGTCCTGCTTGTAGATTGTGTCTGAGCTGCAAAGGGAAGTCAGGACGCAAAGCAAGCGTCAAGGCGAGTGAAAAGTTAGTGGAGCAGCCATGGTCTGAAGGGCATAATTGCATCGTAGCCATACCCTAAATCCGTACTAGTGCAAAATATCATCAATCCAGCAGTCTGCGAAAGGCTGATAAGCTCAACCACTGCTCGTTTACTGCTTTAGATACCGACTGCTCCAGATATCACCAACTTGAGGGTCAGGAACCAGCACCATGGTCCTCTCCTCGCCGAATCCAGTGCCTGCGCAGGCTCGCTGTTCTGAAAGCAGAAACACCACAGGCAAGGCGTTACTGCATAAGAGAAACGTATTCTTTGGAGAGCAAGGAAACAGACAGGATAAACGGCCTCACCGATAGAGGCACACCAGAGACGAAGGCCAGTCATATCTACCACGATCGAGGTCGGCTTTGCTCAAGGGAAGGCTTCGTGGTTTCCACAGAAGCACCGCGGCTGTGCGGACGTCCTGGAAACCTATGGTGCGATGTGTAACACTCGAACTGCTCAGAATTGGACCACAGATTAGCTTTCCGCGCGGAGAACTAACACCGAGACATACTTGTTTACCTAGTCTGATGCAACCTTGAGCGATTGATCTTGCACAGTCGAGGTCAGCAGCTACAACTCAAACGAGTACGGCATCCTTCGCAGACATCAAGGATCCGCAGCAGTCCGCAACAGCCAAATCCTCTTGGTCTCACAGCTCTGAGCAGCGGGCTCCTCAAGCGGTTCATGGATGCGCTGGGCCATGAGTGCTGTGTTCTGAAGGCGGCGAGACTCAACAATTGCGACATCTGGATGCGATGCTATGCCGCTATTGAAGTAGATGGCGGCTAAGCTTAGTGGCTCAACGCGCGTCTCAGATGTCGAAAGCTTGCTTGCCGTCATCGCCATAACCAGCGGAATTGTGCTTCACTGATGTGTGACCAATGCAGACCGTGCCTTCTGCGGGTGAATGTGCACATTCCAGTCTGTAAGGGCTATGCCGTGGCTCTGGTTCATGCCCCTCGGGACGCGGACGATGCATGACGGGTGTGATGGTCCCAAGCACTTCACCACTCCAAAGAGCCCCTTGGTAGGATGGCAGTCTGCAGTCACTTGCACCTTTATGATCCGAAGCTGCCGGATCTGTGCCAGACCGGTCCGGCCACTGTGCAGCTAAGTAACATGAGAGCACAAATAAGCACATGGTTGCAAACATTACTTGTGACCCTTTTTACACTGCGACCCCGAGCAGAGATCAGGCCTAGGTTTGAACCCAGCTCAGCACCTCGACCATGCGCATGTCGCACAGCTTCTGAGACAACGCTTGCTGGTATTCGTACCTGAACCTTCTCCGGCAGACGTTGGTTTTGTTTTGGCAGCGGCCGGGCTTGATTGGATTTGCTAGATCACTGAGGCATGCTCGGTCGGTGAGAGCTCCCAAAGCCTCAGAGCCTTACGACAATTATCACACGGTGGAACAGGTAGTCCAGCATGGGACGTAGCAAGGAAACTGTGGCGCACAGGACACATCCGTTTCAGTGTTGATATGAATAAGAAAGCGTGCTACAGGACAACGACATCGGAAGTCTCAGGATGTCGCCGTTTGTCTAGGTTTGACGTGAGCTGGACGAAGGGTGTCTCCCGAAGTTTATGCGAGAATGAGCACAGTCAAGGCAAGTGGGCCGAGCATGCCAATACCCAATCCCTCCGACAGCAGCGACGATACTGACACGGTCGAAAGAAAGCTATATGCATAATACGCAAGACCATACTATTGGATTCGCGTGCAACGAGCTTCACAATGCTCACCCATTTTTGGATTCGTTATTCATCATCGCAGTATCCACATTTGCCAAGAAACAAGAAGTTTCCATCCAGCCAGCTGATTCAGCACTATTCCATAGCAGGCAGTCGACAATCTGTTAGGAAGTCCTATACAGTATAATACGGACGTTCTCGAGTCTTGTGCGTGAGTCTGATCAGAGTCACTCATCGAGCAGACCAGAAGCCGGACCATACTACCTTAACCTCCAACGCACCAGCCATGGCCACCCCTGATAGATTCACCTACCCAATCGACACCACTCACAGCCCGCAAAATGAATCGAAAGTCGTCCTCCTGACAGGCGTAAACGGCTACATAGCCTCGCATATCGCTCTCCTCCTGCTACGCAAAGGCTACACCGTCCGTGGCACGTCCCGCTCCACGTCGACACCCTCCCGCCTCCTATCTCAGTCAGCATTCCTACCATACGCAAGCACCGGCCGACTTCAACACATTGTCGTTACCGATATCACAGTTGCCGGCGCTTTCGATGAAGCAGTCCGAGGTGTCCACGCAATTATCCATGCCGCCTCCCCAGTCGATTTCCGCCTCAGCAGCGTCGACGAGTTCTTCCGCCCCGCCATAGAAGGTGTCCAGTCACTCCTTCAATCTGCATACCTCGAAAACCGTGATCACAAAGGACAAATTTCATCGTTCGTGCAACTCTCGTCCATCGCCGCCATCGTCGACAAATGGCGCTTCCCACCTATTTCCGAAGGCGGCGTAGAGAACAGAGCCTACACAGAAGACGACTGGAACCTCAGCGGTGAAGCCGTCGCCCGCAAAAGTGAAAGTGACGGCAAGTTCCTTCCCATGGTGGCCTATGGCGCCTCGAAAGCAGCAGCCGAACGCTCGATGTGGACTTTCGTCGAAACGGCGACCCAAAGTCAGGGGGAGTGGGTTGGACCGGCATGCACATCTATCAATCCCGGTGTTGTGACAGGCCCACCAGTGAATTGGCCAGACAGCCCCGACGCGCTCAACACCACACTCCTGCCGGTCTGGAATATCTGGTCCGGGAAATGCAAAGCCGAAGATCGGCTACCGCCACAAATCGGAGGCGCGACTTACATTGACGTACGCGATGTTGCAGCGCTACATGTCTGGGCCATTGAAAACCCCGAGGCTAGTACTGGACAGCGATATTTTGCCACGAATGGCAAAGCTCCACCGCAAGGGATAGCGGACACGATACGCAAGCTATACGATCATGATGAGAAAGTGAAAGAGAGAATCATTCTTGGTGAGTCCGGAAGAGGATACGTGACAGCATTTGGATGGCCAGGGGATGAGCCTACATGCAAGGCGACAAAGGCCTACCAAGCTCTGGGCGTGGAACGCTTTAGAGCTTTCGAGGAAAGCATAGCGGATACGGTCGAGGCTTTCAGGATGCGGTGGCCCGAACTAGGTCTCTGAATCTCGTAGTACGTGCTCGATACGAGTGGTCATCCTGCGTCAGTTCACCATCTCACTCCGTCTCGAAACTCTACACCGAAGTTCAGGATCACGAGGTTAAGCACGTTGCCATGGCTCCGACCCCAGAGAAGCTACAGCAGAGCCGCACAGTAGGTCCCAACTCATCATGGACTATACACACATGCTTGGCTGTCCAGGTCCAGAGTTGCTGCCATAGCGCTACCGAATAGAGATATGAGAAAGAGATCGACCGACTCATCAGAAGAATAAGCCGCTTTGCGTTGCCGCGAGAGCCAGGTCACAGACGCCCAGACATCGGCGCCGTCGGAGTAGCACACTGTCCTTCCCCAGCGTCGCCAGCTCATGCATCAGGCTAATCAAGCCCGCAACCAGACCAGTCAGCATGGCAAGCTCAGCATGCTACGACCATGGCATAGAAAGTGCATATGGAGGTTCATGCAACGATTGGCCCGACAAATGGAGACGAAAGGAGCCATAACAGTGACTCGAATCCGCCAATCCAACTTTACCAGATCGCGGGAGAATCTCGATAGGTTCGCATGAGTGGGTGGAGGAAGATACGTGGTAGTCGGTCGGTACTTGGAATCGACGTCGTCGCGCCGCCCAACAAGTATCCAATTACCAACGCCACCATTGAACTCGATCCTCAGAATAACGGCAGCATAGTCTGCAAAGCCTTCCTTGTCGAAACCATCTCCAACCTCTTCTCTTTCCCGCTCATTATCAACGCCAGTACAGTGTTGTCTTATCTCCTCAACGATCCAGCACATATCAATCATTCGTTGACCCTGTTCGCTCGCTTGTTCGATGGTATCGTTGTCGGCGGCCTAACGTCAGCATTATGGGCCAGGTTACCTAACACGAAGACTGGTATGGAGAGCAGGAAAGTCGTCTACCTCATGCTTGGTAAAGGCGAGGTGCTTCTGATCCCCATTCCAGCCATGAAAGCAACGAGAGGTGGTCGTAAAGATGCTGCGAATCGAGCTCGGCACAAATGTGACCAGACAATCAATTTCTGGCGATTTCAAAATCCTAAACATAGAGCATTCGTGGCCGTGGCACACGGTTGTGCAGGTAATGCGTCCTGTGCTATGGTGAAATCATACATCAAAGTGTTTGATGGAAGCGACGTTCTATCAAACTGGACAACTTGTTCCGAGATACTTCGCGATCTCCATAATGGTATCAGCTGCGGAATCGAAGCTCATCTCCGGGTACATGAAACCTTCTATGAATAAGCACCGGAGCGCAGCCTAAGTATCAAGTTAGTCACAAGTAAAGCCAGCCGTAGTTGCATGCGCCATAGCAAAGTTTATAATATCGTGATATCCAGAATTCAGAGACACGATCTCAAATGCGCTTACGTTGTTCTAATAAGGATGGCCTCACGAATTAAGAGACGCGACTGTGGTGCTTGCAGAACATGAGATGAAATAGTCCGCAGTAGACTAGGCTAGAGGCGCCTCGTCAAGTCCTGTAATGTTGGCTTCGGAGGTTTTATCTTCTTGCTATGGGACGGTTGCGATTTGTGTATCTGTAGGAGGCTGACTCGGTGGTCTCGCCTCGAATCCTTCACCGGCACACGTTGGCTGTGAATATGCCTCTGCTATATACTGTGAGTCTCGAAACCTTCTTGGATCTAGATCGAAAGGTGCTAGGTCTTTGGTCCAGTCGTCCACCAGCTCTGCGACGATTGACAAGACGTTTAACTTTTGCTCTCCGCTGACCAGTGTCTCTCTCTCCTCTTCCTCGTCCTCCACCACCATTAGCTTCCTCCGTGACAGCCAACGCGATTCAGTTTGGTCACGGCTGAAATTGAGATCAATACTAGTTCAGCGGCCTCGGTGACCTCGTTTTGAGGATGCAAAACCCTCGTATTCCCGGAACAGGCTCGCCGGTCACCATAACACGCTCTTTTCCAAGGCCTTCAACATTGTCTTAGGAGTCCCCTCACTCTTCGCAGAGACGCGGATATGGTTGCGGAAGATGCAAATCTAGCCCGTGCCGCAAACAATAAGATTCTTGCAGAGCTTGCCCCGGACCTGACCTTGTAATGGTCGAACATCTTCAGTAGTCTCTCCGTGACGACTGTTGCACCGAAGATCCCGCGACTGATATTGGTGACGTCGGCTGGTGTTCCGTTCGTCGTATTGATCCAGCCGCTGACGGCGTCCACGTCGATGCCGTAGCCGACGAGCACTTTTTTGACCATGGTGGCGGACAGTTGAGTTGAAGCGGCAGAGCGAACCGTGGGTGACCACTGCGGGCCGTCTGGCCCCCGGACGCCTGTTAGCTGTGCCCGCCGACGACATTCGTTGTCGGCCGAGGCTGGCGCAGGCTGGACGGGGCGGCCGACAACCTGGGGTGGTCGAGCCCAAACTAGCGTTCGATTTGCGAGTGTTCTTGAGTGAGTTGCAGTTCATGGGCCAAGGCAGTACTGGCAACTACTCAAGGGTCATGATATTCTGCTTTCTTCTCCAGGTAAGTCGTGCAAACATTCTGCTAGTATCATGTAATAACGAAGGTTGATAGTTATAGGTTGAGGAATATCAGACCAAACAGTGAAGGTATGATGAATCTGTATGGACCAGCGTAGGACTTCTTCGCGATGACTTCGACTCGTAGAACAATTCGACGTTGAGCCCGAAGGTGTGTATCTTGTATCAATCACAGACTTCTCCTGCTATGACCTGTAAAGCGCTTCTGCCACCTTCTCGATCATCCGCATGACAAAAATTCTGTCCTTGTTCCTGATGTCCAATTGCTCTTTTGTGAGTCCAGGTGGTATGAATGCCTCTTTTTCCTTGCTCTCTGACGATTCACTTGAACCTCGCGCTGAGCTTTCCTTATCCGCATCTTGACTTCTATAGAAGCCAGTCTCTGGTTCAACGACTTCCTTGAACGGACTTTGAAATGTCTTGAACATGGTTTCAGTATGAGCTACCTCTTCCCTGAGAACGGCTGTTCCTGATGTAAAGTCCAATTGTGGAAAAAGGCAGAATAGGAGGACGAGGACAACCAGATAGTGAAGGTTAGTGACGCTCAACATGGCCTTCTTCGTGCCAGCTGCCTTGGCGTACATGCAAGCATCCACGAAAGTGTGGATCAGGAAATGATCGGTGCCGCCGTTGTGCGCTTCCCTCCACCTGTAATCTCCAGGCCCTGGTGCTCCGAAGCCATCAGGCACGTCTCGAGCCGCGAGTATAGCATCTATAGCTGCAGATGTTGTCAATTTATGTGTTCCGCACCAGGACTCTGCATACATACCCTTGATAGAGGCCCGCGAGTGCAGGCATTCGTGAATTACAGTGACGAGACATAGCCTAAATCTGATGTCGTCAAGGTCAGAGCCCATGTGGCAGTGTAGATCTCTGATGGCTTTTATACGCTCAGGCCCGACGAAGCTCTTCCAAATTGTGCATATACCTGTCTCTGGCACTATACTGGCGAAGCCCTCTTTCTTCTCGTCAATGTACCGAAAGACGACTTGGCGATTTTTCACAAAACTGAATGAACCAAGAGGCGACCGATCAAGTCTTCTAGGGTTAGGTGAGTTGAGGTATTCATCGTCGTCCGACTTCTCGAGGGGTGCGTCTTCGGTGGCGTAGGGCCACATCCCAAGGATGTCGTTGTGTGCCTTGTCCAGATCGCTATTCGTCCCACCCATCGTACCCATATCTTGACCATGAACAGTTCTTTTTGTCGGACGAAAGCTGCTACTACCAGGGGGAAGCCGTAGGTCTCGCTTCAAAAGGTTGACTGCGAGGTCCATGAATATTGCTAGAGTCTCGTAAGCATGAATTGACGTCGAATCCCTGCTCACTTACCACTGAGCTCACTGAATTCAGCTGGTCCTACGACTGTATTCACAATCTCGCGCAAGGCATCTCGGGCAGAAGGCTCCAACACCATTTGGTTGAGCGCATAGGCGACCATAAAACACACGATGCGAGCTTCTGCAAAGCATTGTAGTGTGTCGTTGTACCTTTCAGTGTTTGGTTTCCATTTGCTAGAAGCCCACTCGCCATAAGCCCTATCAGAAAGGAGAGACATCTGGAAGACAGAACCCATTATCAAGACCTTCCAGGACACTTCTTGACAAATAAAGAACAAGGAACGTATTTGCAGAAAAGGACTGCGAGAAGCGGCAGTGTTCCAGGGCTGGGAAAATTGGGTATGAAGTATGTAGAGAAGTTAGATTTGACCAGATAGCGATACCAGATCTTCAGTCAACACCATTGACCTTCAACTTTCACATGCGTCCCTGACTTGCACGAACCTCGAGCTACGCCAGCTTCTGTGGTCCCCTTGATAACTCAGCTTGGTGCTTTTGAGCACAGGAGTCATAACTCGGAATCACGACTTCGGACGCAAAACGGCTCTGCAACGAGCGGTTTCGAAAACCAACATCTCTTGTATGAAGAGCGAAGATTATCCAGCACTTTACCTCACACTCATCGGAGCGTTGCGTCCACCAGACCGCACCGGCAATGTTTGGAGTCCCTTGGCAAATAAGCAACAGCAGTGTGCAGCACCGAGTAGCTAGGACTTCATCGAGCCCGTCACTCTATCCAATATAGAGCGATGTAGCACCAAAAAAGACCTGCGATTGACAGCCAACGACCTACCTCCATAGCCCACCATGTCCCGACTATCACCAGACTGCTACCATCAGAAACCACAAGGATGTGCGGTAACCAAGCTCTTGAGGATCTGCTACCAAGCGAAAGACAAGATGGAGGCTTCATTGCCGCCATAGATACTAGAAATGCCAGGGTCGCTTAAGAACAATTTGCGCCGATAGAAATGCATTAAAGTCTCGAAAGCTGTACTGCAGAGCATGTCCAGTGATGGGCGTGTGATGCTCAGCGTTGGTCCCGCGCCCTGAAAGCATCGAGGAAGGCCGCACGGCTGATAGTCGATTACCTGAGAGGATCTCAGAAGACATTCCGGTCGCGATCTCGGCTGATGTCTTGTGGAGACATGCCACATGTTGCTTCGTACCTTGGGAAAGAGTGGTTTGAAAAGCCTTAGCTCGGGGGACGACTATTTCGTGATTACCATGAGCCTAGCAGGTCTAGATACTTTGCAGGACTATGATCATGATCATCTGCTTGTCGTAATGACACTGGCACCACACAATTGACGAGCCATTCCAATGGATGAGCTGGAGCAGCGGAGCTTCTGGAGTCATTTATGTAGCGACTCCGGAACGTTCAAAAAGGCCAATATGTGGCCCCAGGTTGCAGCAATACCTTCGATGAGGCTGTCGACATGCGTGTTGTTGACATCCTTGTGTCATGCAGATCTGCGAGGCAAGAGGAGTGGAAGTTGCAAAACTGAGGCCTGGCGCCAAAAATGGACTGGTGGAGAAGCGTTTAACGGAATACCAATCGGCAGCACCCAATGTCGCCTACTTAGTATGAGCATCAACAGACACCGGATTGATTCGACTGCAGGGTGTTTCAAGCGTAACACCTTTCTCCTGCAGCTCCGCGGCCGTGCTGCCACATTCAGCAGGTGCCTTTTGCAGACAAATATGGGAGAGCGCGGCTCGAACTTGGAGTGTTGAGGTCATTGACAAGAGCCGGCCAACGACAGCACAATTATAGCCCCGAGAACATTCGTCGTGGGCTGTGTCGTCTGGAGGACAACTGCCATTCTATGTGAATTATGATGGGACTGGGCCTAGCTTGTCAGGACATTCCTAGGCCTGCGTAACGGCCACCCTTGCACAGAAATCAAACATAATGCCCCGGAGATCGGTGCCATGGTGGCTCAAGCAGCTAGGACCTTCGACTAGCGCAGCCTATAGTGCTTCACTGGCATGACTTTTCGCTGATGCGAAGCAACATACTGTCGGCGTTCAGTCTCCGGCCCGTCTGCTGCTTCGGCTCCACATCGATTATCGCCCTGGAAATGGCGCAGCTTGCGACAGCGCAGTGTCCGAAATTGGGCGAGCGAACTGCGTGCATATGAAACTCCAAAACCTAAGCAGCATCGAGTCCAGCCACTGCCATTTTTCGAGCATGAATTAAGCTCTGTGTATCTGCCTCGTCTGCTGTGCAATTGTGTGCGAGAAGCCCGCTCTTGTTTAACAGGGACTGAAGGCCCAGACGCTTCTGCTCTTCTATTCCGACATCAAGCTGCGCTGAAACCTCATGCCTCTCGTCCAGCGGCTAGCATGGAGTGCCGGCATGGGTGAGGAATCGACATCGCAGGAGGTATGCCACACGTCCTCACTACACTCGGTAGGAACCCGCCGTCTTGCCCGCCGCTTCGTCAGAGTCTTGTCAACCTGCTTTTTCATAATCCTCTTTCGAAGTTGTCACAGAGCTCTGAGTGTTGTCGTGTCCAGTGGCTGGTATAGGATCGACGCTGACTTTCTCCTCCTCTGCGGACCCGGAGCCAACCTTATCATAATCGTCCTTCGATGTGGTGACAGAGCTCTGGGTATTTTCATGGCCGGTAGCCGGGAGAGGGTTGATGCTGACTTGCTCATCGCCGGCGCCCTTCGAATCCTCCTTAGGTGCCATGGTAATACGCGTTGTTTAACTTGATGACTGCAGGGGTTGAGAGTCGAAAGCAGCGAATGACAATGATATCTGTTGACAGTTACGAGGACATTCAAGACTCGGTCTGTCACCAGTACTCACATCGGACGACGAGTGTCCCTTATCGCGATAAGCGTCTAGTAGCTAATCCTTGTTACAATTTGTCGGCGTGGTACGGAAGCTTTATCGTTCACTTGACCTGTACGTACGGTAGGTTTCTTGTTCAATGATACTTATGCACAAATGTTCGAGATTCTAGGACTTTAAGAAGATCCAAAAAGATCCTTTGGGGGAAGAAGAAGGAGGATTGTGCTCAATTCCGGTCACATTCCAGGGCAGCTATCTACGACTACGTAATTGAAAGCACCTCGGCAACTAACCTAGACAAGATTGTGATCACAAGATGGGATTTGACTCCGACATCTAAGATCGCCATCGCTTGGGGGCGACTCGGTTAAGCCCTAACGTTATGTCGGATCATGTTTATAGAGCAAGTCGTTTTGATCGTGGGAAGAAGCAGTCTTTGCTGACCAACCCGCCCTTAGACCATCACTTTTTGACCCCGTGTATCTCGGCGTCTACAGAGCAGCAAGAACTCGCTCCAAGCCTCGTACACTACTGATGGGAAGAGTTAAAACCATGGGTCAGGTGTGTGACCGTGGAAACAAACATCGTATCGTTGTCCTAATCATGCCAGCTGAACCGAGGGGCTCTATTTCATGACTCTTCTCTTTGTTGCAAACATCGCTAGTAATACACCATAGCATCATCTCAAATACCAGAACACCGACGGCTCGTTTCGACCATTGTATGCTGAATGAGTCCTTTCGTCGAGAGGAATTCGTCCATCAACCAACCAATACTAACACAACTTCTTGCCCTTCGTTCCAGCTCAAGTCGGAGAGAGCAGCTCAACACTTCAGATGTCGTAGCCCAACCACCTCTAGAAGATAGTGCCAAAGGTATTTTCATCAACCTGCTTCCTCGGACTTGCAGGCTTGTTGCCATCGTTATCAACAGCTGGTTTTCGATGTCTGTTTCATCGTTAGTATCGTTGTCTTGCAGCAATGAGAAGGAAAGAGTTGCATACCTGAATGTGAACCCAACGAACATTCCCTTGTTCATCTTGTCGTCTCTGTCCGCCATCTCCTCTAACGCTCTCTGCTTGTCGTGCACCTCCTTGTACTTGGCCATATCAGCCTCACTGCCAAAGTCGTCGAAGTAGCCCGCATCAGTCTCAGAGTCCAGTTCAGGTACGAATGGGGCCTTCTGTTCTCTGAGCGCATTGAAGTCGACCTCAGCGAAGTAATCATGCTTGTGAATCTCGCTGATGTTCTTGAATCTGTTCTCTTTGCCTGCAACAAGCCTCGTGATGAGATCCCATGTCCGCTTGCTGAGGAAGTAATTTGGGTCGTCGTATTGAGGTTTGCGGAGGACACGTTGCCAGCGCTTGAGATTTTGCCAGGTTTCGTCCACAGTGGCGCCTGCGAAAGGAGGGTAGCCAGCTAGAGCTTCGAAGAGCATACAGCCGAGGGACCAGTAATCGACTGTAAAGTCGTATTGTTCGCCTCGAAGCACCTCCGGCGCCATGTAGTCGGGAGAGCCGACAATGGATTTGGCGTAGTTGATGTCTTTCTTGCGGAGGGAGCGGTAGCCTTCTCGTCGTTGATCGACAGACCTCTCTTCAATGGCAGGCATACCAAATGGAACCTTGGTCTCGCCGACTTCTTCGAGGCGGACACGCATGCTCTCAATTTTGATGGGACTCAGCATGCCAGCTGCGAGACCGAAATCAGTGAGCTTGACATGGCCGGTAGCATCGATCAAGAAGTTCTCTGGCTTCAGGTCTCGGTGGATGTAGCCTAGGTTGTGTAGAGCATCAACGCAGGAGAACATTTCAGCAATGTAGAATCTTGCGTGACGGTTGTGCAGCACACCTGTGTTGTTGAGAAGTGTTCTGAAGTCGCCGCCTGGCACATACTCCATGGCCAGGTAGATCTGCTCTTCGTCCTGAAAGGAGTAGAGAAGTCTGACCAGCCATTCTGATTTAGCAGCCGTGAGAATATCTCGTTCTGTCAGAATGTGTCTCACTTCGTCTAGCTTGAAGAGAAGTTTCTTTCTCATCACCTTCAGTGCGCAGACTTCTCGAGTGTCTTTCTTTTGTGCGAGATAAACTTGGCCATAGCCACCTTGACCAACCTGCGTCAGAATCTGGAAGTCACCATGTCTCAGCCGAGTTCGTCTCTTCCGGAGATTCGCTCGTTCCCGTCCGAGATACTTCTGGAGGGCAGCATCGTATTCTGCTTGGGGAGTGGTCGGTGGTTCAGGTACGGACTCGTTGAATGCGTTGTGGCGGGTTTGCCTCTGATGAACGTAGGACAGGAGATCGAAGTAATGGTCAAGGAAGTCTATACGTGTTAGCGAGTCCCATACTTAGTCACACGATTACTTACACAGTTGCGTGACGTTGGCTAGACGCTTGACCTTGGGCAGCTGCAGCTTCTCCAGTTCCTCGGCGGTCAAGCCTCTCTGCTGCGGGCCCCTTCTAGTCTCTGTTCTGTAGGGAGCGTCTCTCGCCAAAGCAGCTGGGTTCTGGGTGTAGCCGAATCTGGTCGGGCTTCCGGGAGCATTTTCCTTGTTTGACTGTCTCGTTGGGCTCTGAGGCCGAGCAGACTTGTCACTGAAGGGGTCTTGTACTTCTTTGGTGGGTGATCCTGGCTGAGATCTTGGATGTGATGGGGGTTGCAACTTCAGAGCATTCTCGAAGACATTGGGCAGGTCGTGGGCACCTGGGGGGAAGTGATTTTTGCTTGGACTGCCCTGTGGTGTTTGTGAGGGGCTGACGATGTGGTTGCTCGTCGGCGTCGATGGTCTCTCTCTGTCATAGAGCTCGTTCCCTGATCTTGTGTGCAGCAGAGGCGGCGGCATAGGCATCATCATCTTCTGACTCGCCGCTTGAGACAGTGCAAATGGGTTTTCGATGGCCATGATCGACGGTGGAGGGGAATGATTGAGCGGTGTGGCTGCTTTGCCAGTGACCGAATGTGCAGAGACGATTACCTCTCGGTGTGAGCGGTAAGAGATGCTCGATGAAGGCTACAACGACTACTCGTACTTGCAGGCGCAATAATGAGTGTTGTCCTTCTGTGCACTTACAAGCCCGACTAACCACTGCCCTCAATGTCCGAAGCAAGCCAAGGAAAGTCCGGCATGTGAAAGCAGGATCAACACCGGAGCGTCTCTCAGGCAACAGAGCATCCAGGTTTCAGTTTCAACGCCCGCAAATCGTTGAGAGCGGGGATCTTGAGCCTAAGATCGGCACTAACTACGCCGAGCTGCGCCTGCCGAAGCAGATCTCCAGCGATCTCATCGATGACGAAACGTTCACAGAGAGTGCATCATGAGTCCGTGAAGGGAGGTTAATGTGAAAGAAGCTCCATTCGCAGATGATAATTACAAAGTACCTGACTACCAGGATCTCCCGACTTCGACTTATCGTGTGTTGTTTCTTATCCTAGTCGTAAGCAAAGTTTAGATCTACCAGAATTCTACCAACCTGGCTGCCCGTACCCTCGCCCGCCTCACGCGTCTAGCATCCACCATGTCTCACCCAACAGTCATATCTCAGGCTCCTTGGAAGAAGACTTTCGAGGAACACCTCCAACACATCGGTGGCCCGTCCGCCGAGTTCTACCTGGCCACAGTCACACCAGACGGTCAACCTCGTGTACGATGCTGCATCCACCGTGGTTTCTGGGCCCAACTCCCAGAGAACAAACACAACCAGCTACCGAAGAACCCTGCCATCTACCAGAGTGATTGTCCCGTCTTCACCGATGACGCACGAATGGAGAAGACATACCATATATTCGCGACCGGCAAAGGCAAAGGAAGTAGAGAGCAGAGTAAGTCTGGCACAGGCGGTGGAGGACCCGTCGAGGCTGTGTACTGGGTCAAGGATACTATGACACAGTGGAGGATTAGAGGCAAGGCATGGGTCGTCGCAGCTGACGATGTCGAGGGAGGAGAGGAAGCGCAGAACAGTGGAACAGTAACCGTGAAGGCAGAAGTGGGAAGATACATGAGACCTGTTGGGGACCACGAAACCAAGAACAGCGAGTGGTCGTGGAAGAACGAAGTCGAGAACCACTATGAGAACCTCAGCCCCGGGATGAGAGGAAGCTTCAAGAACCCCCCACCGGGACACCCTGTCTCGGAGGGGAAGGACACGCAGGCTGGCGAAGATCTGGGACAAAAAGGTGGCCATCTTGCAGACGAGGACTTGGCGAGGAAGAACTTCAGAGTCGTTGTCATCACCCCCGAGGAGGTTGAAAGAGTGGATTTGAGTGATCCAGCAAAGGCAAGGAGATGGATCTACACCCTCGCTGAAGAGTTTGGAGGTCCAGGTGGAAACACCGACGGTAAATCGAATGGCACCGAGTGGAATGAGACAGAGACGTGGCCCTAGAAACGCGTCGATCTAGTCCGCTCAACCCGAGCAGAGAGCGGCCAACTGCCTTGTAAACATAAGAAAGCACCATACACTCTGCCATGAAAAGAGACCACATTGAGCATCATAGAACGTTTCCTCAAGCCTCAACAACCATCCCCATTGAAATTCCAACCTTCCCCTCCCCTCCCCTCCATCCCCAACTAACTAACCAACCACCCTACGCACCCCCCTCCGCCCTCTGCCCACAAAAGAAAGCCTGCACCCCCTCCGGCTCCTCCGTCGAAAACGTAATCACGCTCCCCTTCGGAAAATGAAATACATCCCCCGCCTTGGCATCCACCTCCTGCCCGCTTCCATCCTTCAGCTTCCCGCGCCCGCTCAAGATGATCTTCATCTCGTCGTACGTGTACGTGTACTCGAGCGGCGTCCCGGGCTTGAAATGGTAGAAGCCGGCGGTGATGGGGGTCTTGTCGTTGTGAGAGGTCGACACGTCGCCGAGGAAGTGGTTGTCGTGGGCGATTAGGGGCGGTTTGAAGGACGATTGGGCTTGGGGGTAGTGGGTCATTTTGATGGGTTCGCTCATGGTTGTGGTCGTGGTTGGGGTTGGGGATCTGGGTTTAGGTTTGTGGGTGAGGTCGAGGTTGCTGGACTGGGAAATTGCCCGTTGTGTTAGTTAGCTTGTACTATTGTCCGGAGTTTCAGGCTCGCACTGGCAGTGCGGTGCGGTGTGGTGTGGTGTGTTCTGGGCTCCGCTAGAATCCCGTGCGGCGCGTGTGCTCATGCGTTTGTTCTGTTGACGGGCTCGAGGCGCGGGAGACAGCACTTACCAGTGTTGTATGTTGGGACTGTTTGCTATGCAGTCTGTCCGCCCTTTCGGTAAGAATTAAATGGATACAGCGACGCAGGTTGGACTGTAGATTGCTGCTTTGTGCTAGTGGTTTAGTATGGTATGATAGGGAAGCTGAAATCCGGCGACGGCACTAATATATAGGTGAAAGGCTGATATATCGGTCTATCTCAACGAGGCAATGTTCTAGTTCACTGTTCGAGGACTTATCGTGGGCGGCACATGTCTATACGCAGCTCTGTCATACCATCGTCCAGACCTTTGGCTGGTACGTGCCGAGTCAGAATGCGGAGGGCTTACTGAGGGTTATCGTCTGGTTTATGTTACCTTGTTGGGATTAGTGGCATGGCCTTTGCATATCTATCGTACTCTCCAAATCTAGAATAGGGTTGTGATTCGTAGAGATGAACGCGCTATGAGCACGACAAGATCGTGACTTCGTGCTTGTGTCTTGCAGTCTCCGCGTTGGGGTAAGCGAAGAGCGCGTATAGACGCGTCGTTGAGCTTAACGGCTGAGCTCTTGTGCCATGCCCTAGCCAGAGACGACCGAAACAGCGCCATCTGGCCGCTGGACTCACTAGCATTGCATCAGCAGCCTGGTGGCAGAGCTAAGCTGTGCCTATAGCAGCTCAGAGAGTCCTTGTGCGGCAGCCGGGCAAGCTGTCGCAGGCCACTGTTCAGACAGTTAAGGAGGAAGTGGTGACCTCTGGCTGGGAACAGAAACTATTAGTGGCCCGATGAGGGCTATATGCTTCCTCGAGACACCGGGCGGTCGATATCGGACCTGAGTGGGTTCGGTCATTATTGTTATTATTGTTACAGAGCACTCGCTTTCATTGACGGAGAGGTTTGAGAGAAGCGAAGACTGATCACGCTCCTCCAAGTTCTTGGCCTTTCCTCTTTTGTAAGGTGGAATACGTGGAGAGGCACCGGCGAATCGGCATGCTGATGTGCAGAAGCACGACATTTTGGGCAAATGTTTCCCTCTTTTCAACGCCCTGCATCCCCATGGTATCTTCCCTTGCATTTGTGTCTCCATTTGGTAAGTGATCGGTGCATGCCGTCCGAACCTTTCGCCCGCCCCTTCTGGGACTCATGCATATCATGAAGTGCTTGCCAACCTCGTTTAAGCAGTGTTCGCCATCGTTCGGGTGAATCCAAGCAAGCTTGTGTGCTTTGCAAGGTCCTCTACCGCGTCGAGATGAGGTGAGATATCGTGCTTACCCATGTTCATACCCGCTGTGGCTGTATCTGGTGTAGCAGAAGAGCGGTTGCAAGGGGTGCGAAACAACGTTGTGTTCGACCATGTGCATAATCAACAGCGGTCCGAAAGCTGGGTCAGGAGAGATGGAGCATAGCGGGTAAAGCAGAGCAGACTGCGATCCTGCCACTATGACATACACTTGTGGCACGATCTGCCAAAGCACAGAAATCGTCCTCGTTTGAGCGGCATGTCTCTCGTGATACATCTTCGCCGTCAAGGGTCTTACCACGATCCCGAAGCTTCGGTAGATGACATGCAGCGGCCTCATGTTCTCCTACATCTAGATGTTCTTTGTGTTACGTCGGGTCTATTGGTCTGACTCGGAAGCAGTAAGGTTGAATGCGTAACGCATCATTCGGCTGTCGAGCATATTGCTGGGTGCGATCAGTTGCAAAAGGGCCGTTTCGGGAAGCTCTTCAGGGTAGCTCATCTCGCTAGTAACGTCTAACAAGGCGCACACGAGAGGGCAGTGATCCTGCCGAGCGGAGAGGATGCCAGCGCCAAAGGCTCGGCCTGTACAGTTTGCCTGGCTGTAGCACGGTGGTATGCTCCGTAGATTTATTCTCCGGGACTTACTTCACTTGGGCTTCCTCGATCGCTTATTTATGACTGATCGAGCGGCTGCTGTGGCATGATACAGATCTGTAGCAGGAGCTTCTCTAATGGTCTGACCGACGCCTCGAGACGACCGTAATTCGAGACTAACATGGACATGTCAGTACCTGGCCTACCTAACCGATAGGCCGGGCCGGCACCGTCGTGCACTACGAATCGGCGAATTTGTGTGCGTAGACACCGTCCTGTACGTCTGGAAACAATCACCTTGAAGGGTGAGAGTCTCTGCAACAATGATGAGGTGTTTGTCTCCAGTGCAGTGGCAGATTCGAATCTGCTTCCATACGGAAGACATCGGAGCAAGATCCAACAACTGAGTATGCCTGCCGCAGTAAAGAGGTACAGGTCTGAGCTGTAGCCATTGCTAGTCACCGGCAAGACGGCGTACGGCCAGCCAGTGTTCATGTTACCGTCCTGAATAAAGTCAGGTATTCCCGGATGCTCACTTAGCGCGCTACAAGCCTGATGGTGTTATTCTATGCTTTTAGCATCGATCTCCACAATGAGTTGGAGCCGTTCTGGACGTCTCTTCAATAGCATTCAATCGATCTCGTAAGGGAAACGAACTATTTGCCGCGTGCTCCGTGTTCTGTAAGTCGCCCACGCTTCTTTCTTTGTGACATTCCTCTAGGCATCGCCACGACCTTTGATAGGAGGGGCGCGTTACGCTAGCCCACCCAACTTCGATTACGGTAGGCTTCTCCAGCAAGTACCCGCAATTTTAGATAGCGTGATCATGGTTGTCTGTTCTCGAACGAGTATAATGCGATTGTGGTGCTTTCGATGACATATTCAAGCGCGCAACGTATACCGTATAGTATTAACTTGCCGTCCCGCACTTCGTCGTGTGAAAAAGTTTTGCTTTACAAGTAATGCCATCCTCGCGTCCGACAAGCGCTCAAAGGTCTCGCTTCCTACAGTGACACAAAGATTATTGCCTGTTACTGCAAATACGTTGCATCAGCTCTTGATCAGGTGAACAAAGTTAATTTCGTGGAACACCAACGTGCGGAAGCGTCCTCAAGGCATTCTCAGCTGAACACCTTCTTCGTCAGGTTCCGTCTATATATCGGAGCCAGCCTGAGCAACATCCAAAGCAACTTGTGCCCAAGCAACACGTGCCAAAGCAACAAATTCGTCTGCTCAAGGACTGACCGACGCCGGACACCAGCGCTGTTCATAATCTGATTCGTTCAACCTAACTCCCACACCCTTGCGACTTGGGATATTCATCACCATGCCGGCCACAAAGGACCAACCTTCCAAAACACCAAATGCAGCAGAATTAGATGAGTATGTGCAAAGCATGCGAGCCTATCTCGATAGATCTGGCCCTATCCGAGGAAAGTCTCCTGAATTCCGCTGGAAAGACCTAGCTGCCAACAGTCAACAATATAGCAATGTAAAGCTATCTTCCAGTAAATGGCCGTCATCGTCGTCTTCAACCAAGAAAAACTGTGCGCAATAATAGTCAGTTTCCTATGCAACAAATATCCAAAGCGGCAAGAGCATCAACTTACCTTCCCAGCCCCAATCAGCCATCACACCAAGCCAATGCAGATAGCCTCGTACAGTATACTCTGGTTCGAGATTCGAAATTGATACGTCAGTATGCCGTCGATGCAGCGGGGTCATGTGACCACCAGAGGTACGGCCAGCTGAGAGACTGTTCGATGCATCAAACGTCAAACGTCTCTTAGGTGGTCGACGAGCGGTGTCCCGAAGCAGTATATCGTCTTGACCAAAAGCATCAAAAAAGGCGTCGTCAGTGATTGCATCCGCCGTCGGCATTTTCCGCTTGAGATTGGGCGGGATGAACAGGCCAGGCGACACATTCCGACCGGCAGGTCTTGCCGCTAGTCGTCTGGCCTGGTCCTGAATGTGGCTATCCCTTCGGCGCCATACTTCTCGAACGAGCTCCCAACATGAGGTGACGTTCACGATTGACAAACGCCTGAGCATCGCTTCCCACCTCTGACTCACCCATTGCCGATCTTCCAATGCAACCATTTCGCAAGAGCCAACAAGCAATGGGAATATCTGGAGAATCAGTGTACGGCTGGACAAAGGCGTTCCAGCCAGTGTCGTGAGAATGTTCTTCGCTTGAGCATGGGCAGATTCAGCCGAAAGTTCTGGGACTGCTTGGTGCAGATGCAATAAGATGGCTCTGCGGTATGCCTCGGCCGTCTGAACTGCATGTCGAACGTCGCTGCTCGGGTCCTCGGGTTGCTCGACAAAGTTCATGTCCGGCGGCTGCCATCGCAGCAACTGTTCTCTAAGCTCGTTGGCTTCGCTGACAATGATGAGGCTGTTGGTACTCGTCCTACGTACTTGTTGGATCAGAGAAGCAACTCTGCCGATCAATGGGAAAATAGTGGTTGCACAGCCCATCAATGGATCTACTTCCACTTCCATGCTTCCAAAAGGCTGACTGACAATGTCGAGAATCATTTCCAGGGGCAAGCTTTCCTGCTCGTCACTGCTGCTCAGACGTGCTATCACATCGAGATAGACATATGTGTTGCAGAGAAACCTCAGACGCCTGGCTTCTTCTTGGCTGCGTTGTCTCGGCTGCATAGTCCTGCTTCTTTGAACCAACGCAGTATTGAGTAGTGTTCTGGCACCCTTCAAGTGCTGTACACCCGTCGAGATCTTATCATCCCAGCCTTCACCGAGGGCAAGAGCAAGCGCTGTCGCTAGTGCTTGATCGAGTGACATCTGACCCATTTCTGCCGATAGCTTGCTAATGCTTCTGGTCATGTGAGCCATGCCAGTCAGCCTCAACTGTGGGTTATTTGCCGCTCCATGCAGAGCTGACATTGATGAGATCGCGTGATACAAAGCTTGTGAGTCTTTTGCCAGCGGCCAGACGAGTGTTCGCCACGGGTTTTCAGATGGCCCGTCCTTGACTGAGAGAATGCCACAGGTTTCCCTGTCGAAGCGGAGCATGAGCATCTCCGCTGAGCCGAGATCCAGTGGCGGAGCTCTGATAAGAGACATGTTAGTCGATTTGGACGAGGTAGAGGATGCTTCCGAAACGGCTGGTGATGAAGCACGAAAGGTCCATTTCGGATCCGACATGTCAGCGATCGGGGAAGGCGTTTGGTCACGGATTACTTCCTCGTCAAATTCCTCATCTTCCCTAATAGCAATCCCGGGGGTTACGTTCAGCTCCGCTGAACCGGGCTGATACGGTAGAGGTGACATTGGAGGGCGCATTTCTGATGGATCTGGAGCTTGTCTGAGATCCGTACCCGGCAACAGGAGATCCGTCAAGTTCGGCGAACCTGTTGAAAGCGACGAACTGCTGCTGCCATGTTCGCGAAGTCTTTGCGGTCTATCGTTGGACGGCGGGAATGGGGAAGGAAGGTCGAAATCGGAGGGACTGAAGCCCGGATTCAGGATTGGCAACGGCTCGAACTGAGATGGACTAAAGTGTCTTGGGGGGCTAGCAAGAGCATTAGTCTGCCTTCGTGGAGGGGGCCCAGTAAAGGCATGTGTAGCTGAGGAGAAAGCATGCTGTAAGCCTGGTGATAACGATGCCGGGTCATTTGAGCGAGGAGGAGCTGCTTCAGGCACAGGCGCAGGCGGGTTAAATTCTTGAGGTTCGAAACCTGACTGGAAACTCGCAATCTGCGCTCTCTTCGACTTGCCTACTCTTGATTGCTTGTTTGTTTCCTCAAACGATCGCCATTTGTAGTCTTTCTTGTAGCCCTCGCACTCGACATTCCGCTTCTCGCATTGGACGCATGTTGGCTTGGTCTCATCGCATTTGAGTCGTTTCTTCTTGCATGTCATGCACCCTATACTCGATCAGCCTTCTTTCTATTATGTATCATTTATCTGCTCAAAACGCTCTATTCCTTCTACCCAGTCCGCACTCCTGCTCATTGACGAACAAGGCACCAAGTTTCGGTGCTCACTGAACTGCAATTACCAGCTGATGCCAGTATCATAGACCTGATCGACAACATGGCCGTCATGGAGCAGGGAGGCAGAATGCAAAGACTGTATCGGACAGGTGTGACGCCTGCAGAAGCGAGAGGATGGATGATTGCAGGCGCGATGGATCTGAATGTGCTGATGCCCAACTGCAATAAGAACATCTACTGACCATTGCGACTCTTGCTCTGCTTCGGCTTTGTTACTCCCCCTTTCTGGACACTTGTACTCGCTGTCGTTGAGTTGAATTTCGAAATCGGTCTCGCCGGCGCAGTGCCCCGCGGTTTCGTTGACCTCTTCACTGATGTGGGTACAGTAGTAGAAGGAACTGGGGATCGCTTGAGGAAAACACTTGGCGAGGGAATCTCTATCTCCATGTGTCTTAAGACGACATGCAGATTCGACGACGACAAGAGCAATGCAGCATTGAATCAAGACAATCGTATCTGCAATCGCATATACTTTCGGGCCTGTAGATCGCAAGGAAAGTGTGAACGTGGGAGTCCAGTCGGGGAAGTCCAAATCGTAACCAGAGGTATCTATCTTATCTGAGGTGTTGCCATTTGGGGTAGCATAGTGCAGCTAGTACGGTAGCTAACTTTCTAAACCATGGGCTCATCCAACGTACTCACGGGACTACCCAAATTACTACACGGGCGTGCCTTTCTAGGTGGGTCTAGATTGGGGTGCGGACTGCCAGCGATGACTGGACGGCTGTCTTCAAAATAGTGGTCGATGCTGACGTTGATTCCCTGCACGAGACTGAATAATGTTTCTATGAGGCGTCAAAGAAGGCTTAGGAGGCCTACGATCCAGCGGGTGCTCGCTATTTCGACCTGTGCCCCACATTTTATCACAAGGCGCCTGTGGGTTAGGAATCAGCCACAAGGTCTGAATAAAGCCAAACATGTCCACTGCTCGCAGCTCAGACTCTCCTGTACGAGAACTGGCCTTTCAAGCAGCCTGGTTGCCCACTATGTCTTTCCGCACAGACAGAGACTGGTATACCAGGGCCTGAGGTCCCTTTCAAGACTGATTCCCGGCGGGCTTTGACATCCGGCGTAAGCCCGTGTCTCGAGTGGAAGTCCCGGCGGCGGATTTCCATGTCTCATGCATTGTTGGACAAGTTGAGCGCCTGACTAGCGATATGAGATCGGTCCCAGCCTGCGAGGCATCGTCTTTCGTGACCTTAGGTTGCATTCTCTGGAGACCATTGTGAGCCTACACGGATCCTCGCATGAACCGAAGGAGGCGAACGAAAACTGACCCAGTCATGCGAAAAGTGACCTTCTTTGTGTTACCCTAGAATTTGGAATATCCGTGCATGATGCTCAAGTTGTGCAACAGATCCCTAATGTCAGTCCCGATCGGAACAAAAACGCAATTTCGAGCAGATCCTGTTTCGACACGCGTGAAGGGCCATGTTCCAGTAAGTTCCTTCCCCTTTCCGCTTCAGTGCATGGCTAATGCACCATGGGCCCTCGAGAACGTACGGAGAACATTCTCATGCTGGCGACTACGCGTTAATGGGTGTAATCCTTCACTTGCTCTTCTGACCATCGCCACAGTCTAGCACCCTGTCCCTCGTTGTCGGTCAGGGCGATATCCTGGTGTCGTCCTACGGGAGTGTAGTAACCTCCGTTCACGAGTGTCTCCTTTTTCGCTCCAGCAGCCAAGAATAGCTGTCCCAGTGCTCCTCGTGGGACATCGTCAAACAGCAAACGCGCGAACGAGGGAAGCCCGAGCCTCACTATGAAGTTCGCGTTTCTGGTTGAATCGTACAACTGAGTGAGGATGACACCCGGATGCAAAGACACAGATGTGACGCCCTGCGGACCGTGACGCCGAGCAAGTTCTGAAGCAAACAGAATATTAGCGGCTTTGCTTATACCATACCTGGTGTAATTGCTTGATGAGCACAGTCGGTCATGATCTTCGATCAAGTCCATAAAATCTGACGGTGCGATATTGTAGGCTTCCGAGGACACTGTGACTACGCGCACATCCGAATTCTCGGTAGAAGCGGCAGTGCTCAGAAGCAAGGGCATCAACAGCTTGACCAGGAGAAAGTGTCCAAGGTGATTGGTACCTAGCTGTAGGTCGTGACGAGAACTTGTTTTGGAGGGAGGAGTGGCCATGATGCCTGCATTGAGGACAAGGATATCCAAGCGCTTCTCGCAGGCAAGGACGTGTTTCGCTGCCTCCGCCACACAATTGAGATCAGCAAGGTCAAGCTGAAGGTATTCGATGTCAGGAACCATGGCATGGTCTTTCTCGCGACACCTCCGATGGACTTCGTTGATGGCAGTTCGAGCTTTCTCCACTGAGCGAGCACACATATAGAGCTTTGCTGGCTCATGCTGTGCCAACTGATATATCGTTTCCTGACCCAATCCAGCATTACCCCCGGTCACCAAAATGACTTTTCCCTGTAACGATGGTATGTCTCGTACAGGCTGAAATGCTGTGGAATCAGAAAGCCACGAGACAGGTCGCGCATGCGGAAGGAAGATCTCTGCAGCAGTCAATGGACGAAAAATATAAGGTGACACGATCTTTGGTAGATCAAACAGATCCCGGAACACGGACATCTCGAAATTGTCCTAAACTTGGAAACGTCTGATGGAGGATGTACGTAGGTTCAGACACTCCGAAGGCATAACTAAAGCGATGTGTATCTCGAATCCCTATAGTCTTTGGCTGGCACGTTCGACGAAGTATGGACCTCCTCGACGCTCTCGAGTGGAGGACCTCTAGGAACAGTGCTTGTACGCAACCGTATCAAGCTTTCGAGCCAGTACCAAAAAAAACGTGGACCGCAAAATAAATGTTATCAAATAAGTTAGGGCTCAATTTCGGTGGGTGGTCCCCGTAGCTAGGGGCACTTCTTCTACCTTAGCGGTTGCGTCTAAGCGTCTACTTGCACCTAAGTTTTCCGCGGTCGACTTTTTTTTTGGTACCGGCTCGCTTTCTACGATTGGCAGGAATCTGTTCCTACTCAAGCACTTTTGGTTGTAATTTTCACCGTAGCGCCGGCCACGTTGATTGCGCGGGGTGCGCCCGAGCACGTTTACCTTACGCTAACGCAGCTAAGATTCAAGGCTAATCCATCTACGGTCAGGCGTATCAAGGTAAGAGCCTCGACTCCGGACGTACAGGATGATCATGGAGCGTAAACGTGCTCACGTTGGTCCGAGACTCTAACAATAATTCAGGAAAGAACCACCTCTTTGACCGCGTCTTCCACTTCACTCACTTCCGTCACTGGCACTGCAGAACTTCGAATTTCAACTTCTGGAATATCACACATCTATTATCGAGTTTAATATACATTCGTTGTACAACAAATCTGCGGCATATATCAGGAAAGCCCCCACCAGCACCGAAGCAAGCCAATTCTATACTCGGCTAGTGAACATAACACCACACACATATTAATCAGAAATCAACCGTGCTGCCGCCACCAAATACAACACAATGGACATGTCATCATCCTCCTCGTCCTCACAGTCAAGCATGTCAATGGCAATGGCCTTCACGAATTCCCACACAACACCCCTCTACTCGTCATCCTGGACGCCCCACACAACGGGCCAATACGCCGGCACATGCATCTTTCTCGTCCTCCTCGCATCTATGCTCCGCTTGCTCCTCGCCGCAAAGCACATGCTCGAGATCAGATGGGTAGCAGAAGCACGAAACAGGAGATATGTCGTAGTCGCTGGACAGACGCCAGAGAGCGAGTGGATAGAGAACGACCCCGGTGCGAAGACGGGAACCTACGTCTCAGCACAGGGCGTGGAGGAACGGGTGAAGGTTGTGCAGGCGGCGAAACGGCCTGTTATCGCGTTCAGATTGTCGGTTGATGTGCCGAGGGCGGTGATCACGCTTGCGATTGTTGGTGTTGGGTACTTGCTGTAAGTGTGTCTAGAACTGGGGCGAGGATTTTGCTAACACAACACAGCATGCTTGCGGTTATGACGATGAACATTGGCTACTTCATGTCTGTGCTGGCAGGTGCTTTTGTTGGGGAGCTTGCTATTGGCAGGTATGCACAGTACGAGGAACATGAGCATTGAGGCACTATCTACATCCATATGGTAGCCCTTGTTGCTCCTCGGTATAGAGCTCGAAGTCCCAAATTAGATTTATACTCCAAGCTACTTGAAGATGCAAGCCGCGACGGTAGTGGCCTGCGCACTCCTCGAGCTTCGTCGCTTTGAGGTTGGTCTACACGTTTTGGGTGATGACCATCCATTCAAACATCGTCCCATGCACTTCTATCACCAAGACACACTTTCCCTTCCTCAGGCAACTTCCCATCCGCAAAGTACCTCCGAATAACCTCAAACGTACACTGACTCGGATTGACAGGCCCAGCGCAATGCCCAGGCGTATCCTGCGTAAGCACTCTACTTCCTTCATGCCTCTTCGAGTTCTCAATCGCATTGCGCAACGGAGTCACAGGATCGGCCGTGCTCCCAATAAACAGCAGCGGCGAGGCACGCTCGTCATAGTCTGCGAGCTTTGACTCGAACGGCCCTGTGAAGCGATTGTGTTCGGAGGGCCGAATGGATGCAGGCCAGTGCTGACACGCGAAGGGGATGGCTGCCCAGAAGGGGCCCGTGATGAGGGACTGGTTTTTCAGGTGTGAGAGGCGCAATTGCCAGTCGTGTTTGGTGAGGGAGGTGAGGGGCTCGCCGTCGCCGCAGAGGATCGATACTGCGCTTTCTAGGCCACCGGGGTAATCGGGCGGGTAGGGAAGGCTGTCGTTTCTGAGCTTCATGGTGATTTTGTCGTCGGCTACGTTGGTTGGTGGTTCTGGGTTTGTCGGATCGGGACCTTGTGGAACTTGGAGGTTTTTGAGATACTTCGTGATGGAAGTACCGTTGTCATTGAGGAGATCGTGGGCTACTTGAGCCACGTCAGGCCAGAAATATAGGGGTGCGTAGGCTGCGCCGTGGATGAGGTTCGTCATATCGTAGTAAGTGACTAGGTCTGCGGCACCATCATGCACAACAGGCAGCGGGTCCTCGCTCAGTCGTTCGAGGAGCCTGCTCATCTTCTTTTCGAGGTCGAAGAGACTTTCCGTTTCTCCGTCGAAAAGTGCACATTTCGGTCCAGCATGGAAGCAAGCATAGTAGAACCAGTGCAGATTTTTGTTGTTGTCAAAGAGATTGGTCAGCCAGCCGGTCGCTGTGTAATCCTGAGGATCGACATTTCCGTCCAGTACCATTCGACCGATGCGATCCGGAAACAGCGATGCAAATGTGTTGCCAAGGTATGTGCCGTATGAGAAGCCCCAGTAATTCAGCAAGGCGGGCTTTTTGACCGCAGCGAGGACGCTCTGATCGACTGGATTTGCTTTGTGGCTCTCGCCTGCCGTATCTGTCTCTTCCTGAAGGGCATCGATGATTGCAACCATGTCCCGAGCAGTCAATGCTGTGCTCACGAATTGGTGCATGTTAGTGCCATCCTCAAACTTTGCTATTTCTGACTGAGCACACAAGTTTGCGAAGCTCTCGTACGAAGCCCACTTGACATTGAGAGCATTTTCGGATGAATCTAGTTGACCAACAGCCCAGTTGCGATATTGCCAAACTTGCCTGTCCCATTCGCTGCCGAAACATGAGACCGAAGGCGTGGTGTGATGTACACCTCTCGGGTCGAAACCAATGACCTCGAAATGCTTGTCTTCGCTGTCTATAATGTTGTCTCTCATGCCATAGCCTCCCCAGATCACTTCGTCTGTGCCGGAGCCTCCCGGGCCGCCAGGATTGATAAGGATACTGCCAGCGAAGGTCGGATCGTCATGAGACACTCTTGCTGGCACTTTTGTCAGCGCAATGGCCACCGTGTTTGCATTCGAGCTGTTGCTCCAATCCAAAGGCACCTGCAGCCGTGCGCATCGATAGGATTCGTAGCAGTCGTGCCATCTGAGTTGTTTTGAAGGTGCCACAGTAGACCAATTGAAGCCTTCAACTTCAGACTCGCGGTACCATGGAGATCCACCCAAAACATGGGTCGAATATACAATGGTGGCGCACAATGTCAACAGCAAAAGCAACATCATATAAGAAATGCGAAGGAAAAGGTTAATACCTTCGTGAGCTTCGAGGACGCTTTACAGAGACGAGGGATACTGGAACCAGGTTTGTGGGGAGAACCGAATATTACATGATATGATCGACCACTGAACAGCCCAGCGCTCGTAATGCCATGTGGGGACCATCTAGCCTCGTGCGAGACATTGGACTTTTTAGCTATGGATGCAAGCTCGTACTGCTGGTGCTCGGCGTGAACTTGTGCCTGGTAGTATCAAGGCGGTAAGCCGGATGGCAGGTGCTAGCCTGAGAGACCATAATGGGAAGGGTTTGCTGTCGGAGCAGGAATTGGGGCCACGGTTCACGCGCCAGGCTTGCGAGGCGCGCTAGATGAGTATACGATGATGGAACATTGACGCGAGCCATCGGCACGGTAAGCTGTGTCTAAGAGAAAGCAGAACCCGGCATGGACCATACGTATAAGAGACAATGAACGAAAGGCAAAGAGCGCATCAAGTGATCTCGTAGAAAGCCACTGATGCATGGTGGGGCTGCTGTCCTGGCCGCGTCCAGAGCGCGTCATTGAACGCGTAAAGTGGTTTCCCATTGCACCCCCCGTCTGTTACAAGGTTCTGACATCAACTCATGTCTTCGCCGCAGCTATACGCATCTTCGCCAATAACAGCAGGGCGCCGAAGCAAGTCACGCTTTACTTTCAAGCACCTCAACCTTCTTAGCCAGTCGTCTGTTACCTGCCCACTCCGTTGTATTAGCCTTATCGACTATGATGCCTTCTACGCCCAATGCGAGATGGTACGCCTCGGCGTGGCAGAAGACCAACCGTTGGCAGTACAACAATGGCAGGGCCTGATTGCGATCAACTACCCTGCCAGAGAGTTCGGGCTAAACAGACATGTGACGATCACAGAAGCCAAGCAGAAGTGTCCCCAGATCATCTGCCAACATGTCGCGACATGGCGGGAAGGCGACGACAAGTGGGCATACAGAGATGATTCTTTCGAGCACATACATACAGACAAGGTGTCTTTGGATCCATACAGACTAGAGAGTCGGAAGAGCTTGGCCTTGGTGAAGGAGATCCTTCCTGCGCCGCCTGTGCAGAAGGTCGAGAAGGCCAGCATCGACGAGGTGTTCCTTGATCTGTCCGCACAAATACACGGCATACTCCTCGAGAGATATCCTGAGTTAAGACATGCACCTTACGACGACCCCACAGAATTCCTTCCTGTGCCTCCTACCACGGCTCTGAACTGGGAAGCAGATGGCTTGATCGACTTGGACGATGGCCAGGCTGAGGATGATGACCCTGATTGGGATGATGTTGTCATGAACATAGGTTCTGAGATTGTTAGAGGCGTCCGCCAGACAATCAAAGAGCGCCTGAAGTACACTTGCTCCGCAGGCATCGCTCGAAACAAGATGATGGCAAAGCTTGGGGCGGGTTACAAGAAGCCCAATCAGCAGACCATTGTTAGAAACCGTGCTGTGCAGCACTTCTTGTCCGGTTTTAAGTTTACAAAGATTCGCAATTTAGGTGGTAAGCTCGGAGATCAAGTTGTGCAGGCCTTCAACACGGAGGAGGTGGGGGAGCTGCTGAAAGTAGCACTCCAGACGATGAAGTCAAAGTTTGGAGACGATACAGGGACTTGGCTATACAATATTATCCGAGGCGAGGACTCAAGCGAAGTCAATTCTCGGACGCAAATCAAGTCTATGCTGTCTGCCAAGTCTTTCCGACCAAGTATCAACAGCTTTGAACAGGCTGTTAGATGGCTCCGGATCTTTGTCTCTGATATCTATTCCCGTTTGGTGGAGGAGGGCGTGACCGAGAACAAAAGAAGACCGAAGACCATGAATCTACACCATCGTCAGGGTGGCCAAATGAGGTCGAAGCAGATTCCAATACCAGGCGGCAAGAAAATCGACATTGATATGCTCTTCGATCTCGCTAAAAACCTGCTGCAGCAGGTCATCGTGGACGGCCGCGCATGGCCCTGCGCCAACCTGTCCCTTAGTGTTGGTGGCTTCGAGGACGGAATCACCAATACGCGTGGTATAGGGAGTTTCTTCGTCCGTGGTGACGAAGCAAAAGCGCTTGAAGCACCTTCTCGGAGCACTTCGGCAACACCTGACCAAGAAGAAGGAAGGCCGGGAAAGAGGCGTAGGCTCGATGACAGCACACATTTCGGTCGCTTCCTCAAGTCCGAAAGCACAGCTGAAGATGAAGACAGCCAATTCGAGGACGAGGTCGCAGCGGCAGAGGGCGCGGAAGCCGACACTGCGTTTGTCTCCACCGCCCATAGACCACAACGGGACATTGCGACCTACTCCTGCAACGATTGCCAGAAGGAAATTCTCGAAGCCGAGAAGGAAGAGCACCAGGACTGGCACTTTGCTAGAAGCCTGCAAGCCAAAGATAGGTCCTCGACAGCAGGTCCGACTAACAGCAGGCCTCCGGGCAAGACTGTTGCTGCTCAGCCAAAGCGTGGAGGCACAAACGGTCGTGGCCGAGGGCGAGGAGCGAAGGCGGAAAGAGGTCAAAGTCGCCTGGCATTTGGCTAGGTCGGAACTGTCCTGCTGAATCAAGCCGATCCTCACATGGCTTGGTCGGCATATTCCTTGTTGAAGTATCTTCCGATGACCATTCTCCTGACCTCGCTCGTGCCGGCACCAATTTCGTAAAGCTTTGCGTCTCTCAGTAGTCTACCAGCTGGAACCTCATTCACGTAGCCAGTGCCACCCATGAGCTGAATAGCGTCCAAAGCACATTCGGTTGCTCTTTCAGCCGCATACAGGATCGCTCCGGCACAATCTTGAGTCCTGATCTGGCCTTCCTCGTCGACCTTCTTGGCGGTGGCATAGGTATAGGATCGAGAGACTTGCAGCTTGGTGTACATGTCGGCAAGCTTTCCTTGGACAAGCTGATTGTGAGCGATGGGCACTCCAAATTGCTTCCTTTGGTGGGTGTAGGGTAGTACAAGATCCAGTGACGCCTGCATGATACCAAGGGAACCGGCACTGAGCACGAGTCTCTCGACATCCAGACCCTCCATCAAGACTTTGACGCCCCTATTAACCTGACCAAGGATATTCTCCTCAGGCACAAAAACGTCCTCGAACACGAGCTCACCAGTATTTGACCCCCTCATCCCCAATTTATCGAGCTTCTTGGTGACAGAGAACCCCTTGGCGCCGTCAGTCTCGAGTATAAAAGCAGTCATACCCTTCGACCTCGCCTCGGGATCAGTCTTAGCATAGAGGACAATGTAATGGGCATCAGGTCCATTCGTAATCCACATCTTCGTGCCATTGATCAAGTAACCGCCATCCACCTTCTTAGCGGTAGTCTTCATACTCACCACATCACTCCCAGCCGAATGCTCACTCATCGCCAACGCCCCAATTTTCTGCCCACTAACCAACCCCGGCAAAAAACGATCTTTTTGGTCTTTGCTCCCATTAAGACATATCTGGTTCACGCACAACTGGCTATGGGCCGCATAACTCAGCCCTATACTTCCGCTTGCGCGTGATATTTCTTCCAGTATAACGCAGTGGGCCTGGTATCCCATTTCGAGCCCGCCGTATTCCTCTGCCGCTGTCACGCCGAGGAGGCCTGCTTCGCCGAACTTTGCCCACATGTCGTTTGGGAATTCATTGGTGTGGTCGGTTCGTTGGGCGACTTCTTCGGGGATCTCGCGGCGGGTGAACTCTTGGACGCGTTCGCGGAGTTCGTAGAGGTCTTCGGTTGTGGGTGGCGTGAAGCCTGGTGGGTGCTTGCTTTGCGATGTTGAGGCTAGTCGGAACGTCGTTCTTGCTACGGATGTGTATGGTTGTTTGATGGCGGGTCGGACCAGAGGGCGGAGGACGCCTCGAAGAAGAGACGGTGCGCTAGACATGATGGCTGGAAAAGAAAGTGGTCGCTAATCCACTGAAGAGGTGACAGCGTTCGAGAGCGATATGCGACTTCTACGGGGTCAACGAAATATAGGTTGCCGACCGAACTCGTAAAATTGAAGCCAAAACGCCATGGCGTAGCATCAAACCTGGGGTAGGTGCGGAGGACGGAAGTTCACGGTTAGCCACGCTTGCCGAGGTCTTGCAACGCTGCCACTGGCGCCCTCCAAGGAACCTGCTTATTAGCACTTGATAGCATTCTTCCCACGGCAATGCGCAACTGATGTAAGGAAGCACTGGCAGCACGCTGCATAATAGACAATGGGGTCTATAAGGTCAGCGCCTTCAGTCGCTGTGCTGCGCAGCTTGCGGACCGCGCTACAGCAGCCCTCCCTTGTCACCACCAAGCATTGCTCGAGAAGACAAACAAGATGTATAGCAAGCTTTACCGACCCTCGCCATGCCAAAGCAATATCGGTGTTGCCATCGCTAGTTGACAAGTCAAGTCAAGAATACAAGGAGAATGCCGCCAACCTCGAATCCATCATGCAGAAATACACAGATCTTCACCAGAAGATCTCGCACGGAGGGCCAGATAAGGCGCGCCAGAAGCATCTTGAGCGAGGGAAGATGCTAGCGAGAGATCGTATAACAGCATTGATCGATCCCGGCGCACCCTTCCTTGAGCTCTCCCCCTTGGCTGCGCACGAGGTCTACGGCGAAGATGTGCCCGCAGCAGGAATCATCACTGGTGTGGGTACCGTCGAGGGTGTCACTTGCATGATTGTCGCAAACGACGCCACAGTCAAAGGAGGCACGTATTACCCCCATACCATCAAGAAGCACTTGCGGGCTCAGGAGATAGCGCAGCAGAACAGGTTACCCTGCATATATCTGGTTGACTCTGGTGGCGCCAATCTACCCAGACAGGCAGATGTCTTCCCAGACCGCGACCACTTTGGCCGTATATTCTTCAACCAAGCGCGTATGAGCTCGATGGGTATACCACAAATCGCTGTCGTCATGGGTCCATGTACAGCAGGCGGTGCCTATGTCCCAGCCATGTGCGACGAAAGCATTATCGTCGAAAAGCAAGGCACCATCTTCCTGGCCGGTCCACCCCTCGTCAAAGCAGCTACAGGCGAGGTCATCTCGGCCGAAGACCTAGGAGGCGGCCAGCTTCATAGCTCTGTCTCTGGTGTAACAGATTACCTCGCTGTCAACGACGAACATGCCCTCGTACTAGCCCGCCGTTCAGTCGCCAACCTGAACTTTCCCAAGGAACAACCAGCCCCCTATGAAGTCAAAGAGCCGCTTCACGACCCGAACGAATTATCAGGCATAGTCGGCACAAACCTCAAAAAGCAGATTCCGATCCACGAAATCATCGCCCGTATCGTCGACGGCAGCGAATTCTCCGAGTTCAAGAAGCACTACGGCACAACTCTGATCACCGGGTTCGCCAAGATCTACGGTTACCCCGTCGGTATCATCGCAAACAACGGCATTCTATTCTCTGAATCCAGTCTGAAGGGCGCACATTTCATCGAGCTCTGCTGTCAGCGCAACATTCCTCTCATCTTCTTGCAGAACATCACGGGCTTCATGGTTGGCTCGGACGCAGAAAAGGGCGGCATCGCGAAGAACGGAGCGAAGCTCGTCACGGCTGTTGCGTGTGCTGACGTGCCGAAGTTCACCGTCGTTGTTGGCTCAAGTGCTGGAGCCGGCAACTATGGGATGTGTGGACGAGCATATTCGCCACGCTTCTTGTGGATGTGGCCTAATGCCAAGATTGGCGTTATGGGTGCCGAGCAGCTTACGGCTGTGATGGAGACTGTAGGTAAGTCTGTTGATCCTGAGCTGCGAGACCGTATCGAGCGAGAAAGTGATGCTGCATTCGCGAGTGCTAGGCTTTGGGACGATGGTGTGATTCCGCCGGCGCAGACGAGACATATGTTGGGCATGGGTTTGAAGGCTGCCCTTGGTGGAAGTGCACCGAAGCAAGATACCAGGTTCGGTGTGTTCAGGATGTGATCGTTCCAGCTGGCTTTAAAGGGGAGTTTTTCCTACACGTGTTGCATTGCACAACTTCCTCCAAGCCGTTGGTCAGAGACTCACGCCTAGCTTAGGCGTCAGTGCAGATTTCTCGTGTAACCACGTTGGGCGTGCACGAACTTGGCAAATATGTTATTAGGTCTATTATGGTCTATCAGCTCTTTTAAGGTCCTGATGAGCTGTCATCACCTCGTTGGATGTTCCTGCCAGACGCCATGTTCCTGCAGCGTGGGCTGGCGACTTCTATCTGGTATCTAGTACACGCCCATTGAACGCCTTGAGTTTCCTGATCACGACCCTTGCAATATCACAGAATGACACACTTATCGCGATTCCGGCGCTTGCGCGGCCTATCGTGGCGAGGCCTTGCCGGTCTGCGTTGAGCTGCATGATGCTCATACATCTGGTCCCGGACGCTGTCCTTCTGCAGGATCTGCCGACATAGATTCAAGAAGACTTCGTCGACGTTTGTACGCCGCCTGGCCGAGGTCTCGAAGTATGGCTTCTGACCCCAAGACTGTGCCAGCTGGAAGGCTCGGGCGCGAGGTACGGCTCTATCATCCTCCATATCGGACTTGTTGCCTACCACGACAAGTGGGATATCATCGTCCTCCTTGATGCGGCTGATCGCTTCTCGAAGCTCAGCGAGTTCGTAGAAGGAGTTCATGTTGGTTATAGAGAAGACAAGTAGGAAGCCTTGGCCTTGCTTCATATATAGTTCCCGCATAGCAGTAAATTGCTCCGTGCCTGCCGTATCGAGTATCTCCAGCACAACCTGCCTTCCTGTTGGGGGTCAGTACCATGGTAGAACTCGAAGCAGTAGTGCCATACCGTCCACATTGACGACTTTCCTATACGAGTCCTCGATTGTTGGGTCATAGCTTTCAATCCAGACATTTTGCACAAATTGCGCGGTGAGGCAGGATTTGCCAACACCACCCGCACCAAGTACAACGATGTTATGTTCTCGTCTGGATTTCGTCAGCTATATGAAACTCTCAAGCTCCATCATTCTGCTTTCTCACCTAGTCTGATAGCTCATCACGAAAACTCGTCAGTAGACGATTGCAACTATAAAAGTTGCGCTGCCATCAAATTCTGCCTGCCGTCCTCACAACCTTTCTCGCGCGTGTCGGGAGGAAATATTGCTTAGGCAGGAGCACTTCGTATCTCAGAACTTTTTGGTTTCTTGCCGCAAACGGCAAAAATGTGAGGTAATGTCGTACGCAGCAGTCGACTTGGGGATCTGGTTGTCGACCAATGATTTGTTTGCGGCACGAGTCAGCAGCCAGCTGATGCGAGATAGTCGAATAGTACCTCAGAAACCAGGATGGTCGAAGTTCAGCTGTGTTCAGAAATGGCGGTACTGTTTTACCACTGGATGGAGCTGCTTTCCCCTCAGAGCTTAGGTCCTTGACTATCTATATACACGGGCTCCTCTCTCTGACGACCACCCTCCTGCTCTCATTTGCTGTATACTACACTACAGTTGGTGTTACAGTGAGACAGCTGCTAGCAGCTGCGAGCAGGCCCACAAAACTATCTTCCAGGGACGGAGCTAGAATATTTTCAGACGCCCTGCACCATACCTGGCAACGGCTGGCTTGGATGGGTCCATCTGCAAGATCCACAACCCCCCTTCAACACGCCGCGCGACATCATCTGTCTAGGATCTTAATCTTTCGGCAACCAATTCCTGCCTCCCCGGGTGTCCTTGAATCAAGCAACCACTTAAAATCTCTCCGCTACTAGCCCGCCCGGCTGTCCACCCAGGACCCTCCATTATTCCAGAATGTCGGGCACTCGTTTTGTCGATCTAATCGTTGATCAGCGTTTCCAGAAGACTCCGGGAATTTACCTGGGTGCCTTCGTCTGAAACTCGGTGGTTGTTGTCACGAGTAGACCGAGAACGTCATGATGTCAACAAACGAAGCTATCTGCTTCACCAGCTCAAGCTGCGTTGGCCCGCCCCAAGCAAGCGATCAAGAAGCCAAACGTCTCTTTCAACACTGGGGTCAGACCGCCATGAGTGGCTGGATGACAAGCTCTTCACATCTCTTGCAGCACGCCATTGCTGCAACGAGACAATAGTCTGCGACCAGAAAAATCATCTTAGTATAATACGAGACTAAACCTTCTCACCTTAGTAGCTATGAACTGCTGTCCTTCCGGGTGCAAATCCCTTAGGAAGACCGAGAGGCCGACATGGTAACTTTCCACGTTGGTCTATCCCTGTCTGCATGACGAGAGAGGCTTCCTCATCAAGATGTAGGCATGGCGAGCCGCTGCAGGTACGATTTTAGTAATGCTACTACTCGGCGGAAGCTGCGCAGCGTCGCGTGGTATCCGGCATTGTGATTCGCGACATGCGGATGACTCGCGGCAGTCACCTCTGACGTCTTTCTTTGATCTTCGCAGTGTTTACTCCGGCAGATAGCCTCGATGTTCTGGATATGACATAATGCCTGTCGAGTCAAGGAATCACGATTCAGGGGGCGTCCTTTGCGACGACACTCGACTGCACCACTAGCTAAGCTATCACACACTCTGCACTACTTGCTCTCAAATCTGAGGTGAAGCCAAGCGATTGAATGAGCTATCACAATCAACACTTGTTTTCACGACGCCTTATCCTAATACAGTATGTGTGCATAGCACGCCTGATCAGCCTCTTGCATGCTCTTGAGGAGTACCCGGTACGCGTATTTACAGACTCTTGTGATGTGGCTTTGTTTCAGAATGCTATCGCAATGAAGATCACCTGGCTCCACAACAGGACGCCAGACTCTATTCGGTGAAACGGCGTCCTTCCTTACCACCCTTTCGCAAGCACTTTCTGACCTTGGCTATACTCGACTAACTCGATGACCTGCCATAGGTCTGATTGCCGGTACTCTGGACTTTCGCTTATCGGAACACCCATTGCCAGCGCCCACTGTCCAAATAGGATCTACTCGTCGCCCCTGAGGCCCAGGGTTAGGCAGCATCTACTCGATACGACCACCTGCATGAACTGCTCAAGTAGCAACAACTCCAATGACAACACCTCGCAGCACAACGGCACAAAGCTTCGGCTGTTCGGATAGCAGTCATCAATAGACGCTGCCGTCAACCATAGCTGGATGGAGCACTTCCACAATCGAACAGCTGAATCTCTGTCGTGCCCGTTGGCGAAGAGATATGTAGCCATGGTTGCACAGCAGAAGTCCGTCTCCCACGTGAGCTGTCAATGTCAACGCCTCAGCGTGTCGTAAACTCACCTGAGTGATTGACACTGATAAACAAGGTGGCAACAGTGGTCCCCGACCCGGCCAGCTTGTACGCGTCCATTCATCGAGTCCAGCCTGCAAACACCCTAGCCTACAGAGACCCTGACACCGGAGCGCTTGCTGTCATTTGGCCTGTATCTCGCCTCTCCGTGCATTGCAGTCAGACATCGCATTACGCATAGACTCGACGTTCTGAGTATACTGGCCACCGTCGAGCAGGCACGAAAAGTCAATGTAGCCAGGCCAACCTGGAAAGGTAATGTCATGCCATGATACTGGTTATGAGCTTGGGGTACAACTCGCGACAGACAGCCCCGCTTACTACCATATTGGGCAGTCTCTGATCTGGACGCGGAACTAACTTACTATAGCCAGTCAGATCCTGCTCTCGGATCCTGGTTCTCGGAACATTCGCCGATCTCCTGGTTCATCTGGCAGCGGACGATCAGGCAGCACTGCATGATCTACAAGGTCTTATATACCCGAGATCGCCGGCTGATAGAGCCGCCCCTCTGAATGCATCTCTCGCAGACTCCGGTAGCAACAACTGCGCAAGATGCTCCCACAAAGACAATGCCAAGCAGACCATCGTAATCGGACGCCATGGCCTTAGTCCATTGACGAGGGCCAATAGCCAAACGAGTTGATAGCACGCCTACGCACGGCGTCATCCTGCATATCATGGATGGCACCCACATCACAGAAGACCTAGAAGACCCGGGAATGGAGACACCGTCTCCCCAAACGAATCTGTGCTCTCGGGTCGTATCTGTGCACTGCTTTCCTACCGTGTGCTGATACACTCGAATGATTCATCGAAAGCACACAACTCACGGATTCCTGAATGCAAGCCGCAACATAGCAAAATCCACCTCACATGCAGCAGGGCAGCGTCGACGGGATGATCGGAGGAAATAGAGAATGTGATGCGGTAGGGCCGCGCCACGACCATTCGGGACATCCCGTGAGGCATCAACAACCTCATCACTAGCATGAACGCTTTCATTCGTCCTTATCGAGCTGCCTCTAAGGGTATTGCCTTCTACCACGCAGTGTCAGCGGCTCGCTGATCCACTCATTCAACCATGATGGACACGCGGCCGTGTACACTCCCTCACTCATACTTAGCACGACCTTTCATCAGCATGTCATGTACCTTACCGCCACAACCGCGCCGTTTCCTATCCACAGCCTCCAGTCCAAGCAGGAACACCCCTATGTTCCCAACAACCGTCTTCCCCCAACCAGTCAGTCCACGACCGGTCCGTTGATATCTCGACACTCAACGCCAAACTTCCACTTCCCTCGCTACCACCAACCGTTGCGTCCCAAGAAGCATTATGGCAGCCTTAGCCTCTACCAGTGCCACCTCCGAACTCACACCCAAGCACAAAAGCGCCTTGCATCTTCCGGCTAACTCTGAGCATCCCAGCACTAGAAGCACACTTCCTTCAAAGCCATTCACCCGTCACGCATTCCTTCCTTCCTTCCCAACCTGCGATAGGGCCACCCCTCTCCCTCGGGCAATCAACCAGAGTAGTATCATCGGACCTACTTACTTCACCAGCTAGACCCAAAGTCGCCCCTCCTTCACACCACACCGTACCGTTATAAAACCACGCGTTCCATCGCCATCTTCGTAGAGCACAATGACTGACGCATGAAGGTCTGAAGCGCATCACATTGCATTGCATTGCTTAGTAGATCTGATCTGATCGTCACGACCTCATGCCAATTTGACCACCTGAACGCTCAGCCAGCCATTCATGCCCGACGTACGGAACACAATGAACCAGCATTTCTTAGAGTCGAACTGACTGACTGGCTGGCTGACTGGCTGGCCAGCCGGTTGCCTCCACGACCCAGCCAGGCACGGGATATATCCATCCGACCGAATTGCATGCCAGCGCGTCACAAGCTCAACGCATCTCAGCTCGAACCATAAGCCGCCAGCCGCCAGCAACCCACCCAAATGCTTGAAGACCTCCGTTCAGCTCCGCCCCGCGCCAGTCGCCACAACCAGACAAAACACTGGCAGATCACCCCAGGCATCCCACCGCCAGCCCAGGAAGCGCAAGGCTCCGTAATTCCACAGTAAGTGCAGTAACCCACAGCACTCCCCTCCCCTGTTCTCGCGTCGTCTCGCGGCAAGACGAACTGACCTGGGTTGGGCGCGGCTGGGTTATGACACTGCATGGAACGGCACGGCACGGCACGGCACGGCACGGCGATCCCCAGTCCCGTCCAGTCCAAATCCATATTCATATACACCAACGACCCAGGCGCCATGCCACGCACCCTAGGTCCCGTACCAGCACTACCTCTACCTACCAGTGAGTGAGCAGGCGAGGCGAGGCGAGGCGGATTATAGAGCAGCAAAGCATAGCACGGACGTCCGCGGCACCGCGCAAACAAAAGCAAGCAAGCAAGCAGGAATTGTCTCTGATGCGGTCGCGGTCACGGTCGCGGTCACGGTCGCGGTCACGGTCGCGGTCACGGTCGCGGTCACGGTCAAAGGCACCGCTATCGTGATGTGATGTGATGTGGTATCTTATCTGCGTTTATTTCGTAGACGTCAGAATACTCCAGCAGCATTCGAATCGAATATAGTCGTCTCGGTTGAATGTACTGTGTACTGTAGCGGATGTAGGCTGAGGGTTATGAAGAGACAAGGAGCGCGGTGAAGTGTCTAGTCCTTCCGGCAGAGTTGAAATCTCAAAAAGTTGATGATTGTTCATTGCTCGCATAGTTACACTATTTCAATGGGTCCAGACCAAAGTTGGGTATCTCAAACAAGTCGAAGCTCAGAAATGAACACCTCTTTAGCACCCAGGCACATCCATGTTTCTAATGTCTTGATCCCATGTGACATCTGTTTCGCAGATTCTCACCCAGTAGTGTTCGTCAATCCATGTTCATCGTGCTCGAGTCACATTCACTTTTCCTCCTCGGACGCCTAACCAGGGCTTCCGGCTCTTCAAGACCTTGTAGTAACTCCTTGTCATTACCACCGCGTGATCGAAACGGCAACCGCTCTTCATCCTTCGCCCTCGGGCTTCTGCGTGGCCGTAGTGACTTGGCCTTAGCCAGCTCCATCTCGAGATCCTATCTCGAATAGACGCCGAACTGGCTCTGCCACCCAACCAATTCTTTCATCAAGGCCTCCATCATTTGTGTACTGCCGAGCTTCGTGAACTCGGCCTCGTCCACGAACGGTATTCTGCCATCGTCTTTATCTTGCAGGCCAGCAGTCACAGCTTCGATGAGTTTGCTCGTGGGTGTGCCACCTATCTGCGTGCCGTTAGGTGTGCTATTTCCTTTCCTGCCGTCGCTGGAACGAGAGTGATCTCCGGTTCCATTTGGGTTGGAGGAAGTGTTCTTGCTAGCATTACTGCTGCTGGCGTGTTGTGTCTGCATCTGACTCGTAAACTCCATGATTGCGGCTACACGCTTCTTCATTTCGTTCAAGGAGATGCGTGCTGGGTGCGTTCGGGCTTTTGAGCTCCGGCCGCTCTCGCCATTTATGCCGTGCGGCGAGTGATGCCCGTTCCGGTCGTTGGAATCGAAACGGTGCGGCGTATCGCTCGTGTCGTAGAGGTCTCTGGTATATTGATTCCGTCCCACTCTTTTGCCCCGAGCCCCTAGTCTCGCGCCACCTCTTGCTTTTGCTCTTGCTGGTTGGGGAGTATCTGCTTTGGCTTTCGAAGACTTGGACTCGGCCGGCTTTGAGGGAGATATTGTGGGAGTCGGAGGAGGGGAGTCTATGACCATGTTAGCTGCTGATAGTGCGTAGGAGCGAGTGCCGCCGCTCACCATCCACTCTCCGCCGTTCAGATCTCGCGTTTCTTTTGCTTGCCGCCTCAGCCCTTTGTGCAGCGGCGTCTTGCTTTACCTTCTCGCGTATCTCTTTCTCTCTGTTATTTCTCGCCGCAGCACCTCTTAGCTTTGACCCATTCTTGCCTGTCAATGTCTTCTCCGTCTCTGGAGACTGGCTCCTTTTGGAGGAGGTATCTGAATTGCTCGTGACAGTCCGTTGTCGCTTGATTGTAGGCCTCCGACTGTTCACGGTTAGCTTCAAGCCGTGGATATGCGGTGTATTTGCCTCACTCTTCGCTGTCTTCTCTGCCTCGCTTGCCAAGAGTACCGTCAGCTTTACTCTCCTCAATGGCTTTCCGTAGTGCTTCATCTTCATCATATGCAGTCCTGCTATTCATGGTGGCCCTCCTTTTTGTGTTCTGAAGTGCCTTGTCCTTCAGGTCTTTCATTCTTGCTTGGTCGGCTGCTGATAGTGGGGTAGACCGTGAGGAGCCATCGAGGACGGGCAGGTAGCGGGAGGATCTGGTGCTGCTATTCAGAGTGTTAGCTAGAGCTTGTGGGGCAGGGTGAGATGGTACGTACATGTTGTTGGGTTTGAAAATCTTGTGGAAGTCAGGCCTGCATCTCTCGCAGTAATACTCGTCTGGGATGATGGATTCATCGTGAAGGCCCATGCAGCCGCCGTGCTGCCAGACATGACAGTTGTCGCATTGCACGAAGAAATTTCCCATATCATCTGTGAGGGCTGAAGAGTACAGTCAGCTACTTTTCGCTGCGGATGGAAGAATGTGGGTTGTGCGTACCTGCAGTGCCATACTGTTCTCTTATTCCCTGGCTCGGACCTGGGTAGTCAGCATGACCACAAATGCATCTTGTCACATCGTCTTCGATGGCTTCGTTGTCGTCATCTTCGACGGAAGGTTGTTTGACCAGAGGCTCTTTTTCGTGCTCTGCACCTCGACGACTCCGCCTGGGAGCCGATTGTTCACTGCGCGACATAGCGTCGGCGTCGTCAATGGATTCTGACCTTTGTGTTGAGCCTCGGCCTTCTGAATTTGACCTGTGCAGAGCGTTTCGAATGTTTGTCGGATCTTTGAGAGTAGTGATTGAGGAGGAGGACGAGTTGGCTTGTGAAGGTGCAGTCGGCTGCTGTGATGATCGTGCTCGAGATGATCTCCTAGGAGACATCCTCGAAAGCGGAAATATTCTTGATCCTGCTTGACAGCAGCTTGATATTGGATACCACTCTGTGTGATAGGACGTCGTATGTGTGGTAGAGTTCGTGTAAACGACAAAGTCGCTCAGCGCAATGAAAAGCCGCTGGTCGAGGAGGAAGAGACGACAAAGGTGGAAGGTGAGGATAACAGAATATGTGCAGCAGACAGCAGAACATTAAATCACATTTCAAGCACTACTCCGTTTGGTAACAAGAAAGGCAAGAAGGATGGTCGAGGCAGGAGACCTCAACGACGCAACTGCAACGGCAAGCACACCCAGGTCCCAAGTGTGACCCAGTCTGCTGCTCAAGCGCACTCACGCTCGCACTTTGCCGATCTTGCACCAGAAAAGCATCGCAGCCACCGGCCAGAGTCAGGGTCTCCTCTGGTCTCCTCTGGTCTCCATCCTTCTGTTCGGAGCTAGCGCCAAACCCCTCAGCTTGTGGGCCGGAACAATATGCTCGAGGTACTCGCCGAACAAAAGTATCGATTTAGCTCTCGTACCTGCATCGTGGCGCTGGGCAATAGCTGTAATAAGGCCGACCTTACCATCTCGGATGTTGCTCGAACGAGAGGGAGAGTGCTCAATTCCTGCTGATGTTCGAAGTTGCTTGCCAGGAAGAACAACCAATCAAAAGAATGCAAAACGGGGAAAGCGTGAAGCTCGGTCCATTGGCCTGATGACGTAGGCTTTGAGTCACGACGCGTGCCTTTTGGAGAAATCTATTTGAGACGCGTCAAAGTCTTCGCATTTCTTAGAGCTTCATATTTCCATCAGTCGACCTTTGGGAAACCGGGTCCAACTGCACTGTACGATGCGCACGATGCGAGATGAATCTGTATTGCGGTAACCTGTCTTGATAATTTCACCAAGACTCTCGCTTCCTCGAGGTGGTGCTATCGACGCTCTCACTCTGCAATCGGTAAGCTTCATCGAGGATGGAAAAATGCCTAGCTCGAAGGAGCCAGGCACGCGCAAGAACAACAACTGGCTCGAGAGTGTGGTGTTTCTAATAAGCAAAAGCTCCGCCCTGAAAGATGTATGCTAGATGCGAATGAAAGCGGAAACCGAGGCGTCGGCTCGGACGACAGTGGAAGGTTTGACTGCAGATTTCGGACACGTACGACTTCTCACTACGCGCACTCTGCGGTTGCGGGACAGAACATTCATCGAGTATTGCAAGGTGTGACTTACGGTGACTGAATGCAAGAAGGCAGAAGTCGCAACGGTCTTGTTTGTCCAGGCGTAGAACAAGCTAGACGAGCTGCAAAAAGGAGACAATGCATCGAGGGACTTCTTCCAGCAGACTAGGCGTAACGTGAATGAGCAGAAAGGGATTTGCATCAAGTGGCCTGGTGATTGCGTCTTCCCAGCGAAAGGCGTTCGTTGGCGTAGATGTGGTGCGAATATTGTCAAATCCTCCAGAATTTCCGGAAGACGAACCTACAGTAAGGATGACCCTTCTTTACGTCCTTCCTTACCACACCTATGGAATCACTGGCAAGGAGCCTGATTAGATTCAAGGCTTCGCCATTGTTTGTAGCAAGCATGGCTGTAGGGGAAGACGAAATGCGTCTTTAGCGTGAAGGTGTCATATTCTGAGCTCAGCGAGACCTTACCCTATGTTAACAATCTGATTATTGCCGTTGTGGTTGGCAACGGAGACGTCTTCCCACATATACCACAAGCCTATTCGAATGCCGAGGATACGAACTATGGTCCTGTTCCTGTTGAATCTACCGCCATATATCATGTCACTACATCAGCGTTGACTTTTGCCTCGTTTCCACAGTTTCCTTACAGGTTAGAGTGGTGAGCCTGGCGTGTATAGGTAGTGGTACTCCCGCAGGCAGCTCCCTTCTGAGTCTGATCTGATAACGGGGCTAGGCTAGACTGAGCTTACTTTGACTCTGAGCATTTCGCTCCTGCTCAGATGCACTCTGGTAACCACGCCACGTTGAGGTTCGCAAGCCCGTAGATGTCAACACGTATACATAACATTTGATGAGTGCATTGGTACTGTTGAGTCCCTGATCGAATTGTCCTTGTGCTTTGTAGGATATCTCTTTGCACTTTCCGAACCGCAGGATCGGTGAGAACCTTGCCGTGTACCCATCGTCGGTCTAATTTCACTAGTGATGTATTTGACCGGCCCGTTTCTGGAAGATGCCCTCTTCTCAACGGCGCCAACGGGCGGACCCCTCGCTCTTTGCTAGTGGTCAGTCTGAGTTGAAGCGCTGTGTGCTTGGTACTGGTGGAAAGCCGTAGATGGTCCTCCAGCATTTCGGAATTAGCTCACCATCCATCGCGCGTCGATTTGCCTTCCATGCATATCTCCCAGAAAGCATTCCGAAGGTCCTGTACAGTATCCCATCGCTTAGCCTAACGCTGTAGTGTACACCACAGAGAACCCTCCCCACATTGCCAGACTGATGGGGAGCAGCTAGTTTGGCGGCGACAACCTAGTTTAGTGCCGATACAGAGCTGCTGAAGTACGCCAGTGTGGTTTAGCTGACACCACTCGGAGCTGTGACCGTAATGGCGGTTCCTAAAGTTAGTAGTCTCCCCAGCATATCCATCAATTGCACGGAGGGATGACCGAAACACGCAGTTATGCCACGAGTGTCGCTAGGGGGGAGGAGCGACGTGGTGCTCAAGTCGACCGCATTTCTTCGGGGAGAACGATTCAACGCCGTGAAAAAATCCTGTGGTTCAGGAAAGAGCGTCGCGAAGAAAGCTATCAGTTCACCAGGCTGAATTGAACCATGACGAACGCGGGTTTCTGGCACGTATATCCCACAAGCCTTTTGGCAGCTACTTGCATCAGAACCTCCTGCAGAGCGTCTACATTGCTTAGCACCATGTTTTTAGGCTTATCGTACTCCTGTTTCAGTAGTCCCCCCGTCGTTCGAGAGGTACGTGCATCACAAGCTCAACGCCAACTCATCCCTAACTTCTGAAGACGAGAAAAGAGTGACCCTTTTGGAACATCGCCTGAGTACCGTTTTTGCCAGCGAGCTGCGAGAGAGTCCACAGATTCATCAGCTGAAGAGGAAGTGGCTTCTTGTGGAAATGAGACATACCTTCGACGGGACCAAGGGCGCCAAACCCAAGAGCTTGAACAGCCAAAGGGGCTGTAAAGATCAGTGTGCCAAGAACAACCAGTGTGCGAAAGACCATGCTCTTCCTCATGGTCGACCACTGCCTCAAAGGCTCTTTCGACTATCTTCTTGACAGTCTCGCCAGGCGTTGCGCAGCCTCTAAGAGCATTGTCCAGCTACTAGAGGATCCTCTTCGCCGGTCGAGTGTAGCCACAGTAGGTGCTAGTCGTTTCTGGGCGAGCTGCCTGGAGCGGCGGAGCTGAGTGGTTGGTAGTCTTGGCTTTAGGGAGGATTGACTCGAATCACGAAGGCAACAGTTCGATCTCGCGCGATCAAATCGAGTCATGCGCTGTTGCGGTAACCCTGACGAGTGATTCCCGGAAGATGATACAAAGAGCCAGGTAGCCAAGAAGATGAGGGACGAGAAAGGACTAGGACTTGTAGCAGGGTTGATTAGACCTTACAGTGCAGGCGCGTTTCCTGACCGAGCTTAGCGCGTTTGGTCTCGCTTCCGCCTAGGTGCCCACCCTCCGGACAAACAAAGTGGCCGCTGCTGCACGCTTATTTTGGGCTAGCGACCGGCCGTTTTGTGTGTCCGGAGGGTGGTGCACTAGGTGCTTTCTTGACCCTCAATTCCCGGACTCGACTTAATAATTATACACTGCTTCTATAGGCAAGAACGCCCGGGTGCGCCCATGACTACACCATTGTAGAATCTGCGAGGCTGTAGATATCAGCACGTTCTATATCTTGGTCGCAAGGCTTGATCTGTCTTGCTTCGATGCCTCGCTTGATGGACTCATAGGCCAGCAATGCGCATTGACCCTCTGATGTGTCTTTCTTTAGCCATCCTCAACCCTGTTAGCTCGGCTCTTGTGGCCTGTACGTCTCCTTTCGGAGGGCCAAGGACAAAAAGTCGACCAGATCTGGCAGACTGCAAAGAATCTTGGTGATATCTGAATAACGAAGCCTGACGCGCGGTAGAAGTCTCTGAGTGTTGGTTGCTTGAGTTGTATTGAGGCGAATTTCGTGCTACTATGAGTACCGTATATGTCGTTGTATTTGCATAAGCACAAAGATCCGTGCAGCGATCCATAGCCCTCGGACCACAAACCTGACTTCTTGAAGGATGGGGCTGAGCACTCTCTTCGTGTGCTCGAATACACGTCAACATCCTATTCCTGTAATTGCACGGTCTGAGGCAGCAGCCTAGCATCCACCTCCTTCGCAGCCCATTGCTGATAAACAAAGTCCCGCATAGTGCCACTGATATCGGTCAACTCCCATCGGCTTTCTTCGCTAGTGATCGTCCTCTCCAAGTTAGTGCTGGCAAAGGGACCCCCTTCGCTAGTACCTTGAATGCTTGAGGGAATCCGAGTGCTTCTGTCAGTCCAGATCCATGACCAATTATCAACCACACGCAAAAGCTGTCGAAGCGAGCCGACTGTCGCTGTCAGTAGCAGTTCAGGTTCGGGCTCGTATGTTCGTGATTGAAATTGACCCAAAAAACTTGGGGAGTCAATGTGACGCTTCTTCGGTATTAGAAACTGGCTCCAATAGAAATCGATCCATGGATCTAAGCGAAGAAGTGGAAACCTGTACAGCATTCCCTTGGTTGCATCGCAAACCTCGATGCGGTTGATGCGTTCGAATACAGTGTGAAGATTCGTACTGCCAATTCCTCCACCTGGGGCTATGATTGAGTGCACCATTTTGCATGATTGTAGACGTGGAAGACGCTTGAGCTTGATACTGCCATAGATAGACCTGCCGAACCGTGCTGAGAGATCCTCCTGCTGTTCAACGTGATGCACATTCAATATTCTCATGTCCTGCGTGAGAACAATGTACATTTCCGTAAGCTCTGGGTAAGCATTGAGGAAGAGACCATTGTCTAACCACAGACTCACCAACCAGCTAGGTACCACGTATCGCATATGTCGTAGATTGAGGAGTCCTTGAGAGCAGTAAGGTGGAAAGACATAATTTGAAAGATTTGAAGGCGGATGATGTGTCATTGAAGAAATACGCAACTCGAATGACTTCACCTGAGGTTGGATATGTGCCATGAGGTTATGAGCTGCAGCCAAATCTCTAGCATCACTAAGGCTGCATGCGATGCTTAGTATTTGCAATTGCGAAAGGCATTGAATGACGCCATTGAATTCCACCAAGCCGCTCGAATGGGCAGGCTTGAAGCGCAAGGTCAGACACCTCACCATGTGTCCCAGATTGGTGGAGCTTACTACATTGTGCACGAACTGCAGCTCTTTAGACCGTGCTCTGGAGCCGCTATAGTCAAGCAAAACCTCTTGCAGCAGGATCGGATATGCCGCGTGATGCCATTTCTTGCAGACCAGAAGTACACTGGTTGTGAAGCAGGTGCCCTCATGACTAGTGAACACAAGGTCCCGTACGATCTTTTGGACAAGCTCAGGAGGTATTCTCTCTGCGGCTGACTGCTGTATTATTCTCCCGGCCATAGGTTGTTCGACCTGGCTTGCCATAGTAATGGTTGTCTTTGCTCCCAGGATGTCGATAGGTGAAGATGGTCGGTCCTCGTACTGAAAAGGAAGTGTCGAGTTGAACGATCAGCAGCACGCCCGCCGTATTTGCGCGATCAACGCGCTATGGAGAATAGGCCTAAAACGCTCGCACGCTGGTGGCAATGTCGACTTTCTTGACGCTTAACGCCCGAGTAATGAGTAGTGGTTCGACTTCGGAAGGACTTGAAGGAATAGATGGCTACTTTAGTGTTTTGGTTGTAGTGGTTGAACACAAGAGAGACAGAGTGTAGTCTAAGACGACAGTGTAGCATGCGGTATCATAAGTCAACCGCAACCGACCTGTTAGTGACTGCATACATAGCTGGGGATAGTGTGAAAGTACTTTCACTCGAACATTTCACATCCGACATGCTTTTCACATGTGCAAGGCACGAAGCCTGACAGATGACAAGGCAGGCTGTGTGGTTTGATGTACTAGCGATAGGCTAGTGTGCGGAAGACTGTCAATCCTGATCACCCAGTGATCCATATGTCTTCAAATGTTGTCTTCTAGGTGAAATCATGCCTTGCATCGGAGAACGAGAGGAGAGGTATTTGTTGGCGAGGCTTAAGTTGCGTTTCAAGACTATTCCGCCCGCCAGCCAACAACCATTGACTCCGTAAGCAAGCCGAATCTCTTCAAGCAATTTGAAGGACATTGAAAACGCCGCGTTTCGCTTCACGTAGTTCACTTATTGGTGGGTCCGAAAAATATCAGAAGTGGCCAGCGTTATGGCAACGCATAGCGGAAGGTGTGCGCCCTAAACGGTACAGTACAGCGAACGACGCATTACTTCTGGCGTCCGGTTCGTCATAGGATATAGTATTCGAAAGTACCAGCAACCTATATGGTCTTTGAGACTTTGTGCTCTTCAAATCTTGAACTGGCAGAACATGGTGCAACTTTGTGTATGTCGGTGGCCAACGCTCACTCACTACGGGTAAGAAGGCCCTCCCTAGCCTGCACCACGAAGATCCCACCATCAGATTCGGTGGTTGAAGCCTTCTTAATACGAAGGACCGGCGTGTGTTGTTCAGCTGTCAGGCTATCAACTCATCTCGATTTCAACAACGTAGTATTGATGGCAATACTCCTTTGCCGGCTGCCGCGGGAGAGATATTGCCGAGCGGGCGTTAAAGCCTCCCCGCATTGGCTTCCCCATAGACCGCAACACGTAATATGCTCACAATAGTCGAAACTGAATAATGGTCGTACATATACCAGTGCCTTGTTACTTGCGTTGCCTGACGCTGCAAGTCCATAGAAGGATATCTACCAAAGCGCATCCTCATCTTGTGCTTACTGGCCAGGGATTGCTGGTCATGGAAGGCAAAGTGTTCGCGGTGACCGGAGGCGGTTCCGGCATTGGACTAGAGGTAGGGAAACAGCTTCAAGCGCAAGGAGCGCGATTGTCCATTATAGATGTCAACGAGAAGTCGCTGGAGGACGCTGCGGCCCAGCTCGGTGGCGTCGGAGACAATTTGATGACCACGCTCGTGGATGTGAGGGACGACCGTCAGGTCACCGCCTGGATGCAAGCCACCATTGAGAAGTTCGGTCGACTGGACGGCGCAGCAAATATGGCGGGAGTGATAGGTAAACATCACGGTGTTCGAGAACTGAAAGACCAGGACGATGACCAGTGGAACTTAATATTCGGCGTCAACGTAACAGGTGTCATGCATTGCATGAGGGCAGAGCTTCGACATATGACTCAAGGCAGTATCGTCAACGCCAGTAGTATCTTGGGCGTGAGAGGCGTCGCGCGACACGCGGCGTATAGTGCGTCGAAACATGCTGTGGTAGGACTGACTAGATCAGTGGCAAGAGAGGTTGCCCCTAACATCAGAGTCAACGCGATCGCTCCGTAGGTTTTCCTTCGCCTGTACAGAGATTGTAGACGAGCAGCTAACGGCGTGCAGAGGAGCGATTGAAACCCCGCTGCTCGACCAAGCGATGGACATTTTGGGTCAGCCAAAGCAATACGAGACGCAGTCTGCCATCACCAGAAACGGCAAGCCTGAGGAAGTCGCCAAAGTAATCGTCTTCTTGCTGAGCGACGCAGCGTCGTTCGTCACAGGGGCAATTTACTCTTGTGATGGTGGTTGGAACTGTTGAAGTGGACTATCTGGCCAATGAGGCCGTAGGCTCAAAGCGGTGTTGCATATTGCTTCGCCAGCCACGTTGTGGTTCGCTGTGAACATGTTGTCAAGCATGTCGTTCTAGCAAGCATTAGGGGTAGCGAAGCCGCAAACTTTTCGAATAATCCCTTCAATCATACATGAATTGCTAGCTCTGGAACAGCATCTACGGAGAGATTGCCTGTACCGCGCCCGCTGGGGTCTCACGAGCGTAAAGTTGCTGTCTTTGGTCTCATATGCTAGGAACGCGCCTGAGACTTCGAGCCTGGGCATATTGGTCTTGTGATATCCGGCCAGAATCTGAAGCTCGAGATTGCATATATTGAGCTGTCGCGACGGGCAATGCAGCAAAGTCGAAATCCTCTGGTTGGCCCTAGCTAACACCCCCTCATAAGCCTGCTGTATCCATATCTTCGAACAGTGCCTTCCTGGTAGGACTTGACGTTGTCTCTCCACGCCGAGAATCGGATCAAATCTCAGCGTTGAGCCACCTAAATGTCACGACATCTGCCATGTCAACGGCGACCAGCCACTCACTACAACACATGGACAGCGCTCATGATGATGGGGTCCCGCTGATGCTAGATGCTTGTTCATGATATATGCTGATGCCATACTATACTAGTTGGGCCGCATGTCCGATGACAAATAGCTGTAGCAGATGTCCAAGCACGAGAGCCAAAAGCTCCTGTGCGGCGACTTCTCACCGCCATCATCGATGAATGCAGTTGGATGGTGAAATGGCTTCTGTTCCTGTCTTCCTCATTCAAACATCCGCTTGCTGCGTAGGTCGAAGACGAGCACCTGAGGCGCGACACGCGATAGTCCGCTAAATGTGAACCTAGGCATGAAGCTTGCCTCAATGAGCACTAGCTATTGGTGTATCTAAGCCTCGTCACGTGAAACGGCACAATCATTCCTCCGCCCTCAGGCTGATTGGCTGACTCTGCCAGTAGTTGTGCCGTCGCTGTTCAAGTAGGGCACCTAGAGACAGGACAGATCAACGACGACTACGTTCCTAACATTGCCAGAAGCATTCGGACCCGAGAGAGGTGTGCGAGTGTGGCACGTATCTACGCCGGAATGGCCTATAAAGGCAGAAACCACCTCAGGAGGTGGAAGGGCTCGACAGAACCAGACACGAACCGAGACTTTGACGCAGCAAGTGAACCATACTACAACGGGCAGAGTCAGAGCAGCACACGCAATAGTCCGCATCGCCACCAATATAACAGAAACATAAAAGCATCAGTCTTTGCAAAGCGGCGAAAGGGTGTATCAGAACCAGTCACCACCGATAGCCTCGATCACAGCGAAAATGAGCCAAACACTCCTCTTTCTTGGCGCAACAGGCGGCGTCGCAAACGCCTGTCTGACTTCCGCCCTCAAGTCAAACCAATACAAGGCCATTGCTCTCGTACGCACGCCTGAGAAGCTCCGCAAACAACTCGTTGACCAACAAGGTCTTGAGGAGAACATCGTCAGTAGCAACCTCACCATTATCCAAGGCAACGCCCTCGACCTATCCAACGTCAAACGCGCCTTGCTCGCCAACATTACCGAGCACGGCGACATAGCTCTGCCGTCCATGATCATTTCCGGTCTAGGCGGTGCTCCAGCCCTCAATCTCGATATCCGGCACCCTCTACAGATCGGCAAACTTGACAATCCAACCATCTGCGAAGACGCAGCGAAAACACTTATCACAGCCCTCAAAGAAGTCTACTCTGAGCGACCCAGTCTCAGCTCACGAAAGCCAGGCGTGTGCTTCGTGAGCACAACAGGCATAAGTCGCGGACCGGAGGATGTCCCATTTGGCATGCAATTCCTCTACCATCAAATGCTTGCGCTTCCGCACGCTGATAAGAAGAAGATGGAAACAACGTTTCGCGACCACATGTTGCAGAGTGAGCCTGTGTTCGCAAGCGTGACTGGCATACGACCGACGCTGTTGAAGGGAACTGGGGCTCTAAACGAGGGCGCGGGAATCGAAAAGCTCAGGGTTGGAGTCGAGAGCAGACCGGCTGCTGGATTTACTGTGCAGAGGGCTGATGTTGGCGCTTGGATGTTTGAGAATGTGGTCAAGGAGAGCGAGGGTGGAAGGTGGAGAGGTGAGATGGTCAGCCTGACGGCATAGGCTGTTCAGCCGCTACAGAATGAGAACGACCAGCAATGGTATCCTGCATAGAAAGTGGAATATGAAGGCGTCCGGGGTGATTGTGACTTTGTTGGTTGGCGAGGTGATTTGGTAAAACGAATGGGTCGTCATTTTCGGAGCCAGTGGGGTCTACCACAAGTGCTATCAACTTCTGATACAACATCTTCCAGCCCTCAAATTCGCATGTTCATATGGCTCATAAACGGCATCCCGGTTCCGTTCTCCTGTGCAACCATCACGCGTCTTAAGTTCCTTCCCGACTGTCCAGCAGGCATAGTCCCGTCGATCTCCTCTCCGAACATCCTCAACTGCATCGGAATCAGCTCGTCTCCATAGTGCTTCTGGATATCTGTCTTCTCGAATAGCCTGTGAATGTACGAGCGGATGGTGAAACAACAAATGTCAGCAAAGAGGGGGAAAGCTCACATGTAGATATTGCTGAATTGATCGCTCTCAGCGAGCTCAACGCACTGAACGGCCTTATCGACATTCCACCATGGTGGCAGAAGCTCTGGCTTTTGTCCCTGGGTTCGCTTCTCGTCATTCGCCTTGACTGAGGAGAGGAAGTCGAAGAAGTCATTCTTGATGGCAAATCTTGAAGAACCAATATGCACATTGACGCCGACCACTGTTTCGTCGAATTTGAACTGGTCAGCCTTCCTCATGCGGTATGTGTCTACCAGCAATTTGAAAGTGTCCTTTTCTGGGCGATCACGAAGCCAGCTACCATTCTCGAGTGCTGTGAAGGGGTTGGCCTTGGAGCATGGCTTCGGGGTGTCAGTGGCTATGCAGGGTAGAGATGGGCCAGCATCTGCGGCGCGGCAAAGGGGCTTGTGGCTTTTCCAGTCTGCTTTTTGGCATTCTCGTGAGCAATAGTACGCTTTCTTGCATTTCGCACATTGCTTGAGAGGGTTCTCACGGCCTGCCTGAGTGCTCTGGCATAAGGCGCAAGTTGGCTCCAGGTTAGAATTCGTGGACGACATCTTCGAGGCTTCGCAGTGAAAGACTTGCGGAGTGAGTGGACAGTCAAGGTGTGGATGAAGGGCACCAGGAGCTTAAGAGACTGATGTGGGAGAGCAGACGATGGAACAAGGTGAAGAAGGTGATTCCTACAGTAGAGGAAGCAAGCAGTCCCAATGCAAACGTCAACTCACCATACTCTAGTCTGGACGAACGGATGAGTGCATGCTGGACATTCGCATTGGTTGTCTGAAAGGCAGACTGCATCTCGACTGGATGCAGACACTCTCTTGCTCTTACTTCACCTTTGGTTGGAGACCATGCTAGCAAGATCGTGGCAAGAAGTATGCTTTGCAGCAAACTTCATGGGCCCGCCCCCGTTCCAATGTTTGAGAATTGCATAGTACCTAGTCTCAGAGATGCTGCACGAGGAGAAGCTCCGACTCGATAGTCATGCTGATCATCTGAGTCTGTGGCAGAAGCAATGGCTGGAGTCTATTAAACTGGATATGCTGCCTATGACCATACAGTTATGTGTTCGTACTCTGTTAAAGCTCCGTGCTGCGCGGTGCCTGGAGCTCGCAAACGCCATGGAAGGTAAGCCGAGAACGTTTGAGCGCCTCGCCGTCCACCGTATACACAATTATGGTCCTCGTTTCAGACGTGCTCGTTTTCTTTTCCTTTGATGTGGTTCTCGCTGCCACGGGTCCGCGTAAGCAGGAGCCAATTGCAGCCAAGCAGTGTCAATCTGCAAGCTTGCGCTGCATCAACGCCAAGATGCGTGCCTGACTCCTAACCAGGCGTGGTCTGACACGCTCACCAAGCTTGAGGTCTGCTCTGGCGGGGCGCCTGAAAGCGAATGCGAGGTGCTTCAGCCCTAATGCATGGTCACGACCCCAGCCTGTTGCTGGGTTATGTAATTAACCTTCGCGCTAAGACAGCAGCACGTCGGGCGATCTGCGCACTAGAAGAGACGTTGTCCCTTCATTTCCACCTCGAGGGCTAATTATGGACTTTTCGAGTGCAGACAAGCATTTAGTCATGCGTTTCAGGCATGGTACGTGTGGACATTGTGGCGCATATCAGGATAAATCCCGGGACCTTTGCCTCTAATGCGCCAATGGGCGTTCCTTTAGTTATGCCTTGTACCCCAGCCCCGAATTGCAAAGACTGGGCGCAGATGTCGATCCCATGCCCTTCAGATACACCACTATATCGCTTGAAGCAAGCTAAGCTATGTACAGGCAGTTCTGAAAGATCTCGAGTACCACCATGTCCGCATTCGTGATTGTCACTGTGGAACGAGCGTTGTCAGCTCCCCTCGAACCACTTACATATAATATGAAGCCAAAGGACAGACGGTCTATCGAAGATTCATCCGCTTGCTTGATCTCTGCAAACCACCTTCACCACAATGACTGACCACAAGCATGCCCGCGTGGGCTCAGAGCAGCTTGACCCACAATACGACGATGCATCACTTCTCGAAAAGCCCGAACCAGTACCTGAGTCTGAGCCAAAGATGGCCTTGTGGGCAGCTCTGCGCAGATGGCCAAGGGTATCCTGGTACGCCCTGGCACTCACCTCAACCATCTTACTCTGGGGATTTGACAATGTCCTCGTTGGCTCGGTCTCAGCCATGCCAGTGTTCCAGTAAGCTATTCTTTTCATGCTTGCCTAGACACCTACTGACGAGCGGTCCAGGGAGAACTACGGAGAAAAGGTCAACGATCAGTGGATAATACCTGCAAATTGGCTATCGATCTGGAACTTTTGTGGACCAGCAGGAGCCATGAGCGGCGCAATAGTTGCCGGCTGGCTAGGGGACAAAATAGGACGACGGTGGATGTTGGCATCTGCAACAATCCTGTCCGCTGCATCCGTCGTCGTCTTCATTGCCTCCGACACCCCTGCCAACCTCGAAGGTCGTCGCGGCCTATTTGTGCTGGGCAAAATCCTCTCCGGACTTGGCATTGGTGCCATCACGACAACAGTACAAACATACATGTCCGAAACGGTCCCATCGCAGCTGCGAGGCTCGATCATGGCCGCGTTCCCCATCTTCCAGTTAATAGGACAAATCAGCGGTTCCATCATCATACAAGTGATGATGGAACGCCCCGGCCGGGACTCCTACAGAATCACATTCGCGACGATGTGGGCGTTCTCGATAATCCCACTCATCTCCTCCCTCATCATCCCCGAAAGTCCCGCCTGGCTGCTTCGAAAAGGCAAAACAGACCAAGCCGTCAAAGCCCACGGAAAACTAGAAGCAAACAAGAAATTCCCTGGCGCCCATCTCGCAAGCTTCGCGCGTCTGCAAACCACAATAGCACGCGACGGACATCAAGCCACGGACCCAGAGAGCAAAGTGGGCTATCTGGCCTGCTTCAAGGGCACCAACCTTCGACGCACAGGTATAGTCGTTTTCGCGAACATTCTGCCCGAGATGTTCGGCCTTACGCTCATGGGAAGCGCCAACTACTATCTGCAATGTGTCGGCGTGGACCACAGTACCTCGAACCTATTCATGATCATCGGCATCGCACTAGGCCTTGTCGCAAACATCTCAACATTCTGGATCTTGTCCAAGTTTGGACGGCGCAGGCTGATATTGGTCACGCTTATCCCTGCCGGCTTACTATGGCTCTCGATTGGTGTGGTTGGGACGATCCAAAAAGAGGGACAGTTCGTCTACTGGTAAGTCCGCTCGCTCTGTCTGAGCCTTTCACTCGAGCTTTGCCATTCGCTAACGTCTTATTAGGTACACACCGGTAACGATGATGGTCATCATCTTCACACTCGGCACTGGCGCGTGGCCGGCGAGCTACGTCGTAGCATCAGAAACCTCCACCCTGCGCCTCCGAGCCAAAACATCAGGCATAGGCTGGTTCGTCAGCGGCGGAGTCTCTGCGGGCATGGGCTCGGGCCTGCCATACGTCTATAGCCCTGACGCTGCGAATTTGCGAGCGCAGACCGCATACGTCGTTGCTGGGTTTACGGCTGTTGCCTTGGTGATTTCATTCTTCTTCGTGCCGGAGATGAAGGGGAGGACTGCGCTCGAGATCGACAGGATGTTTGAGATGGGGTTGCCGGCGAGGGAGTTCAGACATTGGGGAGGCGGGGATGTTCCGCTGGTGAAGAGGTCAGGCACAGGGTATGAGAGGATTCGTTCGCTGGGAGGGGAAGCGTAATCCATGTCGGTAATGGGTTTTTTTAGGTACGTACGTAGACTTGCTTGAGGTGGGCGTGCACTGATTACACCCGCCTTGCTGGGACCAGTCTCTAACACCTCTCGCATCATCCTTGGCTCTAACTCACTGTGGCCTTTAATAATCCCTAACCGTGTGACTCGATGCCCCTCACGTGCCACTGTACTCGCTGAAACGTTTGAGATACCTGCTTTATTCTATTCCGTCACGCCGTAATGGTTCACCCCTGTTACCTTATCCTCCGCTACTTCTCCGATGAGTCTCTCGCTACCTCTCTAGGATGTATCCGCCTCCTCTAGCATTGACTGATTCTTCAAGTACATGATCTTGAACTCGCTATCATGCCTACCCTGAGCCTCGATCCACTTGACAATGTCTGAATGAGGAGCGACTTGTGCCATGATGTAGTCGTGATGTTTCTTCTCTTCCTCAGGCCTACGAGTTCGGACCGCGTAACACCGTCCATCAAACGACCCGAGCAATGAAAGCGGTATTCTGGACCCCCCCAAGCTCACAACCCAGATGCCGCTCTCAAGTAGATCAAGAATGTGCTCAATCGTGTCCGTTACCTGCACATGATGAAACATGTGCCCAGTAGTCTGGTTTCTGTATTCGCACTTGGACGCAAGAAATCGCTGTTTCTCGTTTTGAAGCGCTCGTGTACGACAAAGACTTGTGCCCAGTATATGTCGCGGCGGCTCAATACGCGTAATATTGGGTAAATGGCCACTTCCTTGCTGTGTGCTTCGGAGAAACCGCGATGCAGGATGCCGTCCATGTGAGAAGGGGCCGTGGACACGTCTGTGAGTGATAGATCCCGAGGCGACCTATTGGATATTACAGCAGTGATCGAACCGGCACGTAATTTGGGGAGCCGTCCTTGCTCTTTAGCACTGTTGATAGCTGTGTTCGTATCGCGCACAACACACACTATGTTCCTCAAAACCAGTCCACTCATCCTAGAATGATCTTCTGGTGAGGCAATAGTGATACAGAGATCCTGCAGATATGGATAGCGCTCCGGCCAACTGTTCGGAGAGAACATCTTGATAGAGGTGGCGGGAAGGTCTAGGCTTAGTCGTTTCAATCGTCGGGCCGCAGTACTGATGGCTGCCGAACATGCCCGGGACAAGGTCTCATCTGAAATGTAGAAGCTGCCGACACGGACTTTGATCTCCAGGTTTTGTAGTGCATAAGGGATAGATTCAGCCAAGGCTTCGAGATCCTGGATAACAACGTCTGCTCTCACGTATCGTCCAAACGCGACTGCCAGAGTTTGCAGTTGGTGTAGGTTCTTGAACGTATTGAACATGGCCTTGAGTCCGGTTGCGGGCATGCTGGCGAAGTCAATGGTAAGGGAAGCCATATGTTGAGCCGCTGCAGATTGCTCAATTGATTTTACCAATTTTCTGGTTCTTCCCGCATCTAACTCGGACTGTGAATGCACGACATCTCCCCACAAAACAGGCAAGCCAGCCGTAGCCCATGACCGGCACGTCAGCAGCGCTGACAGGTTAAAGCGGGTGCCACGATGACCTGTGTACGACACGTGCTCCATGATGATCTTCAAGATCTCATTCGGTAGTCTGTCATTATTGTACGCCATACCTTTGGCTTTTCAGAAACAGGTCTCGAATGTCGGAGAGTGTGGACCTTGATAAGAAAGAGATTGTGACTCGGCCGTGTATTGACGGTTGTCCTTCGGCGTGAAAGCGTCAAAAGCCCAAATGACAGCAGCAGGTCGGTTTGAGGAGGGTGCCGGTGACAGCCGGTACTGGGTTCTAGACGAGGACTGAAGATAAAAGGTAACAATGGATATTGTAGGTCGGAGAGAGGAACATAGAAAGTTTAGTTGGTTATATACGTACTCGAAGAAGTGATGTTGCCATTGAGACTAAAGGCGAGTTGATAGCGATGTCCATCTAAAGACGAAAGCAAAAGGATAAAGTCCAGGGCATGGCCGACCTAGAGTAGAGCTCAAAAGGTATAGAAAGGTTTGAACCGCCTTGACCGAAATGATCATCAAAGCGAAAGCCATCTCGTTACATTTGAGGCAATGACACATGCTGATACCAATTTTCACTGTGAGCAGTGATCAGACGGTCGTCGCTGAAGGCCATACTGGTGCGGTGAAGCTAAGGGAAGGCATTAGCAGGAAGGATTCACCTGACCATGATGTAAAGCTATTCAGCGTGCTTCGTTATGTTTAACCTAGGGAAAATTTCGCGACAGTAGGGAACCTGGACGGCAAGAGTGAACAAACTTCATCGTCGACTATTTGGCACAAATGGTTGTTGGTTGGCTGTAACATCTTTTCATGAAGCAAACGGGAGGTCAAAGGTATGATCGAGCAGTTTCAGATGCTCACAGAAACAAGCAATGGCATGAAAATTTGCAAATGTGTCGTTGCAGCCTGCTGACTGGAACGATTGGGATGAGCGACATGAGTCGTTCTGGTCGCTAATCTTGCGTTAGACGCTGCTGTGGTGTACCAGCCCCTCCTTACGTAGGATGTATTGATTTCCTGCGATAATGTTAGGTAGCAAGTGCAGACAGAACATGCCATTTTCACTACAAGGTAGGTAGGCAGGTGCAAGTAAAGTAATAGAGCTCAATGAAGGTCACGTGCGTAGAACCTTGCAAGTTGACGTATCCAAAACCTTGCTACAAATCCTAATTGTCTGTACAAAACTGGTCATTATCATGAATGCCTACATCTGCTCTCTTGAATGCCTTCGAGCAGGCATTCGAAACAAACTCCACCAACGCCATGCATGGAACGCCAGACAGTGCTCCCCCGGACCTTTCGTGCTACGGTATCACTTCATCGCTCTGCAGCTGTTCGACAGTGAGCGATATTAGACCAGAGACCTCGGCCTTTGCATAGTGCCTCGACCTTACGCTGGTCTTTTAAGGACCGTTTCGTGTGCGGGCCTGTTTCTCCAGAAACTGTGGATCGGTGTCCCTCAAGAGTTCTGAACGCACGATGAATTTCCGTCAAAAAGACCTCCGATTGGAATTCGTGGAAATGTGATTGCAGCGCCATCCCACACAGCACCGCGTTCGATTTAAGGCAGCGCCTCCTTTATCTTCGTCTTCTGTGCAGAAGTCAAGCTCTTGGGGAAGTTGACCTTCACCTCAACCAAGAAGTCACCACGCTGGCCAGGCTTTTTACTGATCGGCATGCCCTGGCCAGGGAACGTCTGGATGCTGCCCGGTTGTGTCGGACCTCCGCCCCTGACAGGGACCTCTCTCCCATCAATGGTTTTGACTCTGCGTTCCCAACCAGTCAGTGCCTCTTTCAGGTCGAGCTCGATGATCGTTCTTAGATCATCACCTTCTCGCTTGAAGTCCTTGTGCGGCTTCTCTGTCACGATGAAATGCAGATCTTGCGAGCCGCCGTCTGTTTCGTCTCCAACACCAGAAAACTTGATCTTTGAGCCAGCCTTGAGACCGGGCTTGATGTCCATTTCGAGAATTTTCTCCTCTTTCGTCCTTTGCCCTTTCGCATCGAACTTTTTCCTGTTGATCTTCATCTTCTTCTTCGCTCCTGTATACAAATCTTCCAGTGTGACTGGCAACTCCTTTTCCACGATCTGGATTTCTGGCGTTGGCGGTCTGGGTTGTCCTCTCGGTGATGCTCCAAATCCTGCTCCGCCGAAGCCGCCACCACCTGCTCTCCGTGACCGGCCGCCACCACCCATGCCGCCAAGCAAATCAAACAGATCAGCATCTCCTCCACCACTATTCTTCGTGAATTGTGCAAAAATATCCTCTGGGTTGCCGAAATTGAAGCCGTTTGATCCGCCATTCGTGCTGAAGTGGAACGAGCGGCCACCGCCTGGACCGCCAGAACTAAAATTCTGGAATCCACCTGGAAATCCTCCGAAACCTCCTCCCGGCATGCCTCCTTCTTCAGCGCCTGGTGGTGGTGCTCGTCCACCTCCAAGCAAGAATTCAAGGCCATATTGGTCGTAAACTTTTCTTTTCTCCGGGTCGGACAACACCTCATAAGCTTGGGAAACTTCTTTGAACTTCTCGGCTGCTTCTGGCTTGTCCTTGTTCTTGTCTGGATGCCATTTCAAAGCTGCTTTCCGATATGCCTTCTTGATCTCATCCTGTGTGGCCGAGGGTTGGATGCTTAATGAGTCGTAAAGCTTCGTCTCTGCTACCATGGTGGTAGGCTTGAATTATGTATGTATGATGTGCTTGCTCGTGTCTACGTTCGTGAGAAGGTACGTTTGGGTCTCCAACCGATGTAGGAAAGAGAACAAGGTGGTTTGTAAAGAAAGTGCCGTGCACAAGTAGTCACTTGATCGTGTTTGGATAGGAAGCAAATCAGCCTAGAATCCTCGAGACACTGTTTCTGCGGGGTTTTCGTAGGTACTTTTGAGTAGTGTAGTATGGGGAAGCTATTCTGCCTTACGAAGCACGAGGGAACACTGTCGAGAAGGTGAAATAGTCGTCTGTCCTGCTTTGCGCGGGCTGAGCCTGCGAGGGACATCTGCCCGTTCCTGCCCATTTCACAGTCCTATGACGTACCGCAAATGATTGGCTCAGAACTTTCTAGAAGGTTCCGCGCTAGCAAGCTGGCTTGGTGCTCTGTGTCAAGGCATCAGCAAACGGTAAGGCTTGAAGGCCGTAAGGCCAACGTCGCTGTCGGGGGAAATAGTGCCTGCCGTAACTGAACCACGAAATTTGCGACGACAACGTGCCATGTCCAAGACCTAACAGCACTGTTTGACCACACTGGCGTGACACACCACACAATGGCCGACGTCGCTGTTCCAGAATTCGTCTCTACACCCGCAGCACCCGCATCCCCCTCACGGAAGCGCTCAGCCGAACCAGAAGAGCCAACCGCAACCGCCCTAACCAAACAGAATGGCGAAACCGCAGTGGAAGGACCGCCAGCAAAAAAGACGAAACTGATCCGAAGAAAGCGCAAACCAGCACCACCCCAGATCGACCCCGCCCTCCTCAAAACAGGCCAACCACCCCCCCAAACAGGCACGACCTTCAACATCTGGTACAACAAATGGGCCGGCGGCGACCGCGAAGACGCCTACCTCTCTAAAACAGCCGCCATCTCGCGCTGCAAAATACGCGAACACTCAGGCTGGACACAAGCGGACGAGACACCCGGCTCCTACTTCTGTTTATTCTTCGCGCGGGGGATATGTCCCAAGGGCCACGAATGCCAGTACCTCCACCGGCTCCCGGGCGTTTACGACATCTTTAACCCCAACATTGATTGCTTCGGTCGCGACAGACATTCAGATTACCGCGACGACATGGGCGGCGTGGGTTCTTTCCTGCGGCAGAACCGCACGCTCTACGTTGGGCGCATCCATGTCACCGACGATATCGAAGAGATCGTAGCGCGTCACTTCCAGGAGTGGGGAGAGATAGACCGGATACGAGTCCTTACAGCACGCGGCGTCGCCTTCGTCACGTACGTGAATGAGGCGAACAGTCAGTTCGCGAAAGAGGCTATGGCGCATCAGGCGCTAGACAACAGTGAGGTGCTGAATGTGCGGTGGGCGACTGTCGATCCGAATCCGCTGAGTCAGAAGAGGGAGGTGGCGAGGATTGAGGAACAGGCGGCTGAGGCTGTGAGACGGGCGCTGGGCGAGACGGCGGTGCGGCAGATTGAGGGGAGGGAGACGGCTGAGGACCGGGCACAACGGAGGGTAGATGCCGGGTTTGGACTGGACGGGTATGAGGCGCCGGAAGGAATCTGGTTCAATAGGCAGCAGGAGCTTGAGGCTGCGGAGAAACAGGCGCAATTGGACGGGCCGAATGAGAGGATGATGATCGAAGCGCCAAGCGAGCAGGAAGCAGCTACAAATCTGGAGCCAGAGCCAGCGCAGAAGCACGAGCAGTTTTCGAACGGGATACTCGGCAGCAGGACGCTGGCTGCATTGCAAGGACGGTCAGCGAACGCAACGCCGACCCCGGCTCCTTCTAAACCAGCTGCTTCCGGTCCGTTGGTCGGATACGGCAGTGACGATGACGAGGAGTGATTATGCGGAACATATTGTCAAGGACGAAGCAGAAAAAAGCGTTATCGTTCAGTCTGAGGACATACACGCATTTTGTGCAGTCTGTGGGAAATGGAAGCTGAAACCATCAAACCTTCAGAAATGTTCATACAAATCTTAGCTGTTAACTTTTATTGCAGATCTTGATTTATCGTGTTCCATGAGCTCTGTACGGACCATCCGGTCATTCGACTTCACAACTTCTCAACCCTAACATCGACAGGCACCTCCACGACCTGATCCACCCCCTTGTATTCTGGGATATCCAACCCATATTTATCTGCAATGTCCTTGCCCAGAAATCTGCCTCCAATAAAGTGCTTCTTGCCCTTGAAGTGTCCGACATTAGGCTTAGCAGCAGTCAAACTAATAAGATAATCAGGCATATATTTCGCTCCGATCCCCTCATCCTGAGGTCCATCCTCGACATGCCAGCTGCTGGGCGTATCGACGGCGAGCACGGGCTTCTTCCCGCTCTCCATGATCTTGATGGCCTCGTCGAAAGGTTCACGGACGGGCGGCTGGAAACTGAAGCCAAAGAGGGCGTCGACGATGAGGTCTGTGTCTTCGGCCAATTTGCCGAAGGGTTGATCATTAGCGAATGGAATATGCAGTTGTTGAAGTTGCTTCTGGAGGCCGTCGAAGATGGGCTTTTGCGTGGGCTTGGGGTAGTAAACTGTAGGCGAGTATCCGAAGTGGTAGAGGTGGCGGGCAGCGACCAGGCCATCGCCGCCGTTGTTGCCCGGGCCACAGGCGAGGAGGACGCGTTTGCCGGAACTGGGTGGGTGGACTTTGTAAACTGCTTCGGAGACGGAGAGGCCGGCGAGTTCCATTAGTTGGTCGATCGAGAAGCCACCTTCTTCGGACATGAGGTCACCGTCCAGGTCTGCGGCTGGCTTGGGGCCGAGTGTCTTCAGTGTTTGGACCATCCTGACTTGCTGGAAAGGTAAGAGCGGTCTGGCCGAGATTTGTGGTTGGCGGAGATGTGGTTGGAGTTGTCGGGTTACTGGACGTAGAGTCTTGAGCATAGATATGGCTTGAAGCACGTAGCGTATGCTTCGGTTGAGCAGAAAGTGCCAAGATACGTGTTCTGATTCGAGGTAGCTCGGACACTGCGAACTGGATTGTATATCACGAGCTCTAAAGAGTTGGAATAGGAAGCTAATCACTTCTTCAGGAAGCTGAGGTGTACTTTCATCGTTCTTTCCTCATGCCATATCAGATGGTGGACATTGATGTCATAGCTGCCTCAAGTGCTCCGACCACTGGTAGGACGAACCCAGATAAGGCCCTAAGGCTACAACTTCCGGCGACGAGGCTCCGCAACTGTCTGCAAGCCCGGCCCGGCTACTCCCAATTTCGAGTCCACCAAATGATCGAGCATCAACATCGTCTCAAAGCTCTGTACTGACGTGTTCAACATTCTGTTTATTCATCGGAACAGCTCGATTCCAGAAGCCTCTAGTCAGTAAGACAGTCTCGTATCAGCAGCACACGCCAACCACAAGCTCTTCCATTCTAGCGCAGACCACAGTAATCGAGTCAAACACACCACAACCAAGCGCAACCAAGCGCAACCATCCAACCCTTCCCCCTCACGACCACGCATAGAATTAACCGCAAAATGGTCGTCAAGATCCGCCTAGCCCGCCTCTCCAAACGCCATTCCCCTTTCTACAACATCGTCGTCGCCCAAGCCCGGAGCGCCCGCGACTCCAAACCAATGGAAGTCCTCGGCACATTCAATCCGGTCCCGCAAACACCGCTCGCATCCGCACACACGCCCGAGAAAGTACAGAACCCGACGACGGGCGAGATGGAGGACTACAAGCCGCGGAAGTACAAAGACATAAAACTTGATATCACGCGGACGAAGTATTGGTTGGGTGTTGGAGCGCAGCCGAGTGAGGGGGTGCAGGGGATACTGGGGCTGTTGGGGCTTTGGGAGGGCCGGCCGGGGTTGAGGGAGGGGCAGGGGATGGGTGGACGGGGTGCGAAAGTGGGAGGGAAGGAGACGCGGACGCAGAAGGATGCGTGAGGAGCAGTTTGACTGAATTATGTTTGAGACGAGCCGCGCGACGCAGAAGTTGGCAATATGCATTCGGTACCCTGCCTGCAGGTCGGAAGCATCATTCTGAATTAACACGCGTTTCAGCTGGTGTATGCGATTGAAGCTTCATCTAGCTGCCCATGTTAACTAGCAGCTACGGCCTCGCGCAGCCTGTCTACATCGCCAGAACACGGCAAGCATGGACACTAAGGTATGCAAGCGGTGTGACAGAGGACATCACAATCAGAGAATGCCTGCCGAGGTCACAGCGAGCACCACCAAAACAAGTCACAATCGCAAGAGTGGAACAAGGCTTGACCACCAAAACCTCTCCAGCAGGGAATTGGATCCTGGTCGCCGGCGAATTGTGTCGTGTTAGTCAATGTGAGTGACAGACGTTTGACAAGCCGGAATGATACCACTACACCACTGAAGAAATGTACACGTATGTATATGCTGATTTGCGAGGACAAGATTCATGTATGACAATATATCGTTTTATGTTTGTTCTTCGCTGTTTCGTTTAGGTGCAGAGGGATCTGGTGTCCGTCGACGGTGGGAGCAGTCTGGATGGGCTCTTGCTCGGGGAGATTGGTTGCTCGGTCGCTTGGTATTTGTGTCTGTGATAGTGAACGAGACGAGAGGAGACGAGGAGTACGATGCGCGCACCGCGGGCGAGAAGGACATTCTGGCTTATAGGCCGAGTATAGTAAAGGTCGTAGGAGATGTAAAGATAGCAGATGGCATAATCTGTACTTCGCGTTTGGACAGCTCTCACGCAGCCTTTGGTTGGACCGCATATGCTACATACGTACGGTACACCGGCGATCTCTGCTCTGGAAAGTCTACCCGCAAAACGACATGATCTAGCATACCCTGCCCACCTTAGCATCCCGACTGACTTCAAGCTCGTGGAGATCAATCTCAAGGATCGTGACAAGACGACAGACAGACAGTCCTACGATCCTCGTGGTGGCACGTTAGAAATGGCACTATTGCCCGCTCACCACCTCCTGTACCTTCGCTGTCCGTCTCTGTCTTGCTTGTACGACGTGAGTTCTACTGAACAACTCATTCCGCCTTATCCACCACCAGATGGGACCTCGCGTCACTCTCATCCACCTGAATGTGCTCGCCGGCGTAAACTTGGTGTGCTCCGCTGCGTATTGCCTCGTTCTCATGACCATAATGTCAATGGGTTCTAGACGCTATGCGTTCGCTCTTTCCAGGACAAGGCTAGTCACCTGAAACCCTCATGCAGCAAAAGCTAGCAGATATCCACAGCACATAAGCATCGCAGCTTCACATAGGAAGGCTTGCTCCATGGAGTAGCTAGTAAGTGTCAAGGCAAAAGCAGTCGATACAAAGTTGCGGCTGACGACGGAGACTCTCTCCGGGGAATGAGCGAATCATGAGTCAAGGTTGTCGTCCAAGTCCGCCTCAGGTCGACCAGTTTGGTGCGGGAGGCCGCTACCATACGATCAAGGATTGACGTAGGATGAGTGGGATATGCGATGCGACGGGCAGGGCTGGGGCCTCTGTTAAACGTCGCAGATACATCCGTCTGGTGATCGCAACGACTTTGTGCATCATGTCTTAACTCTTACGCTTAGTCAGGCTGTGTAAGAAATGCGCCATAGCGCGCTCCGATCATAGTATTTGATAAACCGTGGGTGGTATTCCATCAACTTCTCAACGGTAGGACCTTGTTGCCTTGTATCGATGTACGGCACAAGGGGCACTCCGCTTTCTCTCTCACCCAGTCCTGCACACAAGTCCAGCAGAAGACGTGACCACAGGTCGCAACACTGGGATCCTTGAATGGCTCTAGGCATAGGGTACACTTCCGCTGTTGACCTGCTGGGATCCAACCCATGGTCGCATCGTCCTCGAGATAGTAGTGTGGGTTCTCGTTTGGATCGACATTTGGGGTATTCGTGTTCTTTTCAAAGCTGCTTGAGGGTGGGTGGTGAAGGTGAGAGTGTAGATCAAGGTCAGATAGGAGCAGCGAATCGCCACTACCTATTGGGAGCTCGACGCCACCCCCAACATCAACTGCTTGCGTAGTGTGCTTTGCGATGTCTTCTGACGACTGGGCCGGCTCGGCATTGAAGAATGTCTCGCGGATCTGGATGGTTGTTTGGACGGCCATTTGCAGCACGAGAAGCACACCGAGGACTTCGTAGCCTACTCGCTGCTCACTCGGCGCGATCTTCTTAGTAAAGATGTAGCGGAGGCCGAACAGACGTTTGGAGATGTGATAGTATGAGCCTGTGAAGTAGAAGGCAGCAAGGCTCAGAGCATAGATGGGTGATAATGAGGTCAGAGCATCGAGATGGTCGAGGATGTATTCCTGGAATCGCATTGAGAACGGCGGAGATATATGTTTTTTCGAATACGCTCGCTGTCCTTCGAGGCGCTGACGCGCGCGTGCAATGTTTCGCTCGAGCTTTAGACGAAGCTTTCGACGTAGGGCCGGGAGAGACTTCGACAGGATCCAAGGAGAGAAGACAACGCTTGTGATATAGCCAAGTCTCCGTACTAAGCTCGCAAGCCGTAGGGTATCGTCTTCGACTTGGACCACATCACAGTATTCTTCGCCGAGTGTCCTGTTCCCCAGAAGCGTTGTCAGGCACAAATACAAGAACTCTGAAAGGTGTGTAGTGGCATTGCTATACTTGTGGGCGAAGCGAGCGCCTAGCAATTCTCGTAGGATACCACTGAGCTGCGCCGAGAGAGTTCCAGTAACGTACGCGTCTTTCTGGTGTGTTCGGATGATGTCTGGCGATGTTGCCCACGGGAAGTTGTATTGCACTGGCGCTGGCTCCGGCGCAGCCATCGTGAGTATGAGTGTCGCGCTCTCTTCTGAGTAGGGTGCCCTGCTGTCCTTTATGCCGCGTCCTTCGTTCCAGCGATGATAGGGATCTTGCGACTGCGAATCGACGAGGTCGAGCGCACAGTCAGGTGAGCGCCTCTGTGTCCCGAGGTTGAGTAATGTTGAGTGCCTGTTTCAGCGTTGCTTTCTTGCTCGCTGCTCAGTGAGGTCGATCTTCAAGCCGAGGCCGAGGAGCGCGCCGGGCCATGCCACTCACTACGCAAAAGGCCGCCCCACTCGCCGTAAGTTCTGTCGCATCATGTGCTTACGGGCCACCGTGCAAGTAGTTGAGCATGCGACACCCAACAACTTGTCCTTAGCTATTGCCCTCCAGGCCAGCATTCCCGCTCTCGTATGCAGTTGACGGGCACTTTAGCCTTGACACATGGATGGCGATCCCAAAGTCGAGTCCGAACTCGACCCGTTTAGCCGAGTGCTGCCTTTACCTTATCGAGTCGCAATCATCCTAGTTTGCGGTAATCAAATCCCGAGCCTGGCTGCGGTACGGCGATGCTGACCTCGTCCAGGAATATGGGCATGGGGTCTCAATCTACATTACTTGTACTTGGTCAAGATTGATGTTCCTGCTCTCATACGCTACTCCTCCCGCCTGAGTCCTGCCCAACGTCATGTCGCGCACCACCACTCGACTTATCGCCTCGCGACATTCCTGACCGTCCCTCTCGCCCTCTCGCTTATCTTCTTCTGGACCGTTACAGGCGCAAGCAAGAAGGCTGTGGCAGAATGGCAGATACTGCCACAATCCTACCTTGTCTTCTTCGCCATCTGCTTCATCGTACCCATTCAGCGTATGTCGCATAACGGCCGGTCACGCTTCGTTCACACATTCAAAAGAGTCAGCATAGGAGGCTTGGCTCAGGTGCAAGATGGGAAATTCGGGGACATCTTGCTTGCGGATGTGCTCACGAGCTACGCCAAGGTGCTAGGCGATCTCTTTGTGTCAACATGCATGCTTTTCTCAAGCAAAACCACCTCTACTTCCACGCCCGATAGAGGGTGTGGAGGGCAATACCTGGTACCCCTTGTCATCAGCATACCCAGCATTATTCGACTGCGCCAGTGTCTGATCGAGTACGCCCGAGTCCGACGCAACAGGACACCTGAGAGTGGTTGGGGAGGTCAGCATCTGGCCAACGCTTTGAAGTACTCGAGTGCTTTTCCCGTCATCGTATTGAGTGCCATCCAGCGGAATTACGATCCAAAGAAGTTCGACATGTCGGAAACCGGCTTGTTCAGATTATGGTGAGTCCACACGCACAAAGAGTACCACTCTCGACCTGACTTGACTAGGCTCGTTTTTGTTTTCATCAATTCGTTTTACTCCTTCTACTGGGATGTGGCCAAGGATTGGGATCTATCTCTCTTCTCTTCGTCGCGAGAACGGAACGATCCGGAACATCCTTGGGGCTTGCGGCGGAACCGCTACTTTCATGCAAAGCAGATGTATTATATAGCCATCGTCATTGACTTCTTTTTGCGATGTACGTGGAGTGTCAAGCTTTCACCACATCTTGATCATTTCAATGACTTGGAAGGAGGCATCTTCCTCATGGAGTTTCTGGAAGTCGTTCGAAGGTGGATGTGGATATTCTTCCGCGTCGAGACTGAATGGGTGAGGAACAACAAGGGTCCAGCACCTGATGATATACTGCTAGGAGAGTTTGGTCCGAAGATAGATGAAGACTGATTGATACGAACCATTGACTAGTTTTCGTAGGTAGTACGAGCTACGTAGTCCAGACTTCGATGTTGTTCATGCTGTAAGCAGCTTCCCAACTGGTTACGTCTTGCTAGGTGTATTCTAGGAGCATCCCTGAGGAATGAGTAACACATCTGGCATCTGGCAGCGATCAGCGCGCCCAAACTGCCAAGCAGGCCGCTACTGCAGGTACTGGCGAGCACATGCCTGGCTCTCCAATAAATATTTTGGTCAAAGCCGTGCCTGTCCTTGGGTCTGGTACCAGCTTGTTGTCTGTGATCTTTGTGTGCTCACAGCAGTCATGTCGAAGACACATTCCGAGTCGTCTGATGACTTTGAGTTCATCGAGACACCAGCAGCACCTTCACCACAGCCGCCATCGGAGAATTGCGGTGTTAGAACGACTTCTGTGCGTTTTCCCTTTCCCCAATGTCTGCTCCTGCCAGTCCGGCGGTGAAGCACCACCATACTAATGTCCATGCTCCCATAGTACCCTGCCATAAAGAATGGTTCGCTCCCGGCAGACGCTGCTGGCAGCGAATCTTTCAACAATTATGTCTTCATTGGCATCCTCCTCTTTGTGCCATGGTTCATAGCAAGATCCGTTGGCGGAGGGCTATGGCTTACCCTCTTCTTCGCCCTTTTCACCTCGATTCCCATCCTCATGGCTTTCTGGGCTGTTGCATCAACCATCTCGCCTCGAAAGAATGAGAAGGCACGTTACCCGGGCCGACCAATCGAGCACTACCTACACTTCCGCAACGAAGACGACAGAGGACGGTATTTTGGTAGAAACAAGATACCCATGGAGACCTTCCACGAGATGTACTTCGACGAAAAGGTGGATTTCAGAGGTGATTGCCTCGACACCATGGAGTACCGTCACGATTGGGCCAGTTTCCGCTTTACCTTGTCGTTGATGAAGTTCTTCGTGACAGGCATGATCCCCGAAGTGATCTGGCATTCTAGGTCTCAAGATGAGGAACAGGTCCGAGATCACTATGACCGAGGTGACGACTTCTACGGCTGGTTCTTGGGTCCTCGCATGATCTACACCTCCGGTATCATATCTGACATCCACAAAGAAGAAAGCCTCGAGCAATTGCAGGATAATAAGCTAGCTATCGTCTGCGAAAAGATCGGCTTGAAGCCCGGCGACACTCTGCTTGACATCGGCTGCGGTTGGGGTACTCTTGCCCGATTTGCTTCCGCCAATTACGGCGCTCACGCAACTGGCGTTACCCTCGGTCGCAACCAGACAGCCTGGGGCAATGGTGCTCTGCGGAGGGATGGCATCCCAGAAGAACAATCTCGCATCCTCTGCATGGACTACCGAGACATTCCCATGCCCCAGCCAACCGGCACCTACCAAAAGATCACCTGCCTGGAAATGGCCGAGCATGTCGGCGTCCGGCACTTCACCACTTTCCTTACCCAGGTCTACAACATGCTCGACGACGACGGCGTCTTCTTCTTGCAGATCGCTGGTATTCGAAAGCCCTGGCAATACGAGGACCTGACATGGGGCCTCTTCATGAACAAGTACATCTTCCCCGGCGCTGACGCCTCAACTCCTCTCGACTTCTTCGTCAGCAGCCTTGAGTCCACAGGCTTCGAGATCAAAGGCATCGACACAATTGGCGTGCACTACTCAGCCACGCTATGGCGCTGGTACAGGAACTGGATTGCCAACTCGGACAAAGTCAAGGCGAAATATGGCACCCGATGGTACAGGATCTGGGAGTACTTCCTCGCTTACTCGACTATTATCTCCAGACAGGGGAGTGCAACGTGTTACCAGATCACGTTGGTGAAGAACATCAATAGCACCCATCGGATTGAGGGTGTGGAGAGTCAATTCGGGCTCAGTGGTGCGCTGGCGTCGGGTAAGGCCAGGATGCTGGCGAACAAGGCGAAGGATGGTGTTAAAGGGCTTGGTGATGCTTTCAAAGGTGCTCTAAGATAGTAAGACAGTCGCCGGTGCACTGGCAGCAATACATGGGAAACGGTACGAACGAGCATTGCGCCAGACCTTGTCCCCAACGGACTCACAAGCATATATCTACAGTGTAAAGTCAGCTGTTGAGTAAGATTGCCAGCTGCTACGAGCTACGCGACATGAGATGAGAAGATCAATGTTATATTTCCACAACTTCCGTCCGCGTCAAGAGCCTTCATGTGCCACATCAAAATGTCCTAAGAACTTAGTCCGGCACAACTATACGAGAAAGAGCTTACCACTGAGCTCATTAGCAATTCTTCGCTTCCAGTCCTAGCTTCGTTGCGCCTACCGCTGCAACTCGTCACGTACTGGCTGCACCCCAGCGCTTGTACCCTCGCCCCACTAGTGTGGCACTGCGAGCTCGTCAGAGAGAAACCAAACCGCAGGTCCGCAGCCCAATGTCCGCGGCGTAGATCCTCTGTCGAGGGGAAGCCGCCAGAGTCAGGCCAGGCCCGTCCTGCTTCGAACACAGGAGGAGGGAGATCGGCTGGCCACGAAGTTTTTGGCTTCTGTCCCGCGGATCAAGCTGGGACTCTTCGTGTAAGGTGAGACCCGACGAGGGACCGCTTTGCCGCGTGTCAGGAGTCGTCACTGCCGTTGACAACGCACGATGCTTGTTGGCGAAGACAGACAAGAACTCTGCTCGCCCGACCAGGTAGCGCACTGGCGAGAGGCGGGCTTGCCGTGTCATGCCGTGCTAGAGTCTCAGGCGTGATCAGGACGTACGGGACTCCTTGTTTACGGAAGCACGAGGACCTTGGCATTGGTATTGGCATTGGAGGTGTACGGTGCGGATACAGTAACCTTCTTGTACCAGAAGGGGCGGGACTGGGCGTCATAGACTTCGTTGGGGAAAGGATGGGGGCTGGGGATGACGGAGGGCGAAATGAGGACAAGGTACCTGACAGCCGTGTGCGCCTGTCAAGCACCAGGACCGGAACTCCTGACTTGTATGCGGGGACGTGAGTGGTTTGGCATCCGCTTCGGGGTTGTGCAGACACGACAGTTTGCTTGTATATGCAATGGGAGACATGGATGTCTTGAGCTCTGGCTGAGAAAAGTTGTCTTCAACGGTGGGTGCTGTTGGTAGAGGCGGGCTGGGCTCAGACAGTGCCGGGCGGCAGGCGGTGAGCAGATCGTTCTTGGGCGTAGAGTTCGCGATGAGTATCACTAGCCTGGCGTGAAGTAAGCTCTGCGGACCCGGCTTGTGAATGGAGACATGACTTATCTGCATTTGAGTACGTGTAGCCGCTGGGGATGCTATTGCTTATTCGATAGCGATATGCTGGTCTTATGGGTGTGAAGGCAGTAACCCATTCGAATAACCGTTAGACGCGATGGGGACTGGTGATGCGCCGATCAAGGTAGGTTTAGGAGCGTAAAACTCTGGGAAAATTTGATAGGAAGGCTTATGAGGCTAGATGCGTGCTGACAGGTCTAGGGGGCTCGGCTGGACAATACCATGCAAGCGCTCCGAAGGACTCGGCAATGGGATTTAACGAAGCGGACCGTATCGGCCGCATATTATTGCCCGGACTCGATGTCCTTGAGACATTTGACCTGGGTAACGTTGCAAGAAGAAAAGTTAAGCTCTGGAGCAGCGAAGGTAGCTGCAATACCGTTGAGAGTGTAGCATGGTAGTGATACCGTACAAGGCAAGGCTCGAGCACGTCAACCCCCTGCATTGGCGGCTCATGCGCCTAAGGCATGACATGTGGCCGGATGAACGTGCACGTTCGTGCTAACCGCTCTGAGGCTTTACCAGCTCGTGACATCCTATTCATGCCAGTTCCGTGCTTTGAGCGGTGCTCACCGGGAGATACACTGGGGGCATGTACGGCAGTGAGGTCTAGTATCCGCATCGATGTCGTGCTTTGACACAGTCCAAGACACACGGGTCGTCGTGCTTGTTGACTCAAATCCGCCAAAGGTTCCGTACGTTGACTTGCATTGACCTAATACGCTATGAGCAAACGTAAGAAACTGTGTTGGGCATCACGTCGAAACCGGAGGGATATGTACAAGGATGAGCCCAGAGTCAGTGGACTGGCCAGGAAGTTTGCATTTATTGTAAAGCTGACAGCCAGTTAAGCAGCACGGCATCTTGGCGTGTCTTCCTCCTTCCTAGAGGCGAACAACGGGCCGAATCGGCAAGCAACAAGCTGTAGCGGGCTCCAAGGACTGTACTCTGCGATGACAGGAAAGGGTATCTGAGTTACGGGAGCAATGGATGTACCTGAATATAGTCAGGGATTCCAAGGTCATCCAGGCACTATTTCGGAACTTTTGCTCAAAGTTTGGCATTAACATGCTTTTTCTATTTTACCGTTTGTGCACATGCAGGTTCTACCAAGTATACAAGTAACAAAAGTCCTGCAAGTAAGGATCATGGTCGGGTCCAAGCGTTCTGCAGGAACGCTCGTGGCTTGCCAAGGTTGGAGTTCAATGCTCCGACTATGCAGGGTTGGCCGCACGTCAATGCATGGACGTTATTCCCCGTTGTGTGGCTTGCATGAAGTTCGTTCAGAAGAGGTGTGAAGATGCGCGACCTTTGACGGGTGTTTGGAGGGACCCTTCAGCAGTCTTCTTTGCATCAAAGACGTAGGAAAGCTGCCCGAGGTTCAAACACTGTGTAGAAGGTACGCTGAGCACGGGTAATAGGGAAAGGTCGAACATCGAGCTTTACCAAAATGTTCTTTTTGGCCAATGAGAAGCTACCTACTGACAGTAATTTCAGTCGATTGCGTAACGCAGCTGCCGAACTGACTTTGTATTGCGCAAAAGGTATCCGAAACTCAGTCTTAGACGCAAAGGGGTTCATCATTACACGTAGGTAATTGCCAGGGCAGAGCGAGAAAGAACGCTTTGTGGTTGTAGGCCGCAGCTTGCTTATTCGTGCTTCGACACGGAAGGGTGCTTGGCGTGCGACAGACTGGGGTGTGCTACGACTTGAAAGGCTTTGGCGGAGATCTTTAGAGGTTTTCACAAGCCAGACGAAGGAGGTGTGTTTCGAGGACTCGCGTTGGGACTATCCGACGGAAGGAACGTACGATATCGTCCTTAACCATGGCCGAAGCAGCACGTGGGCACTGGAACCCGACGGCATATGTCTTAGGAGTTGGTGTCATCAAGCGATTGATGACAACCTCAAACCACACCGTTGCCAGACTCGCTGTGCCTCTGATATGACTCACCAAGCTTTCGCATGTTGCTTACCAATTGCGAAAACCGTTCCGGCTAGGCGTCGTCGCGAACAATGGTCGGGGATGAGGTGAACACCACGGATACTAGCTTGACAGGCATTGATAGAGTCGTTCCTAACACCATGTTGTCTCTGACGCGACGTGAAGACACGCAAGGGTGCAAGGAAAACGCGAAAAGAGGAGAAACACCAGAACATACTCCATAAATTGACGTAAATGTATTAGTATTGGGGCAAGAGATTGAATCAGAAAGTAAGCACAGACCATTATTGAAGTTGAAAGTCGAGCTAGATGGCAGCCTTGTAGCCTGAACCACGCACCAGTTCCTTCCATTTTGGACTCAGTGATGGTATTATTACTGGTGGACTTTCAAGCTGAGACGTCTTCGAAGTGCTGTACTCGTTCTTCATGAAGAATGTCTTTATCTCCCGAGTGTGATCAAACCAATCGGACGTGGGATGTCTAGGAGATACTCGTGCACCACGTGCGTGACATGCGTTTCGGAAACCGCCACGCCCCACAATGTGCAGTGGCCCGCGAAACCTACTCCTTGGCTCGTAAATTATTCGCAAATACAGCTAATATTAGTGCCCTCCACTGAACTACGCCCTACTAACCTCTACTAAAACGTTAACTAACTTATTATTATTAACTAATACTATAATACTATACTTATTTATCTTAAACTATTAGTATTATTATTAACTCGTTAAGCGCTTTATATTAATACTAAGAACGTTAATATTTAACGAAAACTAGCCGCTACTAAAAAAACGGTTTTAATACTACTATATAAACTAAAATTTACTTAACTCTTAACCCTTAACTATATAACCCTTATAGACGCGGTATTTAATAATTAAAGAGTCTAAAATACTAAAAAGAGTAAGACTACGGCTTTTAATAATCCCTAAAGGTAAAGAGCTATATTTTCTTATTCGTAGAAGCTATTCTCTCTATAATATATAATAGCTTTTATTATCTTAGATTCCTACTTATTAATAATCTTATTTATCTTAAAGACTTATAAACGATCTTATTTATTCTTCTAGACCTTACGTAGCGCCTTTTTATTACTTAAAATTATATATTCTTAAGCTATATATTAGGACTAGGCTAACGAGGTAGTCTAATAAGAGGCTTAATAAGTACTAAGAGATATATTACTAGCTAAGTCGCTATTAATAACGATTTAACGCTTAAAAGAAAGAAAGAAAGACTAGCGAGTTTTTAATACGATTCGTACTAGAGAGTCGCTAAGCCTCTTATTACTATTTATAGCCTAGAATCTTATAGAAGGTCTTAGTAATTTATAATAATTACTTCTCTCTTAAAGGCGTCTTATCTCGAGACGCGCGCTTTTATATCGGCGGCGATAATAATAATAACGTTAGTACTTTATTATTCGTATAGTCTTATTAATCCGTTAAGTCTTTTCTTAGCGTCGTTTCGGCTAGTTTATAGTGTCTTATATTTTAGTAGATTCCTCGTACGAATTATATTAAACTTTTATCTTTATCTAAGAACGCGTTAATATTAATATTTACTTACTTTCCTTACCTTGAATTTTACTTTACTATCTTCTTACTATTACGTAGTAACGTAGGTTATATATAGTTAATATTAAGTAGTTATTATTATTATCGTTCTTATCTTTTCTCTTTTCTTACTATATATAACTATAAGTATATTTAGCGTTATAAGTAGTAGTAAGATACTAACGAGGTATTTAGGTTAAATATAACTAGGTATATTTATTACTATATAGTTAATAAACGATTTATAGTACTAGTATTACTTTTATACTCTATATATATCCTTTATAAACTTAGTAGGCTTTTACTAATACGTATAGATTAACTAAAGTATAATATATACTAGCGAACTACCGCGTATACGATTACGCTAGCTCTACTTACCCTCGCTACTATAGTATTACTCGGCTTTATTTTTCTATTTATTACCCGCTATATAGCGTATATATACTAATAGATAAAAAGGTCCTTAAGAAGTTATAAGATACTATATTAACTCTATAGAAGTACTATATACGCGTAGTAAATAAGTATAAGCTTCTTAATACTCGCTCTAGCCGAGTTATCTCTAATAATAAGATATATATACCTATTATTATATAAGAGTATAGTACTAATATAGTTATAGCTAATAAATCTAGTAGAATACTACTCGGCTAAAGTAGTAGCTTAATACCTTTACGCGTATAGCTAAGCGAGTAGCTAAGAAGGTATATATTATTACTATTTATTAATATAGTTACTAAACGATATAGAGTAAAGTTATACTTTAAGCTAGCGAGCCTAGTTTCGTTTCTTAGCCTTTAGGCTATAATCTTATTAAAGTTCTCTTCGACTAGAGTATATATTATATATATTCTATACGAATCGTATTAACGATTTATAGATAAATACTCTTCTTTAAAGGAGGAAGTAGAAGAGAAGAAAAAGAACGAGAATAAGGATAAGAAGAAAGCGCCGGTAAAGCTAATACGTATATTCTCTTATTTATTATCTTATTATATACTAATTATATTAGTAGTTAACGACGATACTACCTCTTTTATAGCTTCTATAACTACTTTAATAGCGACCTTTATACCTACTTTAGTAGCTATCTTTACCTTAGTAGCTATTATTATATCTACCTTAGTGGTTATAAAGGCTATAAAGGAGGATAAGAATAAGGATAAATTTGCTTTACGGCTAGGTAAATATCTAAATAACGCTAAGAACGTATACGTAAAGGTCGTTTTTAACGATATACTAGTTATATAAGAGCTGCGTATTAAGGATATAATACGTCTTTTTACTAAGGCCTATTAGGGCGATCGTTAATATTATAAAAATCGACGTACTTAGGTATTATATTATTAGTTTATTTCGTCGATAATATCCTTAGGCCTTAAGCTAGGTTTATACGATATAATATATATTAAGCGTTATTTACTATTTCTTACTTTTTACTTTTTACTCTCTTAAATAAATACTTTACTTTTCTCTTTACTACCTTCGGTATATTCTCTCTCTTTTCTCGTATAAAACGTATAGGAGAATTAGCTTTACGCGTCGTCTCGTTAAACACGATTATTAAACTTTCTTATTATATTTATTACGTTTTTTAAGTTAGTAACTAGCTCTTAGGTATTATAATTATAGCTCTAACCTTTTTACTTAACGAGCTACTTTCTTTTTTTACTCTTACTTTAGGTATCGAGGATCTCTTTAATATTAAATTTCTCTTCTCTCTTAATCTTTATAGGCTTAAGAGCTTTTATACTAGGTTATTAATAATATACCTAGAGTAGTAAGATATAAAAGGTAGTATATAATCGCTTATACTTCTAGAGAAGTCGTAGGTAGTAAGTATTTAATCCTACCTTTTTTAGGATCTAGAATAGTTTAATATACTTATTAAATAGCTTCTTTATTACTTTTCTTAATTTAATATTCTTAGTAGATAGTATTACCTATATTCTTTTCTTAAAAGTAACGTTTAAGTAGTACTTATCGTAGTACTTTTTTATACTTATTTATACTTTCTACTAGGATTCTTATAAGTAGTCGCGGACCTATTAAATTTCGCTTACTTATAGGCGAGTATACTCGTTTAGAAATTTCGACTTATTCTTTATACGAATCGTACGAGATAGATCTAGATCTATATTTTAGTACGTACGCGGTATAAAATTATACGCGATATAAAAAGGAACTATATTAATTATTAAATTAATATTATTATTAATTAACTACTCTACGCTACTAAGTAACTTTACTTAGTTACTTTACTCGTTATTAAAATAGTAGCGAAGGTAGTATTCGAGTTTCTAGTTTAATCGTTTAATTTACTCGTTTATTTACGAGTAGAAGGCTATTAATAGCTTTCTTCTAACGATAAAGAAGTAGTAAAGGGTTTCTTAATACTTTAACGTAAAGAGAAACTCTCTATCGCTAATAATAAACTAAGGAACTTTAAACTTAAGAAATACCTCGTTTAGAAGGAGTATACTTAACTACTTCGCGATAATAGTCTAAAAGTAAAGGACTAAACGTACTATCTTAAAGTAATAATTTACTATAATTAAGATAAAATCGTATACTCGTTCTTAATAAAGAGATAAAGATAGTCTTATAATAAAGTTTATAGCTAGTTCTTCCTACGGCTTACTTAGTAGAGAAAGAGATACTAGTTACTTAAAGAGTTTATATCTTAGGACTTTTATACGCTAGTAGATATTATACGTCTTAATATATTCTTTAACGTTTATTCTTATCTTTAGTTACTAGTAATAGCGTTATATTATCTTAACTATCCTAGCGCGTTTAAAGTATTCTCTATTCTACGAGTTATCGTAGTTTACTCGTAGGATTTTAACTCGAATAGTAGAATCGTTTATAATAAATACCTTACTATCTTTTCTTACTAGACCCCTTAAGTTTACTATTTAAATACTATTCTACGATATAGTATCGTTAACTATATCGCTTAAATATAGAGTTTACTTTCGTTAAGTAATAAAAGATTCTTACGATTATAATTCGCGAATTTAGAATTCTAGCTTTTATCTCTTATACGAATCGTACGAGACTTAGGAGCTACCTTACTAAAAGAGAGAGTTCGACTCTACTACGTTACTAGAAGGCGAGAATAGCCTTATACGCCTAGACTTATTCTCTTTTAGAGCTAAGGGCTTTAAGAGTATCTCGGTATCCCTTTCTTTAGTATAATTATCGTTTTAGAGAGAAGGCGAATTACTACCGTCGTTTATAATAGGCGGTATTAGTTCGATTATAGTATTTTACTAACTCTCTTTTAATACTAGCTTATTTATTATTTAAGATCGAGTTAAAACGGCGATACTAATAGATTAAATCTATAAATCTTTAAGTTTATCTATTATATTTTCTTTATATTATTCTTTATACGAATTATACGAGATATTATATTAAAGTACGATAAGCTTATAAAGAAGGTTATCTTTCTTTTAATTACTTATTAAAAAGAGCTATTTATAGTTAAAGCGTCTTAATAGCTCGTTAGTAGAGTTCTTCTTACCTACTCGCTATTTAATCTTAAAGTTAAATATTATAAGAAACTCTATTTACCTAGTTTACCTTTTTCTAGCTAGTACTTTAGTATCTATAAATTTTAGTAACACCTCGTAGTCTATAATAACTTAAATAGTCTTAGTAGGCGATTCTAAGTAGTAACGCTACTTCTAGAACGCGTATATAATAGCTAATATCTCTTAGTCTCTTATAGAATACCTTATTTCCTTTAGCTTAAATTTTTAAGAGTAGAAG
>Ga0210040_10000241_pt1 | contig 96606 bp, 97 predicted proteins | sample CryGeyCG12114_NA_FD_185462 | JGI IMG/M metagenome (GOLD analysis project Ga0210040, IMG submission 185462) | Groundwater microbial communities from aquifer - Crystal Geyser CG19_WC_8/21/14_NA (SPAdes) (version 2) | ecosystem: Environmental > Aquatic > Deep subsurface > Groundwater | place: USA... | reverse complement strand
GTGGCGGCGCCCTCGCCTCGGACCCCGCCGCGGGCAAGCCCGTGCTGCTGCCCGTAATCCTGTTCATGGCCGGCTGCGCGATCGGCGGAGCGGCGCTGCCGCTGCTGGGGATCATCTGATGGCCAAGGCAACGGCACTGCTGCTGCTGGCGACGGCAGCGGCCCCGATACCCCACGGGCCCGCTCCCGCGGTGCCCGCCGACACGCAGGCCGGCGTGACGCAGATGGCTGCGGAGGCGACCCCGGCCGCTCCCGCCCCAGCCCTGCCGCACCTTGCGCGCTTTCCCGGCTTTGCGGCCGCGCTCGCGGAGCAGCCGGTGATCACCGGCCCTGACGGATGGCCGGCGCTCGGCTATCAAGACGCCTGGACGGCGCTGGCGCAGGCGACCCCGGGCACTCGCCAGGCGACGCGCTGGGACTATGCACGTAGCCTCGTCGGCAGCGAGCGCGGGGCGGAGGCGCTGGGCGTGCTCGACGTGATGAAGAGCGACGACCCCGATCTCGGGCTGGTGCCCGCGTGGCAGCTCGCGCGCGGAGCCGCCCTGGCTCAGATGGGCCGCTACGCCGATGCGCTCGACGCGCTCGGGGGCGGGGCTCTCGACAGCAATCCCGAAGCCTGCCTGTGGCGGATGCGCAGCATGGCGGAGGCGGGCCTCGCGGCGCAGGCGCTGACGCAGGTGGATTGCGCCCTGCCCGCGATCAACGCTCGCCCGGGCCGGCAACGCACTCCATTCATCGTCGCCGCCGCGCGGGCGGCCTTGGGAGCGGGGCGGCCGCAGCAGGCGCTCGCCTGGCTGGCGCACGCGCCCGATCGCGATCCCGGCGCCAACCTGTATCGCGGACGCGCGTACTTCGCGCTCGGCCAGACCCAGCCGGCGCGGCTGCGGCTCGATCGGGTGATGCTCAGCGGCAATGCCGAGCAAAAGGTGGATGCGCAGCTCAGCCAATTGGAAGGCGGCGTCGCCGGCCACACCATTGCCCCCGCCGAGGCGCTCAAGCAGCTCGACCACCTCCGCTTCACCTGGCGCGGCGGCGACATCGAACAGCGCGCACTGCAACTGACCGTCCAACTCAGCGCCGCCGGCAACGACACGCGGCGATCGCTGGCCGCCGGCGCGTCGCTGTTCCGCTATTTCAACCTGGGAAGCACCGCAGCACCGACGATCGCCGCGCTCCAGGCGAAGTTCACCGCGGCGCTGGCGCCAGACAGCGGCATGCCGCTCGATCAGGCGGCAGGGCTGTACTGGGAATTCCGCGACCTCGCCCCCGCCGGGGCGGAAGGCGACCTGCTCGTCAATCGCCTCGCCGATCGCCTGCAGGCGGCAAGCCTCTACGGGCGCGCGGCAGAATTGCTGCAATACCAGCTCAGCGCGCGCGCGCAGGATATCACCCAGGGCCCGCTGTCGGTGCGGGTCGCGAGCCTTTATATCCTCGATGGGCGGCCGGACCGCGCGCTGAAGGCGCTGCGCGACACGGAAGGGACAGCCTATCCGCAGGCGATGACGTGGGACCGGCACCGCGTGGAAGCGGCGGCGCTTCATCTGTTGGGCAGGACCAGCGAGGCGCTGGCAGTGTTGCAGGACGTGCCCGACGGCAACCGGATCCGCTCCGAAATCTTCTGGCGCAAGCACGACTGGACCAGCCTGGTCGCCACCGACGACGCCGAGTTGCCGAAGCCGGGATCACTCAACGACGTCGAGCAGGCGCTCGTCCTACGCCACGCGATCGGCCTCGCCATGCTCGGCCGCGAAGACGCGCTATCGCGGCTCAAGCTGCGGTACAATGCGTCGTTCGCACGGCTGCGGACCGCGGCCACGTTCGACGTGCTGACCCGCCCGGTCGGCTCGATCGATCCCGCCGCGCTGAGCAAGGCGATGGGATCGCTTCCCGCAGCGAGCCCGGCCGGCCCGATCGCCGACCTGCTCGACGCGGACGCCGGGGTCGCCAAGCTGTCTGGGGCCTGACGGCTCGCCACCAACCTTTCCGCAACGAAAAACGCCGGCGCGATGCACCGGCGTTTTTTGTTGGCCTTCGCAAGCTTTCGGTGAGCGAGGTTAGTTCAGGAAGTTGACCAGGCTCAAGCCCGAGAGCTGGCTGAACACCGAATAGCTCGCCTGCAGTACCGTTTGCTGTTGCGCCAAATCGATCGCCACCTGGCCGAGATCCGCATCCTCGTTCTGGCTGATGATGTCCTTGTAGACCGTGCTGCGCTGGTCCGCGCGCGTGCCGAGGGTCTCGAGCTGCGCCTGCTTGCGGCCGTTTTCGGCATTCACGGCGCGGACGCTCTTCAACGCGGTGTTGATCTGGTCCATTGCCGTCTTCAACGCATCGGTCTGCGCCGCCGTCGGCTTGTCGCCGATCGTGCCAGCCTTGGCCAACGTCTGGAAGGCGGAGTACATGTCGCTGCCGAGATCGCTCGCGGCCACGCCATATTGCACGTCGGTGTTATCCCCGACCCGCGCCGAGGCGAGCACATGATCGTTGGTGAAGGCGTCCGCGGTGCTCGTGGTCGCCGCGTCCGCCAGCGTCTTCGGCGTGAACGGGTCGGTCGTCTGCGATCCGCCGAACAGCGGCGTGCCGCCCACGGACGCGTTGAGGATCGAGCGGAACTGGTCGAACGCTGCGCCGATCGCGTCTTGCAGGCCCGGCGAATCGCCGGTGCCGATGGCCGACAGGATGGTGGTGCTGAGATCGCTGCCCATGGTGTCGAGGCCAGTGATGTTGGTGTCGTACAAGGACAGCGTGGTGCCGACCTGGCTGGCGACGGCGGAATGGGCATCTTCCCTCGCCACCAGCGAGTGCGCGGACAGGTTGCGCACCGCCTGCGTGCCGAGCGAGGCGAAGTCGTTCGCCTTCTTGGTGGTATTGAGCTGGAGCTGGGTGGCCGCCAGCTTCTGCTGCGAGCGCTGGATGGCGTCCGACAGGCTATGCTGCAGCGGGATGGTGGCGACGCGGGTCATGGGTGGTTCTCCTAGCCCATCATCTGGATGAGGGTGTCGTACATCTGGGTGGCCGTGGTCATCACGCGCGCGGCCGCCGAATAGCTGTTCTGGAGGACCACCATGTTGGCGAGCTCCTCGTCGATGTTGACGCCGGAATAGCTGTCGCGGCGGTTCACGGCATCGTCCTTGCGCGCGCTGGCGTCGGTCAGGTCCTGGGATGCCTGGCTGGCCTGGGTTCCTGCGCCGCCGAGCAATAGACTGGAGAAGCGGTCCAGCGTGGTGGTGCCGTCCTTGCCGAGGTCCACCGTCTGGCCGAGCTGGTCGACGAATGCGGTCGCGCCTCGATTGTCCGCCGCTCCGAGCGCCTTGGCGCCAACCGCCGTGCCGTCCTGGAGGCGCGCAAGCGGCAGCTTGGAGGCATCGGCCAGGATGTCGGCTCGCACACCTGCCTTGGACAGGCCGCTCGCCGCACCGGTGAGGTTGGAGATCGAGGAAAAGCTCCGCCCGGTGCCGTAGCGGTCCGTCGAGTCGGACGGAATCGACAAGCTCGCGCCCGGCACGCTGGAGCTGGCCTGGAATTGGATGCGGCCACTGTCGTCAAGCGAAAAGCTGCCGAACTTCCCTATCGAGCTGCTGTTGAGCTGCGTCACCATGTCGCCGAAGGTCTGCCCCGCGGTCGCGGTGAACGTGTTGCGGATCACCACCTTGCCGGTGGAATCGCGCAGCACGAGCTCGGTGGTCTCGCCTGGGGCGAAGCCAGTCGGGTCGGATGCGGTGAAGCCGGATGGCGCAAGCGTGCTCGTGCTGCTCTTGACCACGTCGTTGAGGCCGAAATATTGCGAAAACCCGACGCCGGCACGCGAGCTGGGGTCCGTCGCGTCCTGCGCCACGACCACGCCGTTGCCGGTGCCGTTGGCCTGGATCGTCAGCTTGCCGTTGACGAAGCTCGCGGTGCCTGCGCTGCCGAGCCCCGCGTTGATGGCCTTCACTGCGTCATCCACCGTGGCGTTGCTGCCCAGCGCGCCGAAATCCACCTTGCTGCTGGTGACCAGCGTGCCGTCGGACTTGGTGATGGCGAAGGTGGCGGCGCCGGTGAAACCAAGCCGGTCTGCTCCGGTCAGCGCCGTCTGGCCGCCGGCGAGCTGGTTGGGCGCGGGCACGGAGGTTCCCGCGTTGGATACGGCGTTCAGCGTCTGCGCAAGGCCGCCGAACAGGACGCCGAGCTTCTCGGCAAACGCGGGCAGCGAGCGGTCGCGCAGGTCGAGCAGGCCGCCGAGCTTGCCGCCCACCGCCACCGAGTCGATGGACTGGCCGGTGGACGCGCCGGGCTGGCCGTTGTCGTCAGCGAAGCGAATGTCGATGTCGGGGTAGTCGGGCAGCGCAGCGCCGGCTCCGCCGCTCGGATAGGAGAGCAGCCTGAGCTTGCGATCGAGCAGCGTCATGCCCTGCGCGGTTTCGATCGTGACCCGGCCGTCTGACTGCTCGCGGACGTTGACCTTCATCAGGCCGCTGAGCTCCTCCAGCGCCGACATGCGCTGGTCTGCCGGGCCGGCGGTGCTGCGGCCGAGGCCCTGAAGCTGCGATACCGTGTTGTTGAGGTCGTTGATGCGGGTGAGCAGCCCGTTGATTTGATCGACCGTGGAGCCGACGTCGGACTCGACGTCGGCCCGCAGAGTGGAGACGTCGCTGTCAAGCTGCTGCATCGAGCCGACCGCGTCCTGCACACTGTTGGTGAAGGCCGCGACCGCTTGAACCGACGACGGGTCCGCTGTCATCGTCACCGCAGCCGAATTGATCGCGTCGAGCCGCGCGGGCAGACCAGCATCGCCGCCGGGGGTGCCGAGCAGGGCTTGCAGCTGATCCAGGTAGGACGATGTGACGTCCGCCTTGCCGACATCGCCGGCGCGCGAATAGACGGCGGATTCAAGGAACTTGTCGGCAACGCGGCTGGTCTCGCCAACGCTGACGCCGGCGACCCGGCCACCGATCACCGCCGTGGTGACGTTGGTGGTCTCGCGCGCGTAGCCGGGCGTGCTGACGTTGGCGATGTTGTTGGATACGGTGCGAAGCCCCGCCTGAGCCGCCGTGAGCCCCGACAGGGCCGTTCCGAAAATATCGCTCAACGCCACGATCGCACCCTTTCAATCGGCGGGGTGTCGCCACCCCGCCCCGTTCCCATCATCGCTTCAGGTTGCTGACTTCTTGCAGCATGTCGTCCACCGTGGTGATGATCTTCGACGACGCGCTGTAGGCGCGCTGAAAGCGGATCATGTTGGTGAACTCGCCCGCCAGATCGACCGTCGATGCCTCGAGGTTGTTGGTCGACAGCTTGCCAGCGCCGCCGGCATTCGCTTCGTTGATCGCCACCAGGCCCGACGTTTCCGAGGGGGAGTAGGCATTGCCCGACAGGCGGGTCAGCCCGTCCGGGTTCTGGAAGGTTGCGATCGGCAGCTGGAACACGTCACGCGAGGTGCCGTCCTCGAAGAGCGCGCTGACGCGTCCGCTTTCGGAGACCTTGACTGTGAACGCACCCTGCAGGCCGCCATCAACGCTGGACGAGATCAGCGCAGACTCGCTGCCGAACTGCGTCAGGCCGTTGAGGCCGCCATTGTCGCCGAGTGCGAGCTTGATCGGGCTGGAGCCGGCACCGTTGGTCCAGCCGATGTTGAGCGAGCCGAACAGTTCCGGCGAACTGTCCGTCAGGTCCAGGCTTCCGTCGCCGTTGAACTTGACGGTGCCGCTGGCGATCACGCCGTTGGCGGCGGTGACATCGCTTGCCGGGTTGGCGTAGATCTCGCTCTGCCACGTATTGGCGTCGGTCTTGATGAAGCCCATCGTGACCTGATGCGACCCGCCCTGCGCGTCATATACCGTCACCGGACGCGAGAACTGGGGGGTAACGGCGCCCGACGCCATGTCGCCAGCGTTGTAGGTACCCGTATACGAGTCCTGGGTGGACTGAAGATTGATGCGCATCGCGATCTTGGTGGTCGGCGTTGCGGTGCCGGTGAGATCGCCCAGACGCACCGGCTCGAGCGCGTTGAGGTCGCCGGTGTTGGCGTAGTTGCCGGCGCTGTCGAGCTTCCAGCCCTGGAGATAATAGCCCCCGGTGTTGCGCAGGTAGCCGTCCTTGTCCTCGGTGAACGAGCCGGCGCGGGTGAAGGATACCTGGCTCGATGCGCTGGTGCCGTCGCGCGTCACGAAGAAGCCATTGCCCTCGATCGCCATGTCGGTGTCGCTTGTCGACGCCTGGAGCAGGCCCTGCTGCGAGATCAGCGAACGCGGCGCGGCCTGAACGCCGCCGGCCGAATAGGTGGTCTTGCTGGCGCTGTCGCCAACCATGGTCTTGAACTGGGTGTCGACGCCCTTGTAGCCGACGGTGTTGATGTTGGTGATGTTGTCGGCAACGCCGGCGATCGCGGCGGACTCGGCGCTGAGGCCAGAGACGCCGGCGTAGAGAGCGGAATATAGGCTCAAGGAAAGTCTCCCTGCGGGGTTTGGGGCTGGTCGGCGTTCTGCGCCACAGGTTCGTTCCCGCTCATTGTAGAGGGGCCCGGACCCCTTCGGGAGCAGAGCCGCGCAAAAATCCGACGCGGCAATTTTTGCCCACCCCGCCGCCCCCGGGCTGCCGATCGCTCTATAATTGGAGGAAAGCACAAGAGGCACCAGCGCGATGACACTGCGGATTTCGCTCAAGGACGGCGAGAAGATGATCGTCAATGGGGCGGTGCTGCGCGCCGTCGGCCGGACCGATGTGGTGGTCGAGAACCAGGTTTCGTTGATGCGCGGCCGCGAGGTGATGACGCCCGAGGAGGCAAACACGCCTGCCCGCCGCCTCTATTTCGCCTGCATGCTCGCCTATATCGGCGGGGAGGACGGGCTGCCGGCGCAGCAAGATCTGATCGTCACCCTGCTCGGCGACTTGGTCGGGGCGCTAGAGGCCAATGAAGCCAAGGCGAGTTGCGCACAGATCGCCCACCGCCTCGCCACCGGCGACTACTATCGGGCGCTCGCCGAATGCCGCAGCCTGATCGCCTATGAGGCGGAAGCGCTCGGCCGTATCGACAACCAGGCGGCCTGACTTCCGGATACCACCAGTGAAAAGGCTGTCATCCGCCGCTCGCGCGTTGCGTGAGCTGTCGCCCGACCAGCGCTTTGGAAAGGTCGTCGCCGTGCGCGGCGCGCTGATCGAGGTGGAGGGGCTGACCGGCGCCGCGCAGATCGGCTCGCGCGTACGCATCGAGGGACGCGGCGAGACCATCGACGCCGAAGTAACCGGGCTCGATTCCGGCGTCGCGCAATGCCTGCCGTTCAGCGATCCCCATGGCTTGTCCTCGGGCGCGCGCACGTTGCTTGCCGCCGGCGAGTTCGCGGTGCGGCCGAGCAACGGCTGGCTCGGCCGCATGGTCGACGGCCTCGGCCGTCCCGTCGACGGCAAGAGCCCGCTGCGCAACGGCGCTGATCCGCGCCCGATCAAGGCCGCCCCTCCCCTTGCCGCCAACCGCGCGCGCGTGGGGGAGAAGATCGAAACCGGCGTGCGTGCGCTCGACATCTTCGCGCCCTTGTGCCGCGGCCAGCGGCTCGGCCTGTTCGCCGGCTCCGGTGTCGGCAAGTCGGTGCTGCTGTCCATGCTCGCCCGCTGGACCGAATGCGACGTGGCGGTGATCGGCCTGATCGGCGAACGCGGCCGCGAAGTGCAGGAATTCGTCGAGGACGACCTCGGCCCCGAGGGCATGGCGCGCAGCGTGGTGGTGGTCGCGACCTCCGACGAGCCGGCGCTGATGCGCCGCCAGGCGGCCTGGACCACGCTCGCGATCGCCGAGCATTTCCGCGATCAAGGGCTCAACGTCCTCTGCCTGATGGACTCGGTCACCCGCTTTGCGATGGCGCAGCGCGAGATCGGCCTCGCCAATGGCGAGCCGCCGGCGACCAAGGGCTACACGCCGACCGTGTTCGCGGAACTGCCGCGGCTGCTGGAACGCGCCGGACCCGGGCTTCCGGGCCAGGGCACGATCACCGGCCTGTTCACGGTGCTTGTCGACGGCGACGACCACAACGAGCCGGTTGCCGACGCCGTGCGCGGCATTCTCGACGGCCATGTCGTCATCACCCGCCGCATCGCCGAGCGCGGCCGCTACCCGGCGATCGACGTCCTCAAGTCGGTGTCGCGCACCCTGCCCCATTGCCACACGCTGGCGGAGAACAAGACGCGGATTGCCGCGCGGACGCTGCTCTCCACTTATGGCGACATGGAAGAGATGGTGCGGCTCGGCGCCTACAAGGCGGGCTCTAGCCCCGACGTGGACAATGCGATCCGCCTCGCGCCCGACATCGAGACGCTGCTCAAGCAGGGCAAGGGCGATCGCGGCCACGCCGCCGAAACCTTCGCCGCTCTGGACGCGATGATGGAGCCGCAGGCATGAGGACGCCCTACGATGCCGCCTTGCGCGCCCGCCAGCGCGAGGTCGATGAACTGCGCACCGCGATCGGCGAAGCGGCGCAGCGGCTCGCCGAGGTGGAGGCTCGCCACCAGAATGTCGCGGATGCAATGGTGCGCGAATGCCAGCTCGCCGCCGGCGACTGGACCTTCTCGCCCGCGCCCTATCTCGCCCGCGCGCGCGCCGAACGCGAACGGCTGGCAAAGGCTAAGCAAGACGCGGACGCGCAGTTCGAAGCGTTGCGGCACCAGGCGATCGAAAGCTTCGGGTCGCTGCGCGCCATGGAAGGCGCCGCCGATCTCTTCCGCCAGGAGGCCGGCCGCACCGCCGCCGCCGCCGAACAGGCGAGCGTCGATGACTTCGCGGGCGCACGCTTCGCGCGCAAGCTCCAGCTGGCGCGCCGCACCCGCAACGCCGGGAGAGCTGCGCGATGAACGCCATCACCCGCACCGACATCCAGCAGCTCTCCGCACCGCAGAAGGCCGAGCTGATCTACAGCCAGGCTCGGTCCGAGCTTTCCAACCGGCTGTGGCGCGCGGCATTGGGCGGCGACGACGCCACCTCGCCCGATCACAAGGCCGGGCCGGACGCTGAGTCGATGGCGCTCGATTCGCTGCTCGCCTTGTTCGAGCCCGCCAAGACGGCTCCGGGCAACGTGCCCCAGCCCGCTGCGACCGCTCTTCCGGGCGACACGCCCCAGCAGGGAGACGACACCGCGACGGGCAGCGACAGCGCTCCGGCTCAGGCGGTCGGGCTCGGCGTCAACGCGCGCTACCAGGCGGCGCTGACCAGCGCGGCTGCGCGCACCGACATTCCCGCCCCTGCCCTCGCCGCGATCGTCAACGCCGAGGCGGCCAAAGGCTCCGACGGCAGCTGGCTGACCTATTCGCGCAACCCCCGCTCGAGTGCCGCCGGCCTCGGCCAGTTCCTGAGCGGCACCTGGGAAGGGATGGCCGAGAGCAGCGGCACCTGGCTCAACGACGTCGCCCGCAGCAAGGGCTGGCTCGATGGCGGCGGCCGGGTCGTCTCGGCGGCGCGTTCGTCGCTGCTAGCGCTGCGCTACGATGCCGAGGCGTCGATCAACACGGTCGCGGACTATGCGCGCAAGAACCTCGACGGCCTGCAGCGCGCGGGCGTGCCCACCGGCACCGATGCGACTACGATCGCGCAAAGCGCGTATCTCGGCCATCACCTGGGGCTGGGCGATGCAATCAAGTTCGCCAAGGGCGGCCTCGATCCCGCGCGCGCGCGGACGCTGCTCTGCGCGCAGATCGGCACGGCCAAGGCGAGCCAGGACATCGCGCAAGCCGGCAACGCCACCGCCGCACACCGCGCCTGGTTCCTCGATTACGTCAACAAACACCTCAAGACAGACCGATTCGCGGTGTGAGCGCCGAGGCACGCAATCTTTTTTCGGCGCGCGTCCGTCGCGGCAGAAACACTGTCTATAACAATGGCAGAGATGCTGCCGCTGGATGGTGGGTCCGCAACGGCGGTCCTCTTCGCCAAGACAGCGTCGAGCGTCGTGCCAACGCTGTGGCACCGAGCAGCTTTGCGGCTCCTCGCAGCAACGCGCAGAGAAAACGCGACTACGTATTCCTACGTAGAGAGCGTTATCTAACCTGTTAATCTTTGGCCGTCACAACGGCCCCATCGAGACGCGGGGTCCTTCCCCGCCGAGGTTGGGGAACCGAAGATTATGTCGAAGACCACCGCCGCGCTGGAAGCCGCTGTTGCCGTCGTGATCGAGAACACGCCTGCCGGCGACGTTCGTGCGACGGCTCGCCAGCGCGCCACTGCCGACAAGGCCTTCGCTCACATCCTGAAGCTGATCGCCCCGCGCATCCGCCATTTCATCCGTCAGTACGGCCTGGTCGCCCATTGGGACGATGCCGAGCAGTGCTGCGCGATCGGCGTGCACCGCGCGATCCAGGGATATGAGCCCGAGAAGGCGCAGTTCACCACCTTCGTCAACTGGCAGCTGCGTGGCGAGCTGCAGAGCCTGCGCTTCCGCCTGATGACCGACCAGCGCCCTTCGGCCAAGAAGGTGGATGCAACCACCGTATCGCTGCACGCTATCACGTCCGGTGCGGACGGCGAGGAAGCCTCCCTCGAAGCGATGGTGGAGGACGAGGACGCTCTCGGCCGCACCGAAGCTGGCGCGTCCGAATATTTTGCCGACGGCGCCCGCGCCGCACTGATCGACAGCTATGTCGAGCACCTGCGCTCGGTCGGTGTCGAGCAGCTCAAGCGCCGGGCCCGCACCAAGCGCCCCGCGGTGCAGCCCGCCGACCCCAATCTGCCGCGCTTCCGCTCGAAGAACCCGGTGCTCGACGCAGCCGAGCTCGCCGAGCTCGAGGAGAAGATCGCCCAGCACCGCGCCGTGATCGAGCGCCGCCTGTTCGATGACGCGACGCTGGACGAAGTCGGCAGCGATACCGGCGTCACCAAGGAGCGCGCGCGCCAGATCACCAAGAGCGCGGCCAAGGTCATGGCTGAACTCGCCGCCAGCGACCCGCGCTTCGCTATCATGGGCACCGCGCAGCGCCCCGCCGCCAAGCCGGCGCGCGTCCGCAAGCCTGCCGCTCCGCTGGCTACGTCGATCCTGCCGGACGGCCAGGCGGCGCACAACCAGTTTGCCCGCGTCGTCGAGATCGAGCCCAGCGACATGTCGGTCGAGACGTTCGACGAGGACGCGATCGACGTGGCCGAGCCCTGCCCCGCCCCGACCGGCTTCGCGGCCCGCGTCAAGGAATACGCACGCTGATCAGGGGCCTACCGGCCACCTCCACCAACAATTGTGGCGATCCGCCGACGAACGGTTTCTTTCTTCCTAATATGAGAGAAGCTTCTCAAGGAAGGTCGTGATCTCCGTGCCCGCGTCCCGCTCGATCCCGCAGCATCTCCACCTGGCGAACACGCCCCTGCCTGCGCCCGATCTCGCTCTCGCCGCATGCGCGCATGACCTGGTGGAACTCGGCGCGTGGCTGCTCGCAAGCAACGGCGCAAGCTTGATGTCGGTGATCTTGTGCCCAGGCGAGCGCGACCGCGCGATGCCGGCAGCGCTTTGGAGCAACCATAGCGCGCCCGACCTGGGCCGCAGCCGGCTTGTCGCCGCCCCCGGCTATCGCTTCGGCAGTGTTGTGACGGCGATCGAGAAGGCGGCCGACGGCTTGTGGGAGGCGCTGAGCCCGCGGTGGCCCGCCTCGATGCCGCCCCGGCGACTGGGCGTGGTGACCGATGGAACCGGGCTCGGCTTCTGTCCCGACGACCCTTCGCCGCTTGCCCCCGGTTGGCTCTCTCGCCAGGCGCGCGACCGCGCCAGCCTGACCTGCCTGCTGCCGTTTGCGCCAGAGGGCGCCTGGGCTGCGCTGATGGCGTCGGCGGGCTGACCGCCACGCGAACCCTCTTTCCAACCCCCCTTCACCGCCGCTAACGGTCGCCACGCCCGAGGTGATGGGCGGGGAGGACGATGCCGATGTCCGGCAATCCGGACGACAGCGAGCACATGCGCCGCGAAACGGGCGCCATCTATGTTCTCGGCAACCATGACGGCGATCGCACATCGCTTCAGGCCCTGCTTGCCGGCCACTTTCAAGGGGTCGTGCGCGGCTTTCGCTCGGAGGAGGCGTTCCTCGAAGAAGCCGATCAACTCGGCCCCGGCGCTCTCCTGATCGACGGCAGCATGTCGGCCGCGGACGAGGCGGAGCTGCTCGGGGCCATTGGGCGGTTCGGCGACAAGTTCGCTGCGATCGTGCTCAGTGGCGCGGCCGCCATCGAGCGAGCGGTGGCGGCGATGAAAGCGGGCGCCGCCGACTATCTCGCCAAGCCATGCCCGCCGGGGGCGCTGGTCGCCGCCGTGGACGCGGCCCTGTCCTGTCTGGATCGTCACCACCATGCCGCGGCAACGCAGAAGGTGGCCAGGACGAACATCGCGCGGCTATCCGGTCGCGAGGCCGAGGTGCTAAAGGGGCTGATAGACGGCCGCCCCAACAAGGACATCGCGCAGGCGCTGAGCCTCAGCCCACGCACGGTCGAGATCTACCGCGCCAACGTCATGGAGAAGCTGGGCGCGCGCAGCCTGTCGGACGCGCTGCGCATCGCCTTCACCGCCGGACTGTTCCCCGAAGGCTAGGGCGCGCGCGACGCGGCCCTTCGCCGCGCCGCACGCGCCGACCGGTTAATGCTGCACCAGTTCCGGCGCAGTTACCGGCTGGCCCGCGAGGCCGTCGATGATCGAGCGGTTCACGGTGATCAGTTCCTCGATGGAGTCGCGGCCGGCGACCACATCGCTGGTGAAGCGGTCTACCCACAGCCCGATCGAGACGATGCTGGCCCGCAGCGTGTCGGGCAGCTGGTTGCCCGTCATTGCGCACGCGTTGGTGAAGGCGCCCCAGACTTCGCGGTTGCGGTGCAGGATCGGCACCAGAGCGGCGCCCCTCAGTCCCGCATCGCGTGCGGTGATCATGTCGCCGGTGATCTGGCTCATCAATCGATATTCGGTGCCCCGTGGGCTTTCCACCATGGTGCGCGCGCGCTGATAGGCATTGAGAGACATGGATGCTCCTTGAAACTCCTGCCACCATTTTAGACGATCGCACGCAGGATGGGCGCGAATTTACACTGCTTTGGTTGGCGTCACACCAGAATGACGCAATGTTTTGAGGCGGAAGCGCCCGATCACGCCCGTCACCCTCCTATAATCGGTGGAGACCAGACGCGGTAACCGAAGGTGCTTGATACTCATGCTTAACGGCGTTGGCTTGCTGATCATCCTTGGCTGCGTATTCGGCAGCTTCCTATGGTCGGGCGGCAAGATGGGCATCGTCCTGGAGGCGCTGCCGCACGAACTCATGGCGATCGGCGGCGCCGCAATCGGCGCGTTTATCCTGGGCAATTCGATGTCCACGGTGAAGCTCGCCGGCAAGGGCCTCGTGCGCTCGTTCAAGGGACCGCGCTGGAAGGACAAGGATTATCGCGACCTCCTGACGCTGCTGTTCACGCTGCTGACGACCTTCAAGAAAGGCGGTGCGACCTCGATCGAGCCGCACCTCGATCATCCGGAGGAAAGCTCGATCTTCGCCAAGTTCCCGGCGATCATGGCAGACCACCATCTGGTGGTGTTCGTTTGCGACTATCTGCGCATGATGACCGTCAACTTCGAGGACCCCCATCAGCTCGCCGAAGCGATGGACAACGACATCGAGCGTCATCACCATGAAGAGCTGGCGCCGCAACATGCGCTGCAGACGATGGCCGACGGCCTTCCCGCCATCGGCATCGTCGCTGCGGTGCTGGGCGTGATCAAGACCATGGGCTCGATCGACCAGCCGACCGAGGTGCTGGGCGCAATGATCGGCGGCGCGCTGGTCGGCACCTTCCTAGGCGTGCTGCTCGCCTACTGTCTGGTCGGCCCGCTCGCGCAGAAGCTGCTCGGCATCGTCGAGTCCGAAAGCAAGCCGTACTTCATCGCCAAGACCGCCATCGTCGCTCACGCGCAGGGTGCACCCACGCAGGTCGCGATCGAAATCGCGCGCCGCATGACCCCGTCGAGCTGCGCGCCCACCTTCCAGGAACTCGAGACATCTCTCGACGAGGCCAAAAATGATCTCAACACCATCACCGTCTGAGCTGACGATGGACGCCGGCCCGATCCGTCTGCCGATCCACGGCACCACCGTCACGGCCGAGGACCTGCGCATCCGCCTGGTGCTCGCGGCCGATTTCGAAGGCCGCACCGAAGTCGATGCCGCCGACGTCGAGAGTGTCGGCCAGGCCGTGCTCCAGCTGCTCGTCGCCGCGCGTCGGGAAGCCAGCCAGTCCGGCCAGGAATTCTCCATCAACAACCCCAGCCCCGCCTTTGTGCAGCGGGTGGTGGCAAGCCGCTTGGCCGACGCGATCGGCCTCGAGACCGAGAAGGGTGACCTCCAGTGAGCAAACTGATCCTTACCGTCGATGATTCGGCCAGCATGCGGATGCTGCTCAAGACGTCGCTGACCGCGCAGGGCTTTCGCATCGAGGGCGCCAACGACGGCGAGCACGGGCTGGAGCGGATGCACGAGGTGCAGCCCGATCTGCTGATCACCGACATCAACATGCCCAAGATGGACGGCTTCGAGCTCATCGAAGCGGTGCGCGCGCTGCCGCAGTTCCGCGGCACGCCGATCCTGGTGCTCTCAACCGAATTCTCCGACGAGAAAAAGGCGCGTGCCCGCTCAGCAGGCGCGACCGGCTGGATCACCAAGCCGTTCGAAGCCGCCAAGCTGGGTGCGGCGATCCGCCGGGTGTGCCCGTGAGCAGCGAACTCGACGAGATCCAGGCGATCTTCTTTGAAGAATGCGCCGAGGGCCTGACGACGGCCGAACAGGGCTTGTCCGCGATGGCGGCAGGCGATGTCTCTCCTGGCGTCATCGCGGGCGTGTTCCGCGCGGTGCATTCGATCAAGGGTGGCGCCGGCGCGTTCGGGCACGCAGCGCTGACCGCCTTCTCGCACCGTTTCGAGAACGTGCTCGACGAGGTGCGCGCCGATCGCATCCCGGCGACGCCGGCGATCACGGCGGTGATGCTGACCGCATTCGACGTTCTGTCGGACCATGTCGCCGCCGCCAAGGGAACCGCGCCGGTGCCGAACGACGCCGCCGCGCTCGCCGCCCTGGACGAGATACTCGCGACCAAGGGGGCAGCCGCTCCCGCCGCAGCCCCCGGGCCAGCCGCACCCGCGCCGGTCGCGGAGCCGGAGGCGGATGACTTCGGCTTCACGCCCGTCGCAGCCGCGGTCGAGGAGTTCGATCCGTTCGGGTTCGAGCCGGTCGGCGTCGCCCTCGAGGATCTCGATGCCGGCGAGGACAGCGACTGGACGGTGCGCTTCGGCCCGTCCCGCGCCGCGCTCGCCAACGGCGGCGAGCCCCTGCTGGTGGTCCGCGAGGTCGAGCACCTCGGCGGCCGGGTGGTCGATGTCGACTGCTCCGCCCTGCCCGGCCTGCGCGATCTGGACCCGGAAGACAGCTATCTGGTCTGGACGTTGTCGGTGCCCGGCACGGTTGCCGAGAACGACATCGCCGACTGCTTCGACTTCGTGTCGCCCGACTCGGTCATCGCAATCACGCGGGCCAGCACGCCTGCGCCCGAAGCCGCGCCCGTGGCTGAGGTTCTCCCGCCGCCGGCGCCGCAACCGGAGCCTCTGCCGGTGCACGAGTTGATTGAGCAAGTGCAGGCCGTCGCCGCGGCGATCGTTCACGCCCCCGCCCCGGCTTCCCCCGCGCCCAAGCCCACCGAAGCGCCGCGCGCGCCCGCTGAGCCTGCCGCGCAGACGATCCGCGTCGATCTCGCCAAGCTCGACATGCTGCTAAACCTGGTCGGTGAGCTGGTGATCCGTGGCTCGATCCTGGCCGACCGGCTCAGCCCGCAGGACCAGCAGCGCGTGGAGCTGCCCGAACTCGCCCGCCTGACGCGTGAGATCCAGGACAACGTCATGTCCTTGCGCGCGCAGCCGATCAAGCAGGCGTTCAGCCGCGTGCCGCGCATGTTGCGCGACCTGTCCGCCGAGACCGGCAAGCAGGTGGCGCTGGAAACCGTCGGCGAGATGACCGAGGTCGACAAGGGCGTGATCGAGAAGATCGGCGACCCCCTCACCCACATGATCCGCAACGCGGTCGACCATGGCATCGAAAGCCCGGACGAGCGCGTCGCCAAGGGCAAGCCCGTCGAAGGCACGATCCACCTCTCCGCCGAGCAGAAGGGCGCCCGCATCTTCGTGCGCGTCGCCGACGACGGCAAGGGCATCGACCGTGCGCGCGTTCGCGCCAAGGCGGTCGAGAAGGGCATCGTCGCCGCCGACGCCGTGCTCAGCAACGAAGAGATCGACCAGCTGATCTGCGCGCCGGGCTTCTCCACCGCGGAGACGATCTCGAACATCTCCGGCCGCGGCGTCGGCATGGACGTGGTCCGCTCCAACGTCGAGGCGCTGGGCGGTCGGGTCGAGATCGGCTCGGTGCCGGGCAAGGGCACCACCTTCACGATGATCCTGCCGCTGACGCTGGCGATCCTCGACGGCATGGTCGTGCGCCTCGCCGGCCAGCGCTACGTGCTGCCGCTCGCCGCCGTGGTGGAATCGGTCAAGCCCGATCCCGGTCAGGTGCGGCCGATGTCGCCGACCAGCGAAGTGATCGAGCTGCGCGGCAACTACCTGCCCGTGAAGCGGCTGACCGACGTGTTCGGCTTCGGCGGCTGCGGCAAGCGTGCGCCCGAGGACTCGCTGGTGATCATCGTCGAAAGCGAGGCGGGGCACGTCGGGCTGATGGTCGACACCATCGAAGACCGCCGTGAGGTGGTGATCAAGAGCCTGGACCAGAACCTGCACCCGATCCGCGGGCTCGGCGGCGCCACCATCCTCGGCGATGGCTCGATCGCGCTCATCCTGGACGTCGAGGCGCTGGTCGGCACCACCGCGTCGGCATCCCATCACGCCTTGAAAGGACTTGCAGCATGACCTCCATCGACATGCCCGGCGAACGCAAGATCGTCACCTTCTCCCTTGGCAAGCAGATGTTCGGCATCGACATGAAGGCGCTGATCGAGATCCGCGAGTGGGAGGAGCCGACCCCGCTCCCCGGCGTCGCGCCATATATCAAGGGCGTCACCAACCTGCGCGGCACCGTCGTGCCGGTGGTGGGCCTCGCCGAACGCATCGGCTGGACCCCGAGCGAAGTTCATTCGCGCTCGTGCATCCTGGTGGTCAACATCGGCGGCAACCAATGCGGTTTCCTGGTCGACGAAGTCGCTGACATCGTCCTGATCAAGGCGGAGGACGTCCAGCCAGCACCCGATGTCGAGACCGGCGAGAACGTGATCACCGGCCTGGTTCAGATCACCGCGCGGGCGGCTGACGGCGCCACCGAGGAAACCGGCACCATGGTGTCGCTGCTCGACCTCAATACCCTCAGCCTCACCAAGAACATGGACCTCGCTGCGTGACCACCGCCGTTCTTCCCGGCAGCGCGCGCGCGGGCACCGACCCGTTGTCGAGCGTCGGCGATCTCGGCTCGGCCGAGTTCGCCGTCGTCGCCGGCATCATGATGACGGACGCGCGCATCCACCTCACGGAAGCGAAGAAGACGCTGGTGCATTCGCGCCTCAGCCGCCGCGTTCGCGAGAACGGGCTGACGAACTTCCGCGACTACGTTCGCCTGATCCAGTCGGATGCGACTGAGCGCGCCGCGATGGTGGTGTCCCTGACCACCAACCACACCCACTTCTTCCGCGAAGACCATCACTTCGACCATCTGCGCGAGACGACGATGCCATGGCTGCAGGAACGCGCCCGCCGCCAGCCGGTACGCATCTGGTCAGCCGGCTGCTCAAGCGGCGAGGAAGTGTACACGATCACCATGTGCCTGCTCGGCAAGGATCGCGCCTCCGCGGGCTGGCTGCGCAATGGCGACGTGAAGCTGCTTGCGACCGATCTGTCGCCGCTGGTGGTCGAGACCGCCCGGCGGGCGACCTATCCGGCCGAAACGGTCGAGCCGGTCCCCGCCCCTTATCGCTCGGCATGGATGCGCAAAGTGGGCGACGACTATCAGATGGTGGACGAGGCACGCGACCTGGTCACCGCGCGGGTGCTGAACCTGTTCGGGCCGTGGCCGATGCGCCGCCAATACGACGTGATCTTCTGCCGCAACGTGATGATCTATTTCGACGACGCCGCAAAGGCGGAGCTCGAACAACGCTTCGTCGAGATGCTGTCGCCTGGCGGCTATCTCTACATCGGTCATTCCGAGCGGCTGATCGGCCCGGCGGCGGCGCGTATGAAGGGTTGCGGCCACACCATCTATCAGAAGCCTGCCGGGGGCGCAGCGTGAGCAAGGTTCGTGTTCTGGTTGTGGACGACAGCGCCGTGATGCGCTCCGCCCTCAGCCGTATCCTGTCGGCCGATCCGGAGATCGAGGTGGTCGGCGCCGCGCCCGAGCCCAATGCGGCGCGCGCGATGATCAAGGATCTCAATCCCGACGTGGTCACGCTGGATATCGAGATGCCCGGCATGGACGGGCTGTCGTTCCTGGAAAAGATCATGACGCTCCGGCCGATGCCGGTGGTGATGTGCTCCACGCTCACCGCGCGCGGCGCGGAGGCGACGATCGAGGCGCTTCGGCTCGGCGCGATGGACTGCATCGCCAAGCCGAGCGGCAACCCGCTCGACCTTGCGCGCGAATCGGCCAATCTTTGCAGCGCGGTCAAGGCGGCAGGACGCGAGACGATCCGGTCGGCGCCTACCCCGATGCCCAGCCGCGACACCGCGCGGGTGTCGGCCGGGATCAAGCGCGAGGTCGTGATCGCGATCGGCGCCTCCACGGGCGGCGTCGAAGCCCTGTTCGCCGTGCTCTCCGCCCTCCCCGTCGATTGTCCGCCGGTGCTGGTGGTGCAGCACATGCCGGCGAGCTTCACCGGCAGCTTCGCCGCGCGGCTCGATCGCGAGTGCCCGATCCACGTGGTGGAAGCGGTGGACGGCACGCCGATCCAGCGCGGCACCGTCTATATCGCACCTGGTGGCGAGCGGCACATGCAGCTCGCCGGCGGCCTTCATGGTCGCATCAAGCTGCGCCCCGGCGAACTCCATACCGGCCACCGCCCCTCGGTAGACGTGCTGTTCCAGTCGGTGGTGGAGCTCGGCCGCAGCGCGGTGGGCGTGATTCTTACCGGGATGGGCGCGGACGGCGCGGAAGGCCTGCTCGCCATGCGGCAGGCCGGCGCCCGCACGCTTGGTCAATCTCGCGAAACCTGTGTGGTCTATGGAATGCCCCGCGTCGCCAACGAACTCGGCGCGGTGGAACGGGAAGTCAGCTTGTCAGCCATGCCCGAGGCGATCCTCGGCGCGTGTCGTTTTTAAGGGTTTGGGATCGATATGCCTGCAGCGTCTGCAATCAAGGTGATGGTGGTCGACGACCAGACCAGCATGCGCGCAATGATCCGTGTGGCCCTCCAGGATCTGGGCTTCAAGGACGTGCGCGACAGGCCAAGCGCGGTGGAAGCGCTCGAGGCGGTCAAGTCCGACCGCGTTCACCTCATCATTTCCGACTACAACATGCCCGACATGGACGGGCTCCAGTTCCTGCAACAGGTGCGGAGCGACGGCGTGATCGGGAAGACCGTGTTCATCATGCTCACCGGCTCGTCCGACCGCGAGGTCGTGCAGAAGGCGGCGGCGCTTGGGGTCAACAACTACCTCATGAAGCCGTTCGCCCCTGCCGCGCTCAAGGAAAAGATCGAGCGCGTGTTCGGCGCGTTGACCTGATCCGACACGGGCTGTGCGACGCATATCGATCATCCAGGGCGAGCACGCCGTGGTCCGGGAGCCGGACACCGTCATCTCGACGGTGCTCGGCTCGTGCGTCGCGGTATGCCTGAACGATCGCGTGGCACGGATCGGCGGCATGAACCACTTCCTGCTCGGCGAGCCCAGCCCCAACCAGCGGGTCAGCCCCGAAGAGATGCAGCGTTATGGGCTGCACGCGATGGAGCTGTTGATCAACGCGATGATGCAGCAGGGCGCGGTACGCTCCAGGCTCAGGGCGCACCTTTATGGCGGCGCCAACATCGTCGCCGGACTGGGCTCGATTGGCAGCAGCAATGCTGCGTTCGCCCGCCGCTTCATGGCGATGGAAGGCATTGCGATCGGCCATGTCGATGTCGGCGGCACGCACGCACGCCGCGTCGAATTCCTGCCTTACGAGGGCAAGGCCCGCTGCATGGCGGTCTCCGATGCGCCGCCGCTGGTCGTACCGCCAGCCCCCTCACCCGTCCGGGGCGGCGAGCTCGAGCTCTTCTGATGTATTTACCTCCAGCTGTTAGCGAAGCGAACATGGCTCCCACCGATATTCTCGCCCCGACCCTCAACGCGGCCCTGGCCGAGGAACTGCGCATGGTCGCGACGCTGTTGGAAAAGCTCGCCGAGACTGTGGTCAGCGACGAGGAATTCGCGTGCCGCCATGTGGAGCAGCTCCAGACGTTCGACCTCGTCATCCAGTGCGCCGAGGAAAGCGCCGCGGTGCTCGATCGCATGGCGCAGGGCGCGCCCTCGCACGCGGCGATCGCCCCGGTGCGGCTGACGGCCGTGCGCGATCGCCTGCGCCACGCGCTGAGCCAGGCGGCCTGAGGCGGACATGGCCACTCCCGGCAAGAACGCGGCGCGCCCGATCGTCATCCGCAAGATCAAGAAGACGGCGCACGCCCATCACGGCGGCGCGTGGAAGGTCGCCTATGCCGACTTCGTGACGGCGATGATGGCCTTCTTCATGCTGCTGTGGCTGATCAGCAACCCGGACAAGCAGCGGCTGAAGGGCCTGGCCGAATATTTCTCCCAGGCCGCGCCAAGCAGCCCGTCGTCCATGTCGCCCGGTGACTCGCCTGGCAACAACCCCGGCACCGGCGGGCGTGACCGCCGCGGCCAATCGGACGACACCAACAACGGTCAGCCGGCAACCGTGGCGGCCAGCGTCGGCCTCGCCCGCGGCGGCACGGCCAACGTGCCCGACGCCTCGATGCGGGTGCTGGCGCAGGAGATGCGCGTCGCGCTCGACAGCCTGCCGCAGGACGACGCCGCAAAACAGGGCATCAAGATCGAAACCGCGCGAGACGGGCTTCGCATCGACCTGATGGATACGGCGAACCGCTCCATGTTCCGCGGCGGCACCGCCCAGCTCAACGATTTCGCGCGTGACCTGCTCGCGCGGGTCGCCGGCAAGCTCGCCAAATCGGGCGCGCAGATCGCGATAGAGGGCCATACCGACGGTCAGGGTGGGCAGAGCGAGGCGAATTGGCGGCTGTCCGGGGAGCGCGCACTCGCCGCGCGCGCGGCCTTGCTGGCAGCCGGCATCACTCCCGACCGGTTTGCCGAAGTGGTCGCGATGGCCGCCACCAAGCCGGTCTATCCAGACCAGCCCGACCGACCGGAAAACCGCCGCATAACGATCATTGCGCTTGGCGCGGCACCGGCGCTCCCGACCGACTCCAGCTTCAAATTCTAGGGACGGCCATGAAGAAGATTCTGCTTCCTCTCATCCTCCTGATCGCGGGCCTCGGCGTCGGCGGAGGTGCGGCGTATGGGACGAGCATGCTGGTCGGTCCCCGTCCGGCAGCGACCCCGGGCGGTGCTCGGGAGGTGGATACCGAGAAGATGGGCTTCATCCCTTCGACGAAGGTGACGGCGCCTCTGGTCACGCCCGACGGCCGCCTGTCCGGCTATGTCGCGTTCGAGCTGTCGCTGCAGGTGCCGAACGACCAGACGGCCACCGTCACCGCGCGGATGCCGATGTTCCTGCATGCCATAAACATGCGCACCTATCGCACTCCGATGGCGGCGGGGCCGGACGGTCTGCTCCCTGACCTCGGCACGTTCCGCAAGGTCGTGATGGATGCATCGGCCGAGGCGTTTGGGCCCAACGTGGTCCATTTCGCCGCGATCACCCAGGCTCTCCCGGCCTGACCCTGGCCCTGGCACTCTGACGCGAAAGGACTGCCCGATGTTGCCGGCTACGGATCAACAGCTCAGCCTTGCCGCACCGCCCGGATTTGAACGGGTTGCGCCCGAAGGCTTCGTGGAGCGCAGCGCGCGACTGGTGACCATCCTGCTGGTTGCCCGGCTGGTGACGCCCTCGGGTGACGCGCTGGCGCGTATCCGCAACCTTTCCAGCGGCGGATTGATGCTGGAGACCAGCGTTGCGCTTGCGCCGGGCGACCCGGTCCGCATCGAGCTGCGCAACCTCCAGTCGATCGCCGGCCACATCGCGTGGGCGAAGAACGCGCGCGCGGGAATCCAGTTCGACGAACCGGTGAACGTCGCCGATCTGCTCCACCCGGCTCCCGCGCGAGGACGCAACGCCCGCGTGGCGCGTGCGCCCCGCCTCTCCACCTGTTGCCCGGTACAGGTACAGCACGAAGGCAAGCCATGCCGCGCGATGCTGCTCGATCTGTCGCAGAAGGGCGGACAGTTGCGAACGGCGCGTGCGATGGCGGTGGGAGACCGGATCACGGTGACCATCCCGTCCATGGCACCGCAGCGCGCGGTGATCCGCTGGACGCGGGATGACATCGTCGGGCTGGTGTTCCTGGACACTGTGCCCTTTGCCGAACTCGACCGCTGGTTGCTGGACGATTCCGTACGCTTCGCAGGACGCGACCCGCTCGCCTGAACGACGACGCCGCGGCACCCGGGAGGAGAGCCGCGGCGCGTGCACTACCTTGTTGAGCCCGGCCTCATACGGTCCCGAAACTGCGCACCAGCGAGCCGCAGACCAAGGCCCAGCCATCCACCAGCACGAAGAAGATGATCTTCATCGGTAGTGAGATCGTGGGGGGCGGCAGCATCATCATGCCCATCGCCATCAGCACCGCCGAGACTGCCAGATCGATGATCAGGAACGGCAGCAGCAGCAGAAATCCGATCTCGAACGCACGGCGCAGCTCGGAGATCATGAAGGCGGGAAGCAGGGTCGGCAGCGGCGTCTGCGCTCGTGCGACCGGCGGCTTGTGCGACAGCTTGGTGAACAGGCCGAGGTCGTCGTCGCGCACCTGGCTTAGCATGAACACGCGGAACGGCTCGGCTGTCTTCTCGAAGGCCTGCGTCTCGTTGAGCTTGCCCTGGGTGTACGGGTTGACGCCCGTGTCCCACGCTTTCTGAAACGTGGGCGCCATCACGAAGAACGACAGGAACAGCGCCAGGCTGATGATCACCGGGTTGGGCGGTACGCCCTGGGCACCAAGGCCGGTTCGCAGCAGCGACAGCGCCACCACGATGCGGGTGAACGAGGTGACCGTCATCAGAATGCCCGGCGCCAGGCTGAGCACCGTCAGCATCAGCACCATGCTGATCGCCTTGCCCGACATCGAGCCGCCACCGGCCCCGCCAAGGTTGAAGCTGGCGCTCTGCGCGAATGCCACCGCTGGCGTCAGCAGCGCCACCGCTCCACCCGCCGCGGCTAAGGCGACGCGAAACCCCCTACGCATAAACATCGATGTCCTGAGTGGCGCTCAGGCGAACCGGGCGCACGACGCTGCGGGCGCGGTCCACGAGAGTGCTGAATGACTCGCGCATCGCTTCGGCGCTGGCTTCCATCTCGGCGGCCCGGTCCTGCTCGGCCGCCAGCCGTGCCTGTTCCGCCGCAAGATCTGCGTCGTCGCGGATGATGCCGGCTTCCAGAAGCAGCGGCCCTTCCGGCGCGAGCAGGATCAGGTGCTCGCGCCCGTCGCGGCGGATCAGCGCCAGCGATCGGCGCGCGTCGAGCGGCAGGCGTTCCACCAGCTCCATCCGGCGCGCCGTGCCAGCGGTGACGCGGCCGGGCAGCTTGATGTCGTAGCGACGGACGACCCACAGCACGCCCCACAGCAGGCCCAGGACGATGCCGAGACCTCCCAGAGTGCGCAGCAACGACAGTATATCCATCAGAGGACGCCCTTGCGCACCACTTCGGTGATCTCCAGCGCCATGTTCTCGTCCGTGACGAGCACCTTGCCGCGTGCGACCAGCTTATTGTTGACGTAAACCAGCGTCGGATCCTCACACCCACAGTCGAGCGGAATCATGGCGCCGCGGCTCATCTTCAGGATCTGCCGGATCGGCACCTGGCACGACCCGAGCACGATCGTCATGTCGATGGAGATATCCTCGAGAACGGACATGGAGGCGTTCCTTTCGAGGTTATTATAGGATTAAATTGCCGCCTCCCCGCCGCAGCTAGGAAATTCTTGCCTATAAGAATGTGGTGAGCGGCATCGGTTGCCGCCGGAGACGAATGCATGGATCTCGACAGTGCAGTGAAGGTGTCGGCATCGGGGCTGCGCGCGCAGTCGCTCAGGATGCGGGTGATCGCGGAAAACCTGGCGAACCAGGATTCGGTGGCGACCCAGGCTGGTGGCGATCCGTATCGCCGCCGCGTCGCGACCTTCAGCGCGGAAGTGGACCGCACCACCGGCGCGACGGGCGTCAAGGTCACCAACGTCGACACCGACAAGACCGCGTTCCAGCGCGTCTACCAGCCGGGCAGCCCGGCGGCGGACGGCAAGGGTTACGTGCTGACCCCCAACGTCAACAGCTTGGTCGAGACCGCCGACATGAAGGCGGCGCAACGCTCCTACGAAGCGAACCTCAACGCCATCGAAGCGGCCAAGAGCCTGACGATGCGCACCATCGATCTCCTGAAGTAAGGCAGCCCACACATGTCTATCGGAGCATTGGACGCGGCGACCGCTTACGGCCGCGCGCTGAGCGGCACCATGGGCGCCGGCAAGAGCGGCGGCCTGGGTGGCCTTGGCGACCTTGGCGGTGGCCTTGGCGGCACGAGCAGCAGCGTCGGCACAACGCCCTCCGGCGGGTTCGGCCAGATGGTCGAGCAGATGGTGACGGACGCCGCCGGCTCGATGAAGCAGGCGGAGGCCGCGAGCGCCAAGCAGGTGGCCGGCAAGGGCGACCTGATCGACGTGGTCACCGCGATCGGCGCCGCCGAGAATGCGCTCGACACCGTCGTCGCTGTGCGTGACCGGGTGGTCAGCGCCTATTCCGACATCATGCGCCTCCAGATCTGAGGCGAGGCACCGATGACTGGTTTCGATGCCATGGAGATCGCGCGGTCGGGCCTGATGCTCACGCTGACGATCGCCGGCCCGCTGCTTATCACCTCCCTGATCGTCGGCGTGGTGGTGAGCCTGTTCCAGGCGCTCACCCAGGTGCAGGAACAGACGCTCACCTTCGTCCCAAAGGTCCTGGCGATGGGGATCGTCCTGCTGCTCTGCCTGCCGATGATCGGCCACGCCATGTCGGACTTCACGCTGCAGATCAGCGACCGCATTGTCCACGGCTGACGGTGAACCTCGACGCCGTTCCCCTTGAAGCCGCGGCCTTCCTGATCCTGTTTGCGCGGATCGGCGCGGTGCTGATGCTGCTGCCGGTGTTCTCCGAAGACGCGGTGCCGGGCCAAATCCGGCTGCTGATCGCGCTCGGCACCACAGCTGGCCTATGGGGCCTCGTCGGCAGCCAGGCGATGCCCGCGGCGGCGCACGGCGGCGCGCTGCCTGGCATTCTCGTCACGGAGCTGTTGATCGGCCTTGGGCTGGGCATGCTCGTCAAGATCATGTTCCAGGCGATCGCGATGGCCGGATCAATCGTCAGCCTGCAGATCGGCCTGTCCTCGGCCGTGATCTTCGATCCCTCGCAAGGCGGGCAGGCCCCTCTCCTGTCCAAGTTGGTCAGCGTCGCGGCGGCGGTCGTGTGCATGAGCCTTGCCGTCCACCACCTGTGGATCGCCTCCATCGTGCGCTCCTACGTGATCTTCCCGGTCGGAGCGCCCCCGCCCGTGGGCGATTTCGCGACGCTGGCGCTGCACACCACCACCCGCGCGATGGGGCTGGGCATCAGCCTCGCCGCGCCGCTGCTGGTCTATGGCATCGTCTTCAATACCGCGCTGGGCCTTGCCGCGCGGCTCGCCCCTGCCATCCAGGTGTTCTTTGTCGCGCAGCCGCTCAACCTGATCCTCGGCATCGCGCTGTTCGCGACGGTGCTCGGCACCATGCTGTCGGGCTTTGCCACGGCGATGGCGCAGTGGATGCAGACGGGCTGGGGCTGAGCCGATGGCCGACGACAAGGATCAGAAAACCCACGATCCCACAGACAAGAAGATCCAGGACGCCCGCGAGAAGGGCGACATCGCGCAGGCGCCGGAAATGCGCCACGCTGCGATCTTCGCCGCCGCGCTGGTGGTCACCGGCGGGCTGGGCGTCTGGACCTTTGCGCGGCTCAGCCGGCTGCTGCTGAGATTGTGGGGCAATGCGGAGGACTTCTCCTTCGCCCCCAGCGGCGCGCAGAGCCTGGCGACCGGCATGCTGGCGCAATTGTTCTCGGTGCTGGCGCCGCTGCTCGGCACGCTGGTGGCGTTCGCCCTCCTAGGCGGCCTGCTCCAGGGCCGACCGACGATCAGCTGGTCGCGGGTGGCGCCCAAATGGTCCAAGCTGTCGCCGATCTCTGGCGCACAGCGATTGTTCGGCAAGCGCGCCTTTGTGGAATTCGGCAAGACGCTCGCCAAGCTGGCGGCGGTGGTCACCGTCGCGACCGTGGTGGTGTGGCCCAAGGCGGTGGCGCTAGACACCATCGTCGGGGCCGACCCGCTGATGATCGGCGATGTCGCCGGCGGGCTGATCGTCGCGCTTCTCAAGGCGGTAGCCGGCCTGGTCGGCGCGATCGCGCTGTTCGACCTCATCTACCAGCGCCGCTCATGGCTGAGCCGGATGCGCATGTCGCTCCAGGAGATCAAGGACGAGCACAAGCAATCCGAAGGCGATCCCAAGATCAAGGCCAAGATCCGCGCGATCGGCATCCAGCGTTCGCGCAAACGGATGATGCAGGCGGTGCCGACCGCGAGCGTGATCATCACCAACCCGACGCACTACGCGGTCGCGCTCAAGTACGACCATGGCGCGATGGGCGCGCCGGTGGTGGTCGCCAAGGGTGTGGACGCGATCGCGCTCAAGATCCGCGAAGTGGCAACGGGCGCCAAGATCCCGATCGTGGAAAACAGGCCGCTTGCGCGCGCGCTCTATGCGGCGGTGGAGATCGATCATCCGATCCCGGCCGAGCACTATGCGGCCGTCGCCGAAGTCATCGGTTATGTGATGAGGCTGGCGAAGCGACTGAACTAGGCGGCGTCCGCGCCGGTTTCCCGGCCGGGCAGAAGCACCGCACGGCGCGCGCCCAGATGAGACGCCAAGGCGTCGATATGGCCGGCATAGTCGCTGCGCAGCTCGACCATCCGGCGGGGGCCGGCGCCATGCTCGGCCGGGGCATAACCGGCACGCTCCAGCCGATCGGCGACTCCCTCCAGGCTCGCCTCGGTCAGTCCCTCATCCGTGGCTTGCAGGTTGAAGCTCGCGCGCAGAACGCTGGCGGTGCGTGAGCCGGTGCGATGCATCAGCGTCGCGGCACCACTCGCGGGATCGTTGGTGAAGGCCATCACCAGCGATGCCGCGTCGAGCACCGCCTCCAGCGCCGTCAGCCAGTCGTTGAGCGCGTCGCTGGACCGGTAATAGCTCAGCACCGGATAGGAGAGGTGGCTGTGCAGCGTCGCCGCCGACCAGTCGCGCCATTCGAGGAAGAACCTGTCGAGATATTTGCGGTCGGCGAGGGTTGCCGCCGTCTCGAGGATGACGACCCCGGACGGCGGCGTCCCCGCGATCCCCACCAGGGTGAGCACCCGCGGCTCGCGCTGGTGCAATCCCGCCTGGACCTGCAGCAGAAAGGTGATCGAGGCCGTCAGGGCGCTGAAGCCGGACAGCGCCGCCGCGAGGATCAGCCAGCGGGCAAGGCCGTCCGCGTCATACTCGCTCACTCCCAGCGTGAGCAGCGACGATCCCGCCACCCAGACGGCATCGTCCATACGCGCCAGGTGCGGCGTGAAGCTGCGGCCGGCCGCCTGCATCAGCAGCGCGAACCCCGAGAGCAACAGCAACATCCAGGCGGTGAACGTCATCACGAACGTCAACGGGGCGAAGCCGTTGCTCGGCCGGCCGTCGTCGCCCGGGCGCCGGCGGGCAGCGTAGCGCCAGATCGGCAGGGTCAGCCGCCGAACCTGCAGCACTACCCTCAGTCGAGTGCCCGTCGGCCCAGGCACCAGGATAGTCGAAAAGATATCGCCGAGCGCCGCCATCACGATTCCGGCGCCCAGCAGAAATTCGAGCACCGCCATCACCGAACCTTCCTCACGCGCACGCCTTCGTGGTGCACCGCCGGATGATTGGGAAGCGCGATCGTAGGCGAAGATCGCTCCTCCGGGCCAACGCCCGATACCAGACCGGCCCCGCGTCGGTGGACGCGAGGCCGGCGTGGCGTTCAGCGATGTCGCAGGATCAGAACTCGTTCCAGTCCTCGTCCGCGCCGGTGCGGACCAGCGCCGGGACGGCGGCGGCCGGGAGCGGCCTGGTCGGTGCGGCCATGCGCTTGTCCATCGACGAACTGCCGCCGACACGCGCCGTCGCGCGGGTGGCGCCGCCTTCGACGCGGAACTGCGAGGCCCGCTCGGTCAGCGCGCTGACCTCGCCGTTGAGGTTGCGCGCGGCGGCGGAGGTTTCTTCCACCATCGCGGCGTTCTGCTGGGTCGACTGGTCCATGGTGCCGATCGCGGTCGAGATCTCGGTGATGGCCGAGGACTGCGCGCGGTTGTCGGCCGCCATGGTGCCGAGCAGCTGGTGGACCTCGCCCACGTCGCCCGAGATGTCGGCCAGCGCACCGTCGACCTTCTGCACCGCTTCCACCGCCGTGACGATGTCGGCCTGGGTGACGGTGAGCTGGTCGCGGGCACGCTTGGCCTCTTCCTCGGCGCGCATGGCGAGCGCGGAGACGAGGTCGGCAACCACCGCGAACCCGCGGCCCGCATCACCTGCGCGGCCCGCCTCGACGGCGGCGTTCATGGCGAGCACGCGGGTCTGGAAGGCGATTTTGTCGACACCCTCGATGACGCTGTCGATGCCGCGGGCGCTGTCAGAAACGCGGCCCATCGCCTGCACGGCTTCCTCGGCCACGGCACGGCCACCGCCGACCGTGGCGATCGCCTGGTCGGCGCGCTGCACCGTGTTGCCGGCCGCCACCGCTGTTGCCTTGAGGCGGCCGTCGATCTGGGTCAGCGCCGCCGAGGTCTGCTCCAGGCTCGCCGCATTGGCTTCGGTGCGGCGCGCGAGGTTCTCCGATGCGTGCGCGATCTCGCTCGAGCCAGTACGGATGGAGGCGGTGCTCTCCATGACGGAACCGATCAGCGTGCGCAGCTCCAGCAGCGCTTCGTTGAAGTTGGCCTTGAGCTCCGCATAGGCGGGCGGGAACTCTTCGGTGATCTCGGCCGTCAGGTCGCCCTTGGCAAGCAGGCTGAGATGCGATTTGATGGCGGCGACCACCTTCGCCTGCCCCACTGCTTCCTGCTGCTGCACCACGGCGGCGTCGCGAAAGGTCATCATGGCGCGGGTCAGGCGGCCAGCGCAGTCCTTGTTTTCGGTAAACTGGATCGGGCTGGTCAGATCGCCGGCGGCCACACCCTCCATGCGTACCACGGTGGTCACGTATGGATTAGCGATCGCGTTGATGTACCAGGCGCTGAGCGCAGTGGTGATGGCCGCGAACACCCCGGTGACGATCAGCGTCTCGTTATCTTCGAGAACGAAGGACAACAAACCTGACGCCACGATCAAAACGATGATCGAGCCAAACGCGACTTTAAGCTTGAGGCGAATAGGCGCGTCCGCCTGAAACCAATGCATGTTGCCTGCTCCTCGGTGGCAAGGGAGCGGACCGATCCGGGCCCGCCAATCGTCTGTGTGGCCCCGCACCGAACTCTTCGGTTCAGCGGTAACCATTCCTGTTCGTTATAGAGCGGCCCGGACGAACATGGCCGGACCGGATGTAAATTAATGCTCGACTCGTGGCGCCGCCCCCCACCGGGCGCCGACGCCACTGGCGATGCCGGTCAGAGTTTCGTGTTGAGCGAGATCGGCGTCGCCTGGCCGGTCTGAAACAGGCCGCCATGCGCGCCATAAGTCGCGTTATTGGTGCCCGTCAGCCGCTGCACTTCGGCGGTGACGGCAGCGATCATCTCGCTAGACAGCTCGATCTGGCGGCGCAGCACTTCGGCGTTGAGTGTCGAGGCATCGTGCAGCGCCGCGATTCCGGCGAGCACCTGGGCGCGCAGTTCCGGCTCCAACGCCTCCATCCAGTCGGGGCGCTCGCGGTTGAGCTGCGCAGTCTGTGCTTCAAGCGACGACACCAGCCGGATTTTCGCCGCGCTGCATTCTGCCAGTTCCGGATGCCGGCCCGGCCGAACCAGCTTGTCGCTTTCCTCTTCCATCAGCGAAGTGAGCGAGAGCATGGTGTCGATGAGGTCGGCGATCACTGCGGGTTCCCCCCCTGGAGCTTGATGATCTGGTCGAGAACGGTAGGCGCCAAGCCGATGCCGCCGCGTTTCGCGATGGCGGTGCCCAGCTTTTCGGCCAGCACGCCGCGGAACATCTCCTCGCCATGGCCTCCAGAGAAGTCGCCCTCCGGCTGAGCGGTTTCCATCATCATCTGCGTCATCTGGCCGATGAACACCGCTTCGAAATCCTTGGCGGTCTTCTGTGCGGCGGCGCTGCCCTTGGTGGCTGCGGCCGCGGTAACGGACGGCAGCCGAGGCGTCGGCGTGACGGGCGAAGTGTTGGCGATGTCGTCCATCATTGCACCTCGATATCGGCCTGGAGCGCGCCGGCGGTCTTGATCGCCTGCAGGATGGTGATGAGGTCCCGCGGGGAGACACCCAGCGCATTGAGGCCGCTGACCAGCGACTTGAGCGAAGCGCCACCACCGATCATCGCCAACGACCGCCCTCCCCCGTCGTCGACCGAGATGCCGGTACGCGGCACCACGGCCGTGGTGCCGTTGGACAGCGGCCCCGGCTGGGACACCTGCGGCGTCTCGGATACGCTGATCGTCAGCCCGCCCTGCGCGATCGCGACCGGGGAAATGCGGACGTCGGTGCCCATGACGACGGTGCCAGACGCCTCGTTGATGACGATGCGCGCCTGCTGGTCGACATCGACCGGCAAATTCTCCACCTGCGCTAGAAGATCGACCACGCTGCCGCCGGTCGGCGTCAGCTGCACCGTCGCCGGATCGAGCACCTGCGCGGTGCCCGCGACGCGGCCGTTGATCGCGGCGGCGATCCGGCCGGCGGTGGTGAGGTCCGGATTCCTGAGCGCGAGCTTGAGGCTGGTCGCCGAACGCAACGCGAAAGGCACCTCGCGCTCGATGATCGCACCTTCCGCGATGCGAGCGGAGGTCGACACGCCCCGGCTGACGCTGGCGGCGGCGCCCTGCGCCCTGAAGCCGGATACGGCAACGGGACCCTGCGCCACCGCGTAGATCTCGCCGTCCAATGCGCGCAGCGACGACACTAGCAGCGTGCCGCCCTGAAGACTGGTAGCGTCGCCGATCGCCGACACCTGCACGTCGATCTTGGAGCCCGCGCGCCCAAATGCCGGCATGGTGGCCGTCACCGATACGGCCGCGACGTTCTGCGTGCGCATCTGTGCGCTGCGGATGTTGACGCCCATCCGCTCCAGCATCGCCTGCATCGATTCCTCGGTGAACGGCGCGTTGCGGATCCGGTCGCCGGTGCCGGCAAGGCCGACCACCAGGCCATAGCCGACCAATTGGTTCGGCCGGACGTTCTCGACGTCGACAATGTCCTTGATCCGGTTCCCCGCCGCAGCCGGCGTGGCGAGGCCGAGCGCAAGCAGGGCCGCCAGGATCGAGGAAAGAAGGCGTGGGGCGTGCATATTCACGCGGGTTCCGTGGAAATTGCTGTTGCTTTCTTATAGGATGAAGGAGGCGCGCCGTTCGGCCGCGGACAGGAGTTTTAATGCGGATCGCCGGACTGCCGCCCGCCATGACCCAGGGATTGCTCGCCGCGCTCGCCAAGGCGGGCGACGAGTTCGCGGTCGCGTCCGCCACCGGCGACAAGCAAGCCTCCGCGATCCTACCGTCGCAAGTGCCACCCGCGACGCAACCCGCCACCTCCGTGCAGATGCTGGTCGCGCTCGCCGCGGCCGAGCCAACGATCGAGCGACGCCGCAAGATGGCCGTGGCTACCGACCGTGGCCTGTCGCTGCTCGAGCGGCTGCATGCCGAACTGGTGGTGGGAGCGCCCAGCCCTGAGCGCTTGCAGGAGCTGGTCGAATGGTCGGAAAGCTTCGAAGCGCCGCAGGACCCGCAACTCGCCAGCCTCGCGCGCGAGATCGAGGTGCGGGTGCGCGTGGAACTCGCAAAGCTGGACCTGAACGTATAAAATACGGTCCGCGCGCGGCTCGCCGCGCCGGCCGCCGCCTCCGATCAGCCGCCGCCCTTGCCGAGCGCCGTCTTCAGCAGCGACTGCTGCTTGCGGTATAGGTTGGTCATCGCCGTAAAATCCGCCTGCACCTGGCTCATCCGGAGCAGCTGGTCTTCAAGCGTGACGTTGTTGCCGTCCGGCTTGGTCTCGCTGATGTCCTTGTCGTAGACGACGCTGCCTACCTCGATCGGCTTGGCGCCGAGCGCCGCCATGCCGCTGGTGATCTGCACGCGCGGCGCCGCCACATGCGGTACGCCGGCCTGGCCCTGCTGCGCGAGCAGGTCGCTGAAATCGGGCGCATTGACCTCGCGGGACTTGTACCCGGGCGTTTCGCTGTTGGCGATGTTCTGCGCGAGCACGCGCTGACGCTCCGCCAAATGTTTCATCTCGCGGCCGATGCCGTTCATCAGGGAAGGGACGTTGTCGGCCATTGGTCAATATCCGAGAATGCTGAGGCTGGTGAGAGTGCCGGTCGTCGACGTGGTGCTGGTCGTGCTGGTGCCCGACAGGCGATCCAGCGCGGCCTGGTAGTTGGCGAGCTGCGCCTGCTCGACGCTGGTGCTGCTCGTGGCGGAACTGGTACCGTTGACCAGCGCGGCCTTGGTAGCGTCCCAATACAGCGAGCGGTAACCGGTCTGCGTGAACGAGATTGCCGACGCGATATGTGCAAGCGCGATCTTGGCACCGTCAGCCGTGCCGATGTTCAGAGCATCCGACAGGTCCAGCCCATAGCGGCCGCCCGGGGTAACTTTGGGAGTGCTGCTGGTGGTTGCTGCCGGAACGGTGATGCGCGCCTCAGGCAGGCCGAGCTTGGTCAGCGCGTCCTTGCCGTCGGAGCCGGCGATGAACTCGATGGTCTGGCCTGCCTTGGGCTCGACGCGCAGGATGTTGCCGTCGCCGCTGGCGGGCGTGCTGACGGTGGCCTTGGAACCCGTGATCGCGCGGACACGGCTGGCGAGTGTGGTCAGCGTGTCGTCGGCAGTGATGGTGATCTTGCGCACTGCACCGTCGCCCACCTTGATCGAGAATTCGTCCCCGGGACGCAGGCTGGTTTGCGCGACCAGCTTGGCGGAGTCGGTGGAGGTCATCGCGCCCCGGTGGAGGCCGAGGGCGCCGAGCACCGTGTCTCCCCCCGCCACCGCCGAGACGCGCACCGCCTCGGTGCGCAACGTGGGCCGGCCGAACTGGCTGGTGCTTTCCACCGCCCCGCTCGCCGCATCGAGCCGCGTGACGAACCCGTCGACGGTGCCGCTCGGCGTGCTGCCGAGAGTGCCCGTGGTGCGGCCGCCGGCGTAAATGTCGCCGTTGAGAAAGGAAACGCTGTCGACCTGATCGTCGCCGGCCGTCGCCAGATAGGTGACCTTGCTTGTGGAAAGCGAGGCGTCGACCCGCGCCACGAAGCCGTCCCGCCCCGCGCCGGTGGCGTTGACCTGTGTGCCGGGGAGAGCGGCGGTCGTGGCCCCCGCCACCGCGATGCTGCCGTCCGATGCGACGGCGATGGCCCGCGCGTCGGTGTCGGCACCGAGGTCCATGGTCGCGAGGTCGGTCGCGAGATTGGCGGAGTCGAGGCGGTGCAGCTTGGAGCCCGTGCCTTCGCGGGTCAGCGCCAGCAGCTCGCCGCTGCCGTCGATCGCCAGCGCGGTCACTTTGTCGCTGCTGCCACTGTTAATCGTGCGGCGCTCCTGAAAGGTGCCGGTGGCGCTGAAGCGCGCCACAAAGGCGTCGCCGTCGCCGGTCGACGCCCGGCCGCCGACATAGATCGAGCCATCTGCCCCCACCGCCACCGCACTGGCGCTATCCGCGCCAGTCGCGCGAACCAGTTTGGCGAATTTCTCGTCGCCGTTCGCGTCAAACCGGGCAACCAGCATGTCGCTGTCGCTGGTGGTGGTGCCGTCGAGGCTGCCGGTCACCGTACCGGCGACGACGATGCCGCCATCGGGCGCGATCGTTACCGCGGCGCCCTGGGCGGAACCCGAGGCGCCGAGGCTGCGCTGCCACACCTGGTTACCCTCGCTATCCAACTTGACGAGTATCAGGTCGTCGTTGCCGTCCGACAGGTTGCTGCCAAGGTCTCCGCTGGTCGTGCCGACCACATAGCTGAAGCCATCGGCGTCGGTGGCGATCGCCCCTGCCGTGGTGGGCGCAAGGACTTCGCCGGTGGCGGTGGTGGCGGCATTTGCGAGCTTGGCCTGGGCCGTGCCGATGCTGTCGACCCCCGCGATGGAGCCGAGCGTCTGGCGCGTCATTGTGCCCGCCGCGTCGCTGATGCGCATGACCTGGGTCGAGGTGGGGAAATCGAGCCCAGTGACCCCGGTCGCGACCATCACCGCGTCCTTGGCATCGATCTGATCGAGCGATACCTTCTCAAGGCCGTTGGTGTTGAGCGTCAGCCCCCATTTGCCGTCGCTCTTGCTGGGCGTGAAGCTGACGCCCTCCCAGCGCGGCTCGGGAACGCCGCTGGAGTCAACCACCACGTTGCCGCTCGTATCTCGGGCCGGAACCGCCTGAATCGCGGCGTTGATCGCTGCCGCGACGCTGTCCAGCGTCGGCGGCTGCGGTGTCCCGGCGAGGTTCACGACGACGCTGTCGCTGCCGCTCGACTTGGACAGGGTGACCCGAAACTGCTCGGTGCCGGTGAGGCCCGCGACCGGCGCGTCGCGTGCCGTGGCGACACCCTCACCTGCCACCTTGGTGGTGATCAAGGACGAAGGAGCAGTGACGGCAACGCTTTCCGCCCTGCGCGCCGGCTGGCCGAAGGCAAGCGTCAAGTCGTCGGAAGGGGCGGTGCTGAGATAGCCCTGGAGGTCGTTCAGCCCTTTGGCGAAGGCGGTTTCCAGCGAGGCGCGCTGTGCCGAAGACGTTGTGGTGGCGGACGCCGTATCCGCGAGCAGGCGCAGACGATCGAGCGCCTTGTAGGTGGTGAACGCGGTTTGCACGTCGGCGGGCAGCGCGGCGGTGCCGGTCGCGGGCTTGTCGATGATTGTTTTCATCGCCTGAATCAGCGACACTTGGGTGGAAACGGGCGTGGTCGAAGCCGCAAGCTTCCACGGTGCGGTTGTCGCAGGCGTCGTGAACAGAGCCTTTGCCTGGCGAACCGCGCGAGTGTCCGCGGTGGCGGTCGTCGACGTGGAGGCATAGGTCAGGAAGCTGTTGCTTCCCGTCAACATGCTCAGGCCGACAAGGCTGCTCGAGAGATTTGTCATCGCGCTCGCTCGTTCCGCCGAAAAGCCGGCCTCCCCTCTATAATAGGCGAAACGAGGCCCATCGGGGCTTCGCGTCCCAGGAATCGCGTGGAGCGCTCTCCCTTATGTCGATGATGGCCCCGGTTGCCGAGCCGCCCGAACTGAAGAAATTCTCCGGGCCGCAGCGTGCAGCCGCTCTGATGCTGGCGATCGGCAAGGAATATGGCGCCCCGATCTGGGAGCAGCTGTCGGTCGACGAAATCAAGGAACTGTCCGCCACCATCGCGCAGCTCGGCCGCATCCCTTCGGCCGTGGTCGAGCATCTGCTGGTTCAGTTCTCCGGCGAAGTGGCGAGCATGGCGTCGCTCCACGGCTCGTTCGAGTCGACCGAACGCCTGCTCGAAGGCGTGGTCTCCGAAGACAAGATGAAGGAGATCATGGAGGAGATCCGCGGCCCGTCCGGCCGCACCATGTGGGACAAGCTGTCCAACGTCAGCGAAGCCGTGCTCGCCTCCTATCTCAAGAACGAATATCCGCAGACCATCGCAGTGGTGATGTCCAAGCTGCGCTCGGACCATGCCGCCCGCGTCATCGCCGAGCTGCCGCCCGAGCTTGCCTGCGACGTGATCCAGCGCATGCTCAAGATGGACACGGTGCAAAAGGAAGTGCTGTCGCAGATCGAGCAGACGCTCAAGAGCGAGTTCATGAGTAACCTGTCGCGCTCGCAGCGGCGCGACCCGCATGAATCCATGGCGGAAGTGTTCAACGCCATGGATCGCGCGACCGAAGAGACGATGCTCAAGGCGCTGGACGAGCGTGCGCCCGAATCCGCCGAACGTATCCGCGCGCTGATGTTTACCTTTGAGGATCTCGGCGGGCTGCTGCCGGCCGCGGTCGGCGTCATCGTCAAGCAGGCGGACAAGCGCCAGATGGCGCTGGCGCTGAAGGGCGCGCCGGACGAGATGAAGCAGCTGTTCTTCTCCACCATGACCGAACGCTCGGCCAAGCTGATGCGCGACGACATGACCTCCATGGGGCCGGTGCGCGCCCGCGACTGCGAGGAAGCGCAGAGCGCGCTGGTCCGCCTCGCCAAGCAGCTCGCCGATTCTGGCGAGATCCTGCTCGTCGATCCGCGCAGCGACGACGCCATGATCATCTGAGTTGACGCGTGGACGCTTCCTTTCACATCAAGCCGTTTGCCTTTGATCGCATCTTCGCGATGCCGGCGCCCGATTCCAACCTCAAGGTAGAGGATCTGCAGCTGCAGGTGGCCTCGCTGGAAGCCGAAGCGGCGCTGATGCGCGCGGATCACGAGGCGCTGCTCGCCCGTGCGCGCGCCGACGGCTTTCAGGCCGGGCTGACGCAGGCGCGCGCCGAGCAGGGCGCGGCGCTGCTGGCGGCGGTCGATGCGCTGCAATCCTCCATCGAGCTGACTGACGGCCGCGTTGAGGAGATCACCACGCGCATCAGCGAAGACGCCGCCGGTGTCGCGCTCGCGGCCGCGGAGATGCTCGCTGCGCGCGCGATCGAGCAGGCGCCCTGCCTCGCGATCGACGAGGCGATCGGCCGTGTCCTGCGCCAGGTCGCGCGTGGCCAGGAGCTGCTGGTGCGCGTTCACCCCAGTCTGGTCGACGAGGTCGAGCGGATGATCGGCGTCCGCCAGAGCGGCGACCGAAGGCGGCTGAGCATTCAGGTCATCGGCGACGATCGACTGCCCATTGCCGATGCTCATATCGAATGGGATCAAGGCGGCCTGACGCTCGACGCCGCCACGCGCGCCGCCGCCGTGCGGGCCGAACTGGAGAACCTGCTGCCGTCCGAGTGACGGCGGCACTATTCGGCCCTGCCGCAGCGCGGCCGGCAGGCGCCGCGCCGAGCGTTCAAGTTGCACGGCAAAAAATGCCTACCCGGCAGAAACTGCCGACCCCCGCTCTCCTATAATTCGGGGAAAGGTCCTCCGGGGCCCTGTCACCGACGCGGGGTTTTCTCTTGAATCAGTTGCGAGCGCTCGTTGCCCAGCTCGGGTCCAAACGGCTGATGATCATGGGCGGCGTCGCCGCCGCGCTTCTGCTGGTGCTCGCCGCCGTGTCGCTGCGGGGGGGATCGTCCGAGATGGGCTTCCTCTACACCGACCTCGATCCTTCGGCGGCACAGTCCATCGCGGAGAAGCTCAAGGCGCAGAACATACCGTTCCAGCTTTCCGCCGACGGCACCTCGATCATGGCGCCCCAGGACAAGCTCGCCAGCCTGCGCATGGACATGGCCGGCGAGAAGCTGGGCGGCAAGATCGGCTACGACGTGCTCGACGAGGAAGAGCCGTTCGGCGTTTCCGCGAGCCGCGCCAAGATGAACGAAACCCGCGCCATCGAGGGCGAGCTGTCCAAGTCGATCCAAAGCCTCGATCACGTTCGTAGCGCCCGCGTCAAGATCGTGATGCCGGAACGCGACATGTTCGCGACCGAAGCGCGCAAGGCGACCGCCGCGGTGACGGTGAAAACCAGTAGCCGTCTACCGTCAGAGGCGGTGGAATCGATCCGCTACCTTGTCGCGTCCTCCGTTCCCGAACTCGCGCCGGAGGCCGTGTCGATCGTCGATCAGACGGGCGCGCTGCTGGCGCGCGCCGGCGAGGCGGGCGAAGCCGGCGCCACCGGCGCCGACGAGCGTCAGGCGGCCGTCGAAGGCAAGATGCGCGACCAGATCGAGGCGCTGATCGAACCCATCGTCGGCGAGGGCAAAGTCCGCGCCGAAGTGTCGGCCCAGATCGACCGCGACCAGACGCGCGAGGAATCCAACGTCTTCGATCCCGACAAGCAGGTGATCTCGCACCAGGTGACGGTGGAGAGCCAAGACCAGAACAGCGAACAGAACGGTGGCTCGCAGGCGGCGTCCGTGTCCACCCAGCTGCCCGAAAACCAGGGCCAGCCCGCGGCCGGCGGCGGCAACACCCGCAACGGCGCGCAGAAGCAGAATTCCGAGGACACCACCTACGACAACAGCCAGACGCACAGCGTGGTGATGCGCGCGCCGGGCAAGGTGACGCGGCTGTCCGTCGCGGTGATGGTCGACGGCGGCGCCAAGGGTCTGCCGCAGGCGCAGATCCAGCGCATCCAGCGGCTGGTCGAGAACGCGGTCGGCGTCGACACCGAGCGCGGCGACAGCGTGGTCGTCGAAAGCATGAACTTCGCCGGCGACGACAGCCTCAAGGACCAGAACAGCGGCTTCTTCTCGACCATTCCGTCGAGCCAGATCATTCACCTCGTCGAACTGCTGGTGATCGGCGTCATCGGGCTGATCGCGCTCAGGATGCTCAAGCCCAGGCTGGTGCCGGAGGCGCCGGTGCAGGTGGTCGAGGCCGAAACCGTGATCACCAGCCAGAATCCCGACATGCTCGCGCTCGCCGAGCAGGCCGCCGACGGCGACGAGGACGCGATAAGGCGGCTCGAGATGCTGCAGAACGGCCATGCCGACGTGCAGCTGCTCGATCAGGAGATCGCGCTCGCCCAGGTCGACGGCCGCATCAAGGCCTCCGCCCTCAAGCGGATCGGCGATGCGATCAGCGCCAGCCCCCCCGAAGCCGCGGCCGTGATCCGCCAATGGATGAACGCATGATGGAACAAGCGATGAACCACGATTCGGGCCTGGTCTCCACCGACAGCCCCACGGACGACGGCCCCTCGGTCGTACTCGAGGAGTTCGACACGCCCCATGAGGAGGCGGAGCTTGGTAGCACCCGCGGGCTCGAAGCGGTGCACGAGGTGCCTGTCAGGATTCAGGCGGTGCTCGGCCGCTCGCGAATGCCGATCGGCCAGCTGCTGCGGCTCAAGACCGGCATGGTGGTCGAGCTCGACCGCCGCGTCGGTGAGCCGGTCGACATCTTCGTCAACGATCGGTTGATCGCCCGCGGCGAAGTGGTGTTGATCGACAACTCGCTCGGCGTGACGCTGACCGAGATCGTGCGTCCGGAACGCTGATCGGTGAGCGCAGGCGATACCATACGATTGTTGCTGGTCGGCGCCCCCGGAACGGAGTTCCGGTTGGCGGCGAGCATGGCGCGCGACGCCGGCGCCGAGGTGGTGATGGCCGACACCATCGCCGACGCCGTGGCGCTGCTGCGGGTCGGCCATGCCGGCCTGGTGATGGTGGATGTCGAACTCGACGTCCCCGCCTTGATGGCGCAGCTCCGCGCCGAGCGGTTCGCGGTGCCGGTGCTGGCGTGCGGTATCGACGCGCCCGCCGCCAAGGCCGTCGCAGCGATCCGTGCCGGTGCGCGCGATTACGTGCCGCTGCCGCCGCAGGCCGACCTTATCGCCGCCGCCATCACCTCGGTGATCCCGCAGCCGGCCGTGACCATGATCGGCGACGATCCGGCGCTACGCCGCGCGGCGGACTTCGGGCTCGCCATGGCGCACAGCCGCGCGCCCGTCCTGATCAGCGGCGAGAACGGCACCGGCAAAGAGGTGATGGCGCGCGCCATCCACGCTGCTTCCGGCCGCTCGGGGCGCTTCCTGACGGTGGAATGCTCCGGCGTCGCCGCCGACATCGTCGAAGCCGAGCTGTTCGGCCATGAAGCCGGGGCCTTTCCAGGCGCGGTGGCGCGCCGCCTTGGCCGCATCGAGGAGGCGGCCGAGGGCACCCTGTTCCTGCGCGATGTGGAATGTCTCAGCGCCGCCACCCAGGCCAAGCTGGTTGCAGCCCTTCAGGAAGGCGTGGTGCGGCGGCTCGGCGGCACCGGCGCGTCGCCCATTAGCGCGCGGCTGATCGCCAGCACGCGCCGCGACCTTGATGAGCGCGTCGCCGCCGGCAGCTTCCGCGGCGACCTTCTCGGCCGCCTCGCCCTGGTGCGCATCGCGCTGCCGCCACTGCGCGAGCGCACCGCCGATGTGCCGCTTCTCGTCCGCCACTTCACCGCGTGCGTCGCGGCCGCGAACGGCTTGCCGCCCCTGCCCTTCACGAACAAGTCTCTGGCGCTGCTCGCCGGATATCACTGGCCCTGCAACGTGCGGGAGCTGGAGGATGTGGTCCACCGCGCGATGCTGCTCGCACACGGCGCGGTGATCGCGCCCGATTCCATCGTGCTCACCGACGGTTCGCGCATCGCGGCTCCCGCAGCGACTGATCCGGCAGATCGCATGGAAGTCGAGGCTCTCGTCGGCCGCACCGTCGAGGAGGTCGAGCGCGAGCTCATCCTCCAGACGCTGGAGCGCTGCCACGGCAACCGCACCTCGGCATCGAGCATCCTCGGCATCTCGGTCCGGACCATGCGCAACAAGCTCAAGACCTTCATCGAGGCGGGCATTCCCGTCGCACCTGCCCTGTAACGCCCGCTTCGGACCCGCTGACCCATGCCGCCGCAACTGAACAGCTTCTTCCAGCGCATCGGCGCCAACCGCGACATGGCGCTCGCTGTCGGCGTAATCGCAATTCTCGGCATGCTGATCCTGCCGATGCCCGGGTGGATGCTCGACTTCGGGCTGACGCTGTCGATCACCCTGTCGGTGATGATCCTGATGACGGCGCTGTTCATCGACAAACCGCTCCAGCTCTCCGCCTTCCCCACGATCCTGCTGATCGCGACGATGCTGCGACTGGGCCTCAACCTCGCCTCCACGCGCCTGATCCTCGGCCACGGCCACGAGGGCAGCCATGCCGCCGGCGGCGTGATCGCGGCGTTCGGCGAGTTCCTGATCGGCGGCGATACCGTCATCGGCCTGACGATCTTCATGATCCTGATCGTGATCAACTTCGTGGTCATCACCAAGGGCGCGGGCCGCATCGCCGAAGTCGCGGCGCGGTTCAGCCTGGATTCGATGCCCGGCAAGCAGATGGCGATCGACGCCGACCTGTCGGCCGGCATGATCAGCGAAGCGCAGGCGAAAGAGCGCCGCGCCGAGGTGGAGGCCGAAAGCGGCTTCTACGGCGCGATGGACGGTGCGTCCAAGTTCGTGAAGGGCGATGCCGTCGCGGCGCTGCTGATCACCGCGATCAACGTGTTCGTCGGCCTGATCATCGGCGTGGCGGTACACGGCGTGCCATTCGCCGAAGCCTTTCATACCTATACGCTGCTGACCATCGGCGACGGGCTGGTCAGCCAGATCCCGGCGCTGATCGTGTCCACGGCGGCGGGCCTGCTCGTGTCCAAGGGCGGCGTCACCGGCAAGACGGGCGCGGCGCTCGGCGAGCAGCTCGGCCGCTATCCCAAAGCCTTCGGCATGGTCTCGTTCATGATGGGCGCGCTGGCGCTGCTGCCGGGCCTGCCCTTCGTTCCCTTTGCGGTCTTCTCGGTTGCCAGCGGCTTTGCCGCGTGGAAAATGAGCCAGCGGGCCGACCAGCGGGCTTTGCTCGAGCGGCAGACCGAGCAGGCGACTGCCGCTGCGGAAGCCGAAACGGAAGAGCCGATCTCGCGCACCCTCGCGATCGACACCATCCGCATCGAGATCGGCTATGCGCTGCTGCCGATCATCAACGACGCCCAGCGCGAGCCGCGCCTCGATGACCAGGTGCGCGCGCTACGCCGCCAGATGGCGACCGACTACGGCTTCGTGCTGCCGTCGGTGCGCATCATCGACAACATGGCGCTCAAGGCCAACGAATACGCCGTCTTCATCAAGGAAACCGAGGCGGCGCGGGGCGAGATCCGTCTCGACCGGCTGCTGGTCATCAATCCCGGCGGCGGCAACCTCGGCCTTCCGGGCGAGGAAACGCGCGAGCCGGTGTTCAACCTGCCCGCCCTGTGGGTCGATCGCTCGCTCCGCGACGAGGCGGGCTTCCGCGGCCTGACCGTGGTCGATGCCGGCACCATCATCACCACCCATGTGACCGAGCTGGTCAAGGACAACATCGCCGATCTGTTGAGCTACACCGAGACGCAGAAGCTGCTCAACGAAGTGCACAAGGAATCGGAAAAGCTGGTCGGCGACATCGTGCCCTCGAAGATCTCGATCTCGGGCGTGCAGCGCATCCTCCAGAACCTGCTGGCCGAGGGCATCTCGATCCGCGACATTCCGACGATCCTGGAAGGCATTGCGGAGGCCGCGCCGATCACCAGCAATCTCACGCAGATGACAGAGCACGTCCGCGGCCGCCTCGCCCGCCAGATCTCCGCCCAGCAGACGCGCGACGGCTCGATCCCGATCGTCACCCTGTCGGGCGATTGGGACAACACGTTCGCCGAGAGCATCGTCGGCCACGGCGACGACCGCCAGCTCGCGATGGCGCCGTCGAGCCTCCACGCGTTCATCGCCGCCGTGCGCGAGACGCTCGACCGGCTCGCGACCGACGGCGAGATCCCGTGCCTGCTGACCAATCCTTCGATCCGCCCGTTCGTCCGCTCGATCATCGAGCGCGTGCGCCCGGCGACGGTGGTGCTATCGCAGAACGAGATCCACTCGCGCGCCCGCATCCGCGCCCTCGGCACGATCGGCTGAGCCAGCCGCCACCGCAGAGCGTGATTTCATCCTATAATGGTGGAGGCAGGCTGCTGCCCGGAGGTCCAGACGCCGAATGACGATTGCCGCGACCAGCCTTCCGCCAGCCACCAGTCAGCTCGTTGTCACCGCCGCCGCGGGTACTGCTGCCGCCGCTCCGGATGCAGGCTTCGGGGAAGCGGTGGACACCGCACTCGCGCCCTTAGTGGCCACAGCCCCCATTCCCACGGCGGCCCAGCCGGCCGCATCCGCCAGTCCGACTCTGATGGCGGGCGCGACGATCGCCACCGTCGCGATGGTCCCCGGCAAGCTTCCGACCGCGTCGCTTCAGCCGGGGATGACATCGCCCGCTCCGGCGGAGCCGACGCCCGATGGTGCCGAACTCCCTGCCACTTCCGCGGACATTGCGCCGGCGCCACCACCGCTTGATATCCTTCAGGCGCAGACCGCCACTCTTCCGGTCCCGGACGAGGCCCCGGCATCGCAGCCGGCAGTGACGCAGACCGCCCCTCTTCCCACCCCGGCGAAGGAGTCGGGGAAGGCCTCGGCGCCCCAGCCAACCGTGACGCAGACGACCGAAACGGCCGCACCTCCCGTAGCGGCTTCGGTGCAGATCGCCGCGGCTGCGGCGAGCGGCGACGTGGCGAGCGTAGCGGTGGGACCCGACGACAAGCCAACCGACAAGGTGGCCAAAGGCGGGGCGGAGGCCAAAGATGGGACGGAGGACACGGCAGCGCCGGACTCGTCCGCGCCCGTCCCCCTGCCCGTAGGCGCTGCGCAGCCTATCATGATCCCCGCGGCCGTTACCGTGCTGGCGTCGAGCCCGACGGCGGTTCCGGCAAATGCAGCCAATGCAAAGGACGTGAAGGCCGCATCGACAGCGGCCACGACGGCAGGGCCTGCCGTAGCGGCTCCGTCCGCCAAGGGTGAGCGGGAGGAATCCGCGGATCCCGCCGCGTCGTCGCCCGCACCAAGCTTCGCCGAGCGGCTCGCCGCGCAAGCGCCGGCAGCGCCCTCCGCACCGCGCCAGGACACCGGCGTCCCCTCGGCCAACGCAAGCCTTCTCGCCGCCGGCCAGCCGACCGCCACGCATCCGGCTGCCGCTCCGGCCCCGCTCCCTCCGGTTGCCGCCCCGCACCAGCCGACCGTCTCGGCACAGGCGGGGCAGATCGGTCGCGAAATGGGCGTTCAGATCGCCCGCCGCGTCACCGATGGCGGCAGCGAGCTCACCGTCCGGCTCAATCCGGCGGAAATGGGCCGTATCGAGGTCAAGATGTCGTTCGACGACAGCGGCACGTTGCGCGCCACCGTCGCCGCCGAGAGTCCGCGCGCGCTGGATCTGCTTCGCCGCGACAGCGCCGACCTCGGCCGCGCTATGACCGACGCCGGCGTGCGCGCCGACGCGCAGAGCTTCCGCTTCGACAGCCGCGCCGGCGGCGGCGACCAGTTCGGCCAGCCTCAGAACCGCCAGCAGGGCGGCAGCCAGCAGACCGGCGCCGGCCGCTTCTATGCCGACGACGTCGGCGCCGACCAACCCATCTACCGCGCGCTCCGCACCAGCGGTCGCGTCGATCTCATGGCCTGAGGACCTTCCACGATGACCAGCGTAACTTCGACGACCGCCACCACCTCGGACGCTTCCATCGCGAGCACCGTCGGCGACAACGCGCTCGCCAAGACCTCCGCCGACTACAACATGTTTCTGAAGCTGCTCACCACGCAGATGCAGAACCAGGATCCGCTGAGCCCTATGGACACCTCGCAATACACTCAGCAGCTGGTGCAATATTCGCAGGTCGAACAGTCGATCCAGCAAAACACGACGCTCAAGGACATCCTTTCCAGCCTCGGCACGCAAGACATGGCGCAGTCCTCCGCCTTCATCGGGCGCGAAGCGCAGTTCGACAGCAACGTGTCGGCCCTGTCCGACACCACGCCGGCACTGTGGGGCTTCAGCGCGGATCGCACCGTCGGCTCGCTGACTGCGACGATCACGGATTCGAGCGGCAAAGTGGTCAGCACCGAATCCATCGACCCCGCGACCAGCGGCCGCTTCAGCTGGGATGGCACGCTGGCCAATGGAGCCAAGGCTCCTGCCGGCAGCTACACGCTTGCGATTGCAGGGGCGGACCTCAGCGGCACCGACGTTCCCGTGTCCGTGACGAGCATCGGCACGGTGAAACAGGTCACCACGGCTGACGGCGTGGTCAACCTGGGCGTCAACGGCATCGATATGGCAGCCAGCAAGCTGATCCGGGTCTCTTCCGTGGACTGATGATCCGGCGGCCGTTCGTTCGGCCGGCCCCCCTTGTGGCGGAGCCCACCGCTCCCGCACTCGTCTGGCTTCGCGCCAGACGAGTGCTTTTGTTTTGAGGAACCTCCGGACTCCGCTCCGACCGCGTCTTGCACCCGACTGGTTCACCCTCAGCCTGTCGGGGAGGCGTGCTCAAGCCGACGTGCTTCAACAGCCTCGGCACGGCGGATGAGAGCGCATGTGATAGCGCGGTAACGGCCTTACGGTCAGGCAGCCCCGCCCACCATCCCGCCGAGCTCAAGCCGAGCGCTGGAACAGCTTAGAAGAACAGCACCTCGTCGTCACTCGGCGCCGCGGCCGTCGTCGCAGCCGGCGCGGCGGCCTCGACGCTCGTCCCCGATACGAATGCGTCGTGAACCTGCCGCTCGATTGCCATGGTATAGGCGCTGCGGACCGTGGCGAGGGCTTGCGCAGCGTCCCCCTCGCCTAGCACGCCGGCCGCCGCGGCGAGTTGCACGGCAGGCACCGTCGCGAGTTCGCCCGCGGCCTCGCTCATCAGCTGTGCGATCGCCAGCGAGCCGGCGAATTCCGCCGCAGCCATGTCCAGCCCGCGCACCGCATACGGTCCTTGCCCGTCCAGCGCGGCGAGCGCGGCGTCGAGCCGTCCTTCCACGCCCTCGAGCAGGGCGATCGCCCGCGCCGCCTGCGCCTCCATCTCGCCGACGCGATCGGCACCGGCCGAGGAGGAGCTTTCGATAAAGGTCGTCGCCAGCGCCGCGGCGCGCTCCAGCCCGCCGACCGCCCCGTTGGCGCAGCCGACCAGTCGCAGCGTGATGTCGCGCAACTGCTGGGCGATGACGTCGAAGCCGCCGGCGGCGAGGTCCTGCTGGTCGCACCGTGCGGTCGCGTTGAGGCTGAGCAGGCGCATGCTGCGTTCGATCCGCCGCACCGTGGCGACCTCGCCGAGCAGCGCATCGACTGTGGCGCCGACGCTGCCGGCGATCGCATCGAGCTTGCGCCGTTCGCGCTCATAAGTGCGCAGCACCGCGCCGGCCGCGCGCATCTCACCGCTCAGCGCTGCCAATACGGAGCCGTCCTGCTGGCCGCCGCTGTGGCGGCCCATGGCCCTGCCCTGCTCGACGATGGACGCCGCACGCTCGGCGAGCTGTTGCAGCGCCTCCTTGAGCGCCCGATCCTCGCCCTCGAAGCGGGTGCTTGCGTCCTCCAGCTGGCGCTGCTGAAGCAGCAGCACCCGGCCGGCGACGGCGGAGTCGCCCTCCATCAGCCCGTCGGACATCACCAGCGCCTTCTCGACATGCTCGAGCCGCTGGTGCGTGGCATCACCGATCTGCAGCGCCATCACCGCCTGGGTGATCCCCTGCGACACGTCGCGGGTCAGCCGCGCTGTTTCCTCCAGCGCACCCGCCGAAGCCACGCGGTGCTGCTCAAGCTCGGCGAGCTTGCGACCGATGCCGTTGGCGAGGTCGGTGAGGCTGCGCCGATGATTGGCCTCGAACGCGGCTTGCTGCTGCCCCGCCTGCTGAACGGCTTCGGCCAGTCGGCGATAGGCGGTGCGAAAGATTTTGATGCGCTCGGCGGCATGGTCCGACAGCCGCGTCGCCTCCTCGGCGATCGTGGTGAGGCCGGTTTCGCGCGACACCGAATCCGCCGCGACGACGTGTGCGTTGAGCGCCAGGATACCGAGCAGTCGCGCCGTCTTGTCGAGATCCTGGACAGGGCCGCCGACCGACATGACCACGCACAACAGCTCGGCAAGGCTCTCGCGCTCGCGCGTAAAGGCGGTGGTGATCGCCGCCGCCTGATCTCCGAGCCCGGACAGGTGCGCCGTGGCGTCGATAAGTTCAGGGCCCTGCAGCTCACGCGGCAGCGCTTCCACCGCCGCCGTGATGTCGTTGAGCACGGTGGCGCAGCCCTGCAGCCGCGAGCCCACCCCGGTGAACAGCGTGTCGCTGACCTCGCGCCCACGGCCGAGCCGCTCCGCGATCAGTGCCGGGCTGGGCTGCTCGCCGCCATAGCCGCTGCGGGCGTCAATGGGATCGTGCATCATCGAACGCTGTTCCTTCCATCGTCGCGACCATGGCCGTGCGCCATGATGTCGCGCGCCATGCGGCCGAGCGGCTGGACCTTGCCTGCCGCCCCCCGCGCGATCGCTTCCTTGGGCATGCCGAACACCACCGAACTGTCTTCGTCCTGGGCGATGGTGGCGCCCCCTGCCCGGCGCAATTCGAGCAATCCGCGCGCGCCGTCGTCGCCCATGCCGGTCAAGAGGATGCCGAGCGCGTTGCCGCCCGCCTGCTGCGCCGCCGAGCGGAACAGCACGTCCACCGACGGGCGGTGGCGCGACACGGGAGGTCCGTCGAGGATCTTGACCGTGTAGCGCGTGCCCGAGCGGACCACCGCGAGGTGGTGCCCGCCCGGCGCGATCAGCACGCGCCCAGGAACGACGCTGTCGCCGTGCTCCGCTTCCTTGACGGCGACGGCGCACAACTTGTCCAGCCGCCGCGCGAACGCTTCGGTGAAGCGCTCGGGCATGTGCTGGACGATGACGATGCCGGGGCAATCGGGCGTTAGCGACTCCAGCACGGTGAGGATCGCCTCCGTACCACCCGTGGATGCGCCGATGCACACCAGCGGATCGGTATGCGGCACGCGCCCGGCGGCGGTGCGCGGTTCCGCTGGCAGCACCGCGTCGGCGGTGAGCTTGGTCTCCGCCACCAGCGGTGCCGGGGCGGCGCGCGTCGGGCGCGTTTCGGCGGGCGCGACCTCGCTTGCGGCACCCGCATCGGCGAGCGGCAGGCTGGCGCGGCCGCGCAGCCGTGCGTGCGCCGCCGCACGCGCGACCTGGCGGATATGGTCGCCCGTCTCCTGCAGCGCCTGCGCGGTGTTGACCGCAGGCTTGGGCACGATGTCGACGGCGCCGGCAGCCAGCGCTTCCAGGAACGTCTCCGACCCGGCCTGCGCGATGGTGGAGCAGATGACCACCGGGATCGGCCGCTGCGCCATGATCTTGCGCAGGAACGTCAGGCCATCCATCCGCGGCATCTCGATGTCGAGGAAGATGACGTCGGGCACTTCCTTGCGCAGCCGCTGCGCGGCGATGAAGGGATCGCCGGCGGTGGCGATCACCTCGATATCCGGATCGGCGTCGAGGATGGCGGTCAGCGCCATGCGCACCGACGCGCTGTCGTCGACGATCATCGCCCTGATCTTCTTGCCCGGCGTCTGGCCGGCGGCTCTGGTGAGAGGCATGTCAGGGCACCTGGAACGTGGCGGGGGCGACCTGCCGCAGGCCAAGCTCGCTGCCGACGACCGATTCGGCGTGGCCGAGTAGCAGGAAGCCGCCGGGGCGCAGGTGGTGCGTCAGCCGCGTGACCACCGCCTGCTGGTCGTGCTTCTCGAAATAGATCAGCACGTTGCGCAGGAAGATGACGTCGAAGTCGCTGTCCACCGCATAGGCCTTGTCCATCAGGTTCAAGGGCGCGAAGCGGACGCAGCGGCGCAGCTCGGGAACGATGCGCACCCGCGGCAAGCCACCGGCTCGGCCGTGCATCACGTAGCGGGACTGTTTGGCGGGCGGCACCGGCTCGATCATCTCTGAAGGATAGACGGCCTGGCGCGCGTCGAGCAGGATCTGGCGGGAAATATCAGTGCCCAGCACCGTCCACTCGAAGTCGCGCCGCGCCATCGCCGCGTCGGCCAGTACCATGGCGATCGTATACGCCTCCGCGCCGTTCGAGCAGGCCGCGCTCCACACCTTGAACATGGGCTTGGTGCGCAATTGCGACTGCGCGCGCCGCCGCTGAAGAAGCTCGGGCAACATCCGCATCTCCAGCTGCTGGAAATGCAGGGGCTCGCGGAAGAAATCCGTCTTGTTGGTGGTCGCTGCGTCGATCAGGTGGACGAGCTCGGCGGCGATGCCGTTGCTCCTGAACAGGTGCGCGCAATAGTCGGCGATGCTGCGGAAACCCGCCGCCCGCGCCCGCTTGCGCACCCGCCCTTCGAGCATCGAGCGTTTGCCCGCCGGCAGCTTGATCCCGCTCTGCTGCGTGACCAGCGCTGCGATCTTCGCAAAGTCGGCCGGGCTCAGCTGATCGGACGAGGCGGCACCGCCGAGCGCCCAGCTCTCGTCACTCATGCTTCGCTCACAACCGGAGCCGCGCCCATGCCCTGCAGCAACCGGTCGAAGTCGAGCACCGTGACGAAGCCGCCATTGCGCCGGCCGATCCCCGCCACGCACCCGGCCGCCCACGCGCCGCTGCCCGACGTCGCCGGCTCCACTGCGTCGTTGTCCAGCCCGGTCACTTCGAACACGCGGTCGGTGCGGACGCCCATTGTCGTCTCGCCCTCGGCACCGGCGACGCTGACCACCAGGATGCGGGTGTTGCCTGTATCCTCTGCGGGGTCGAAGCCGAGCGCGCCGCGTAGATCGACGACCGGAATGGTGCGGCCACGTACGTCGATGATGCCGAGCATGTGCCCGGGCATCTGCGGCAGGCGCGCGATCGGGCGGGCGTCCAGGATCTCCTGCACCCTATCGACGGGTGCCCCGAACACCTCCCCCGAGGCGCCCAGCGTCACATATTGTGCGTGCACGTGCGATCTCCCGCGGATCGTTCAGGCCGAGCGGCGGCTGAACTGGGCGTCGAGCGCGTCGCCGCCGTCCCCCATGTCGAGATCGAGGAACTCGACGTCGCCGGAACGCGCGCGCATGTGCGGGGCGCTGTCGCGCAGCGCCTTCTCGATCGAGCCGCGCGAGGGACGCGTGGCGCGCTTGGCCGGCGCCGCCGCCGCATGGTCTCCCAGCTTGAAGTAGCCGATCGTCGCCTGGAGCTGCTCGGCCTGGCCTGCGAGCTCTTCGGAACTCGACGACATTTCCTCGGCGGCGCTGGTGTTCTGCTGCGCCACTTTGTCGAGTTGCTGGATCGCGACGTTGATCTGCGCCGCGCCGATGTTCTGCTCGCGCGTCGCGGCAGAGATTTCCTCCACCAACTCGGCGGTACGCTGGATGTCCGGCACGAGCTTGGTCAGCATCTCGCCCGCGGTCTGCGCTGCGCCCACCGTCTCGGACGACAGGGCGGAGATCTCCTGCGCGGCCGCCTGGCTGCGCTCGGCGAGCTTGCGCACCTCGGAGGCGACCACCGCGAAGCCGCGGCCGTGCTCGCCGGCGCGCGCTGCCTCGACTGCGGCATTGAGCGCGAGGAGGTCGGTCTGGCGGGCGATTTCCTGCACCACCATGATCTTCTCGGCGATGGTCTGCATCGCGGCAACCGCCGCGCCGACCGTCTTGCCGCTCGCTAGCGCGTCCTCCGCGGACTGGCGGGCCATCTTCTCGGTGTGGATCGCGTTGTCGGCGCACTGCTTGATGGTGGCGGCCATCTGCTCCATCGACGCGGAGGCTTCCTCCGTTGACGCCGCCTGTTCGGTCGCGCCCTGCGACAGCTGCTCGGCGGTGGCGGACATGCCCTGGCCACCATCGGCGACGTTGCGCGCCGCGATCGACACCTCGCCCATGACGTCGCGCAGGCGGTCGGTCGCGATGTTGAAGTTCGATTTGAGCTCGGCATAGGCCGGCCCGAAATCGTCGGTGATGCGGTGCGTCAGGTCACCGCGCGACAGCGTCTCCAGCGCGGTGCGCAGCGTCTGCACCACCCGCTGCTGCTCGACGGCATTGTTACGGAAGCCCTGCATCGCGCGGGTCAACCGGCCGACGCAGTCGGTGAATTCGGTGAACTGGATCGGGCTGTCGAGATCGCCGGCCGCCAGGCCTTCCATCCGCACCACGGTGGTGACGTAGGGATCTGCGATCGCCTTGCGGAAGGCGTAGCCGAGGCAGCCGCCGATGACGATCAGGCCGCCGGTTATCATCAGGCTGTGACGGTCCTCCAGCATCAGCTGCGCCAGTCCGCACAGGACCAGCAGCAACGTCATGGTGCCGAACGCGACGGTCAGCTTCTTACGGATGGGAGCATTTGCCTTGTACCAGCCCACGGGATTGTTCCTTTGTCGAAGGCGCTTTGATCTCAGGCGCTTGATGGCAGGGAAGAGTGATACGGACTTAAGCGGCGACCGCGAGCGCCGGCGGATGGACGATCTCGCCGGCGGCAATCGCTTCGAAGATCCGCGACAGGCAGGGGAGCACGACGAACCGGCCCTGGTGCCGCGCGATCCCGGAGACGAACTCGACCGGCCAGCGCATGCCGACGCGCGGCGGCGGCTCCACCCTTTCGGGGTCGATCACGGTGACGTCGCGCACCGCATCGGCGAGGATGCCGACCACCACCGGGTCGCCATCGAGCGTCAGCTCTATCACGACGATGCGCGTGTGAACGTCGGCCGCCATGCACGGCATCCCGAACAGCACGCGCAGGTCGGCCAGCGGAACGATGCGCCCGCGCACGTTGATCACGCCGTCCAGGCACGCGGGGGCACCCGGCACGCGGGTCACCGGGACCATGTCGAGGATTTCGCGCACCTGCCGCGCTGGAATCGCGAACACCTCGTCGTGAAGGTGCAGGATCAGCGTATCGGTCATGCCGCCCTCCGCATTGGGGTTGCGCGTGTGTCGGTGCCGAGCTCGATCAGCTCGGGAACGTCGAGGATCAAGGCGACGCTGCCGTCGCCCAAAATCGTCGCGCCCGAGAACCGCCGCACAGCCGCGTGGAAGCGCGACAGCTGTTTGATGACGATCTGGTGGTTGCCGAGGATCTGATCGACGACCAGCCCGACGCGGGTGTCGCCGGACGCGACCACCACCACCTTCTGGTACGGATCGCGCGGGCCTTCGCTGCAGAACAGGTCGGCGAGCCGAAGATAGGGCACCAGCTCGTCGCGGATATCGAGAAAGCTGCGGCCGCGGTCTGCGGCGGCTTCGCTGATGGGAAGCTCGACGCATTCTTCGACCGCCGCGAGCGGGATGGAGTATCGCGCGTCGCCGACCCGCACGAGCATGCCGTCTAGGATGGCAAGCGTCAGCGGCAGGCGAAGCGTGAAGGTGCTCCCCTGCCCCGGCCGGCTCGACAGGTCGATGCTGCCCCGCAGCGCCTCGATGGTACGCTTGACGACATCCATGCCGACGCCGCGGCCGGACAGCGCGGTCACTTCGGTGGCGGTGGAAAAGCCGGGGGCGAAGATCAGCGGATAGATGTCGTCGTCGCTCAGTGCCGCGTCGGCGGCGATCAGCCCGTTCTCCACCGCCTTGGCGCGGATGCGCGCGGCGTTGAGCCCCGCGCCATCGTCCGTCAGCGTGATCGCGATCTCTGCGCCGACATAGGCGGCGGCGAGCCGCACGGTGCCCTTGGCCGGCTTGCCGGCGGCAACGCGGGTTGCGGCATCCTCCAGCCCATGGTCGATGGCATTGCGGATCAGGTGGACGAGCGGATCGGCGATGCGCTCGATCATGGTCTTGTCGAGTTCGGTGTCCTCGCCGACCGTGACGAAGTCGATCTCCTTCCCCAGCTCGCGCGACAGGTCGTGCGTCAGCCGGCGGAAACGCCCGAACAGCGTGCCGATCTGCACCATGCGAATGCCCATGGAGGTGTCGCGCAGCCCGGACGACAGCCGCTCCAGCTCTTCGGCGATCGCCACCAGCGCCGGATCGCGCACGCCGGCGGCGATCTGCGTGAGCCGCGTCTGCGCGATCACCAGTTCGCCCACCTGATCCATCAGGGCATCGAGCCGCTCGGCCGGCACGCGCAGCGACGAGGCCGCCTCGCCGGCGCTGTCGCGCGCCTTCGGCTCGGGCTTGGCCTCGACGACCGGCGCCGCGGGCACGGCGGCCATCGACCGACCGGCGATATCCGTCTCCGCCGCCGGGGCGGTCTCCGGCGCCGGATCAAGTGCCTCCACCGTCAGGCCGATATCGTCGCCGACGAACAGGAATACGTCCTCGATCGCCGCCTGCGGGTCGGCGGCGGTCAGCTCCACCTCCCAGCCGAGATAGCATTGTTCGGGATCGAACGCGGCGAGCGGCGGAATGTCGGCCGTCAGCGCGCGCGGCACGCACGGGCCGATGTCGGCCAGTTCGCCGAGCAGCAGCAGCGGATTGGTGCCATAAACCAGCGCATCCGACGGCAACCGAAAGCGCACACGCCACCGCCGCGCCTCGCCAACGGGCGCGGCGTCGCGCGACGGGGCGATCTCCGCGTGAACCGCCGCAGGCACATCCACGACGTCGCGCAGGGCTGCCAGGATCGCCGCGCCCGCCGCCGGCGACGCTTCGCCGAAGATCAGCCCGTTGACGTGGTCCTTGGCATCCAGCGCGATCGCGATCAGCCGCGGCGAGGCGGTGCTCTCCCCCTTGCGCAGGCGGTCGAACGCGGTCTCGAAATCGTGGATGAACTCGGCGACGTCGGTGAAACCGAACATCGCGCCCGATCCCTTGAGCGTGTGCAGCGCCCGGAACGCCCCGTCGATCAGTTCGCGATCGTCGGGGGCATGCTCCATGTCGAGCAGGACGAGCTCGAGCTGCTCCAGCAGCTCCTGAGCCTCCTGCCTAAACGTCTGGGCAGGATCGAGCTCGCTCACGCGCCGGCGACCTTGGCGATCACCGACAACAATTGGGCGGGGTTGAACGGCTTCATAATCCAGCCGGTCGCGCCCGCTTCGCGTGCCTGCTTCTTGAGGCCCTCGTCCGACTCGGTGGTGAGCAGCACGACCGGCACGCCCTTGCCCGACGGATGCGCCCGGAACTTGCGCAGGAAATCGAGCCCGTTCATCACCGGCATGTTGAGATCGACCACCACCGCGTTGACGGTGTTGGTGGTAGCCTGGTTATAGCCTTCGAGGCCGTTGCCCGCTTCGAGCACGCGATAGCCCGCGCCGGACAGCGTCATCGCCACCATCTGGCGGATGGAGGGGGAATCGTCGATCGTCAGGATGGTCTTGCTCATGCCGCTTCACTTTCGAGGTGGAGAACCGGGCGGGTCCAGAAATCATGCTCGGGCGTTAGGGCCGCGCCGTCCGGGGCGATCATGCCGTGGCCGATCAGTGCGGACCGCAGGATCGGCTGCTCGGGATCGCTGAAGCCGAAGGGCACGCCCGTCTCGGCCGCTGTGCGATGGCCGGCGATCAGGACCTGCAGGATGGCGCCGTCCACCGACCGGAGTGACGCGAGATCCAGCGCCGCCCCACCGTCCCCGAGCGCTGCTGCCAGCGACTGTGCAAGCTCGGGTGCGTCGCGCAGGCCCAGCTCGCCTTCAAGAACAACCCTAAGCATTGATCCCCCTTCGCCGTTACCGGGCGCAAGCCGCTCCCATTGCGAGAGCGGGTTGCCTGCCTGTTCACCATCATAGAGCAAGCTCCTGATTGCTTACGGTCTGCTGCAATTATAGATGGTTAACGGCGGCAGGGCGGGTTGGCGGCATTAACTTATATGTATCCGTTTCGGCGGTTTTAAGGCCGCGAGCGGTGGCCGCGCAGGGGAACGACCGGACACTGACCGGGTGTCTGCCACCAAAATGGCGAAGCTACGACCGTAGACCGCAGGCCTGACCGCCGATGGGATAGAGCGTCCCGGTCAGCACAAGCGTGTGCGGCAAACGAGCGGAGCGCGCGGCCGTGGCGGCCGTCGGATCAGGGCAGTGTGGCGTTTAGGGGAGGCTCACCTGACAGCCGGTCAGAGCCGGCGCCACAAAGAGTCAGCGCAGCAGCGCGACGACCGGAATCAGAAAGCCGAAGGCGAGAGCGACCGGCCCCGCCGCCCGCGACGCGACAACGATCGCCCGTTCCGCCCCAACAAGATGCCTGCTGGCGGGGATCACCAGCACGTCGACGCTGAACCAGCGGCCAGCCGCAGCCTGCTCCAGCGTGCAGACGCCACCTTCGGGGCTGCCGGTACATGAGGCGGTGTCGAACGTCGGTGCGCTCGATGGTTCCAGACGGGATAGCAGCATCGACATGCTCGACTCTTCCTGCAGCGGCTGCCGTGCATCGCCCCGGAGGCTTAACGAACCGTCAACGCGCTCTCAGGATTTCTCGCGGCCGAGGAAACGTTTCACTTTGGCAGGTGTTTGCATTACAGGATCGTGACAGATCGACTGCTCATAAGGGCAGCGGCGAATGAGAGGATTGCGCGATGAACCCCTTTGCAACCCATGGCGCCTTCACAGGGTCGCCGGCGCGCCGGGCCGTCATCTCCACGCGATTCGACACCACTCTGCACAGCTTTTCACGTTGGGCCGGTTACGCCGCACTGGGTGCGGCTTATGTGGGTGTCGGCTGCTACTTCCTGAGCTGACGGCGAACGTCACGGCGCTCCTGCGATTGCATCATCCCGGGATGATGGCGGCCTGCCAACGCCGTTGAATGTTGGCGGCGGCCCGTTCATGGTTCCGGAAGGCTGCGGGAAGAAGCACGTGAGCGCGCACAGTCGCGAACGAATTCAGGATGCCGTGGAGGTGCCGCGCGGCGAAGCCACGGATACGCAGAGCTTCCGCCTCCTCATCTATGCGGGGCAGGCGATGCTGGACCTGCTGGCCCTGAGCGGCGGCATCTTTCTGGGTTCGCTGGTGCGGCCCGGCTTTTTCGCCAGCTATGTGCATTCGGCGCCGTTCCCGTTGATGCTCTTCACCTTCATGGTGGCCAACTTCTACCTGCGCGCCTACACGTATGTCGCGCTGTTCACGCCCCACCGGGGCATCCTGCGGGCGCTCGGCGCACTGTGGATAACCTTCGGGGCCAGCCTGCTCATCACGTTTGCGCTGAAGCAGAGCGAGCAGGTGTCACGGGCGGTGTTCTTCACCAGCTTTGCGATCAGCGCGGCGACAGTGGTTGTCGCGCGTCTGCCGCTCGCGTGGCTTGTTTCCCGTATGCCGGAGGCGCGCTTCGTTCGCCGCATGCTGATCGTGGATGGGGCGCCCGTCGCTGCCCCCTTCCAGTTCGAGGTCATCGATGCCGAAGCGCTGGGCATTCGGCCGGATGTCCACAATCCCATCATGCTGCACAACTTTTCGCGGCTGGTGAGCAACGTCGACCGGGTGGTGGTGTCGTGCCGGCCCGAACAGCGCGAGCATTGGGCGATCTATCTGAAGGGTGTGGGCTGCTGGGGCGAATTGCTGGTTCCCGAGCTGCGCGGCATCGCACCCGTCCACCATGAACCCAACCTCGGGCTCGCAGGCGTTCTGGTGTCCACCAACGCGCTCGATCTACGCAGCCGCCTGGTGAAGCGCGCGCTCGATCTTCTCTTCACCGTGCCAGCGATCGTCGTGCTGAGCCCGCTTCTCCTGGTCATCGCTCTCGCGATCAAGCTCGACAGCGACGGGCCGGTACTGTTCCGGCAGCAGCGGATGGGGCGCGGCAACCAGTTGTTCGACGTGGTCAAGTTCCGGTCGATGCGCGCCGAGGCCAGCGACCACAGCGGCAACCGCTCTGCATCGCGCGATGACGATCGCATCACCCGCGTCGGCCGGGTGCTGCGGGCGGCCAGCCTCGACGAACTGCCCCAGCTTTTCAACGTGCTGCGCGGGGACATGAGCCTGGTCGGGCCACGGCCCCATGCGTTGGGATCGCTGGCGGGCGCGCAACTGTTCTGGCACGTCGATACCCGGTACTGGCTGCGTCATGCGATCAAGCCCGGTATCACCGGGTTGGCGCAGGTCCGCGGCTTTCGCGGCGCCACCGATCACGAGGACGATCTTGCCAACCGGCTGCACAGCGATCTGGAATATGTCACCGCCTGGTCGATCAGCCGCGACATCGCCATCCTCTTCCGGACGTTGCTGGTCGTCAGGCACAAGAACGCTTATTGAACCGGACGCCGGCGTCGCCGCGGAGCAGGCGGTCACCGGTTCATCGCGACGATGAACAGCCGTTCTGCCTAGCCGTTCATAGCGGACAGCGCGCCCGTACGCCGGTCCGGACCGTGTAGAGGTCGGTGGAGGCATCGTAGGAGCCGTACCGGCGCGCGCAGGCCAGCCTATGCTGCCGGCCGGATGCACCGGGGCCGGCGCGGCCGCGCTGTTCCCATGCCGGATCGCCTTTCGGTGGCACCAAGATGGTCGGCTCGATCGGGGGATGTTCGCGCGGATGCGAGCGCGGGATTGGGGTCGGTCCAGGCGAAGGCAAGGGTCGCGCCGGCTGCTCCGCGTCATCGGGCCGGTTCGCCATCTGAGCGGCGAGCGGCGATGCCGCGAATTGTAAGCTCAGGGTCACGAGGGCGAAAGCGCATCTGGTCATGGCCGATCCTTCCCGATCGAGTGATCCGCGACGCCCATGCCTCCCGGCGCGCCCGGAACCGAGGCTGCCCGTGCAGGCGCTAGCGGCCAGAAGAGGTTACCAGACCGCGCGCAGCCGCGCACCCATGATCCGGGCTCGCCCCGCGATGTTCGATCCGCATCCGAGAACTGTTCAGCCCCAAACGGAAGAAGGGCGCAGGTGCAAGCACCCGCGCCCTCCCTTCTCATTCGTAGATCAACCGATCAGGCGAAGCTGACCGACACCTTGGCGCGCTTACGCCGACGCATGGCGCCGCCGACGATGCCGAACCCGGCGACCATCATCGCCCAGGACGCCGGCTCCGGAACCGCCGCAGCATAGATCTGCGCGGTGTTGTAGGTGAAGCCGAGGTTGTCGAGGACGTTGAAGTTGAGGTTGTACCCCATCGCATCGAAGGCGGCGAGGTCGTTGGCCGTCACGATGCCCATCTGGCAGGAGCCAGACGTCGGATCCATGATTCCGATCTGGCGCGAGCCCTGGAAGCAGCCATTGGCATCGAAATAACCCGTCGCGTCCTTCCAGTGCGAAGCCTGCTGGCCATCGCCATTGTACCGGCCGGTCGACAAATTGCCGAATTCGGCTTCGTCGGTGTTGTTCGCGTTGAACGGCGTCACGGCATCGATCGAGAAGGCCGCACCGCGGTTCGGATCAAGCTGCAGCACGCGCTTCCCGTCGTCCCCGAAGCCGCCGCTCGACGCCGGATTGGTCGAATAGCGGAACAGATCGAGCACCGACAGGACGTCGATATCATCCCAGTTGTACGTGTCCCCGGCCGCGGTCGACGGACCGTTGGGGTGGCCGTACTGGTCATAGAAGTCGGCACCGCTGACAAAGCCGAGCGCGTGGCCGATCTCGTGCGTGGCGACCGAGATGAAGTCCTGCGTGCCGACCGAAATCCCGTCGGTCGGATTGAAGTCGAACGCGAAGTTCGAGCTGAACGTGATCTTGCCATCCGCCGCGGTCGAGTTGCCGAAGTTGAAGCCGAGCGCCTTCAGATTGGCGGTGTTCGCGTACAGGTACGTGTTGTTGTCGGTGTCGTCGTTGTCGTAGATGCTGCCCGGAGTGGTATCGACGCCCGTCCCAGTGGTCGCGTTGTAGGGTGGCGGCATGCGATAACCGACGCCGCCGGCTGCCGACAGCGGCCGCAGATTGGCAACCGCGATCTGGTCGAGCTGGGTGGTGCCGGTCGTGGCAAGCTGGCTATAGACCTGCGACGCCAAGACATCGGTACGCGTGCTGCCGGTGGAACCGATGATGCCGGTGCCGAGCGACGCAAAGCTGATGTCGAGATAGATCGTGGCGTCGTTGGTCAGGAACGTGTTCCAGAAGTTCGCCGCGGCCTTGAAGCCCTGCAGCGCCGCAGCGCCGTTCGGCGCGGTCGTGAACGTCGAGTCCGGCCGCAGCACGATGTTGAGCGCCGACGCAGGCACCGAACTTGCCGCCATCGCGCACGCCGCCACGCCGGCCATGCCCTTCTTGATCAATGAAATTGCCATGCCAAATTCCCCTGTTGCAGTCCGACACGCTCATGTCGTTAACTTGCTATTAATCCCTAGATCGACGCCACCCGATCCCGTCAATGGTATTTGTACGGTTGCGAGCAACAATGTTTCGTATGAGCAACATGGGTTTGCTTTTCGAAGAAACAGCGCCCGTCGAACGCTCTAGCGGCGAGTCTGCGGCCGTTGGCCCACGCGAAACCGGCGAGCGATTCGCTCGGCGAAAGCACGCGCGAGCATCGGCGCGACTCGCCAGTCGCGAGCGGCGGCCGAAAGGACCGCTCCGAAACGCCGGTCGTGCAACGGGTGGTACACACGCTCCCAGCTGGCGTGCCAGCGGATCGCCCTTGCCCGGCGGCGCAACAGCGCGGCGAGCGCCCGCGTCCGCTCCACCCGCGGATCGGCGAGCAATTCCAGCGTCCTTGCCCGCATTTCGTCGTTGTTCTCGATCGTGCGAGCCACCTGCGAGCGTGTCCGCGACACGGCGCCGACGCGCTGTGTGTAGATGTACCCGGGTTCACTCGTCCGCACGAACGCCGCGCCGGCGAGCAGGGCATGAGCGTAGAACATGAAATCCTCGCCGTGCCGCATGCCCTCGATGTAGCCGAGTCGATGATCCGCCACGAACGCGCGGCGGATCATCGCCTTGAGCTGTCCGTAATCGAAGGGCGAGCGGCCGGTGATGCAGTTCGCCAGAAAGTGTTCGAGGTCGATGCGCTCCACGCCGTCCGCTGCGCCCGCGATCGCGACGCCGGTGACCTGCCGCGCATCCCAGTCCCAATAGGCCTGGTTGTCCGCGACCATGTCGGCCCCGTGCTCGGCGACGGCAGCGAGCAGCCGCTCGAGCCGGTCGGGGGCGAAGGCGTCATCCGCATCGAGCACCGCGATCCAGGTGCCGCGCGCGACGGCGAAGCCGGTGTTCCGGGCCGCCGAGACGCCGTGGTTACGGCCGTCGCCAATCAGGCGGACGCGCCCATCCTCGGCAGCGAGGCCGGAGGCGACCGCCGCCGTCGCGTCGGTCGATCCGTCGTCGACGATCACCACTTCCAGATCGCGCACCGTCTGCGCGGTGACCGAGCGGACGGCGCGCGCCAGCGACTCGGCGGCGTTATAGGCGGCGATGACCACCGATACTCGCACGCCGTCCGCCACTTGGCCGTCCCCGGTGGAGATCAGTGCTTGGCCGCCCCGGTCGCCGGCGGCGCCATGCCCTTGGCGTAGTCGATCTTCGCCTGTTCGCGGAGCGCGGTGTTCTGCTGCTTGAGCCGATTGTTGACGGCTTCCGACATGATCCGGCGCTTGGCCAGTTCGGTGGCCTGCGCGGAGGTGGTCGGGATCGGCTGCCGGCCGGTCACCACCGCGGCGGTCAGCACCGGGCCGCCGATGACGATCAGCGGCTCGTTGGGTTTCAGCTTGGCCATGCTCGCCAGCAGGCTGTCGGGCAGCGTCGCGGTGTCGGCCTGCGCGACGTCGCGCTTGAACTGGACGTTGCGGGCACGCAGCACGGCGATCAGCTCGTCCATGGTGGTGGCGCCCTGCAACGCCTGCACTTCCTTGGCGTCGGTCGGCGTCGGAAAGCGAATCTGGTCCAGCGTCAACAGCTGGCGGCCCTCGGACAGCTGCGGATGGGTGCGCAGATATTCCTCGATCTTGTCGCTGTCCGGCTGCTGGCTCGCACTTTGCGACTGGCGCTGCAGATAGCGCTGGGCGAGCAGGAGCTCGTCGGTGCGCTGGCGAAGCACCACGTAATCGGGGTCCTTGTCGACGCCCTCCTTGCTCGCCGCTTGGGCGAGCAGCTTGCGTTCCACGATGCGCTGGAGCACCGCCGGCCCGGCCTTGGCGCGCTGGTCCGCGGGCACGCCGGCGGCCGCGATCTCGGCATTGAGCTCCGTCTGCGTGATTTCATCGCCATTGACGCGCGCAACCACCTGCCCCTCGGGCACGCCCTTGTTGCACCCGGCGGTCATCAGCATCGCCGCCAGCGCCGCGGCAGCCCCGGCGTTGCGCCCCATTTTGGTCATCGACGTTCCCTTCCCCATATGTCCGCACCATTGCCCTTCCCGCCGGCTTTCGCCAAGACCCGTTCGAACGGGGGCGACGATGCAGACGGTTTTCGACTGGCTATCACTCATTGTCTTCGCCGGCCTCGCCGTGCTGTTCCTGCAGCGCTCGGTGGAGGGGGAGAGCATGGCGCGCATGGGCCTGTACCTGCCGCCCGCCGCCGGGTGCGCCCTGGCGAACTACCTGGGAAACAACGGCTATCCCCTGCCGGCGGTACTCATTCTCGTCGCCAGCGTCGCCTACATCGTCTACGTGCTGAAACCGGTGGTGTTCAGGCGCTAGCCGGGCCGCCCAGCAGGCGTCGCCCGGCCGCCGGCGCGCTGGCGAACAGGGCGGCGGCGAATCGGGTCAGCTGCCTCAGCGCGAGATCGGCGTCGGGGGTGATCATGGACATGCGAACCAGCGCACCGTCGGGCACATAGCCGCGCAGGTTCTGGTAGGCGATGGCACGCCGCTGCGCATGCCAGTCGCGCGGAAACGCCTCGCCGAGGCGGGTCCAGTAGATGAGCTGCTCAACCCGTTCGCTGCGCGTGGCCGTCAGGAAGCTGGTCGCAACGCTCAATGCCGGAGCGAGCCGCGTCTCGAGCGGCTGCGTGGCGGACAGGGTGAAGCCCGCGCCGGGGTAGCAGCTCTCCGGGCGATGAATCTGGAGCAACCCGCTCTGCTGCCGGTCATAGGCGATCAGCAGCATGATCGTCGGGTTGACGCCGTCGTCATAGGCGCGGGTCAGCTGCTCTTCATAGACCAGCGCCGCCGCCTGTTCGTCGCTGGGCGGGAGCACAAAGCTGGCGTCGTCCGCCTGCCGCCACGGCCCGGCGCGCTGCGGGATCGCATCCTTGATGCCGCCGGCCGGCAGCGCGACAACGGGCGTGCGCGGTAGCCTCGCATAGGCAACCCCCGCCGTGGCGAGCAGCGCACCGCCAAGCAGGAGCTCCCGCCGGGACTGGTCGCCCGCCACCCGTTCGCCTTGCGACACATCCGCCACGCTCATGCCATTGCCTTCCCGCCGAGCCGCCGGGCTACGGGTTGCAGCACCGCATCAAGCATCATCAGCAGCAGCAGCGAGAGGATAAAGATGCCGAGCCCCGTCAGTTCATGAAACACGCCTTGCGCGACGCTTTCGCCGAAATAATGGGTCATCAGCACCAGCAGCACGATGCGCAGCAGATTGGCGAACACCGCGATCGGCAGCACCAGAGCGGTGAGCAGAAGCGCATAGCGCGGCTCGCTGCCGCGGCGCAGGTGGACGTACAGCAGGCTGACCGCGCAGATGCCGATCAGCGAGTTGATCCCCGAGCACGCGGTTGCGACCAGCAGCTGATAGCCATCGATCTGGATCATCACGCCGGTGCGCGCGACTGCGAAGCCGAACCAGCCGAGCAGGTCCACCACCACCACCGACAACGCATCCTTGATCGGGCGGGTCGCGACAAACAGCACGTTTTCCGGCGGTGTAACCAGGAACAGGAAATAGACGATCGGGAACCACACCCGCTTCAGCGCCGGCCCGAACTGCAGATAACCTAGCACGATCAGGATCGTCCACAGCGCCAGGCTTTCGATCGCGAGCACATTGACGATCCGCCCGATCGCATAAAGCGGCAGCAGCGTGAGGAGTGACAGCACGGGCGGGAAGAGCGGCATGCGCCGCCCTTCCGCGCGCAGCGGCCCCCATTCGCGCCACAACAGCCAAAGCCCCGTGGCAAACACGATCGGCCCGTGCGCGCCGGTTTCAGTGGACCAGCTCCAGCGACCCAGCGACACCAACGTCGGGACAATCAGCGAGAGCAGCCCCGCAACGAGCACGCCATGCGCTCGCAGCCAAGCGGCGAGATCGCCGATACGGATGCCGCCGGGCTCCGGCCGCGCAAGGCGCGCGCCATCCGGTGCGGTCGATCCGGGCTCACGCGTCGCGCTGTGCGTCGCCGCCTCCGACAGTGTTGCTTCTGACATTGCCGCAGACCTCAAGCGCGTCCGCGCCCTGCGCACGCCCGCCCGAGCGTGGTGCATGGCCGCCCCGGCCATGCGATGCAAGGGAAGCCTTGCCCAGCGGGTCCGCCACTCCGAGCGCGCGGTCGATACGGGGCAAGTCGCATCCAGAAACCTCAGCCGGCGGGCAGCCGCGTCGACCGCGTGATCAGTTCGCCATGATCGCGCAGCAGCTCGTGCCGCGGAATGTCGACCGCCAGCCGATCCAGCAATGCGCGCCCTTCGCGGCAGGCGGCGGCGACGTCATAGCCTCCGCCAATCGGGCGAAGGTGGCGGATCGCCAGCGCGTCCACGATGCCCATCTTCCACCCGTTGCGCCGCGCGATCTCGCCCCACAGCACGTCGATGCCGAACCCCGAGCGTGACGGCGGAAACGGCAGCAAATCGGCGAACGCATTGCGGCGGATCACCGTCAGCGGGCCGATCTCCACGAACCCGGTTCGCCGCGCGACTGCGCCGAATCGCCGGCGCGTGATCTGGTAGCTGGCATGGGAGAGAAAGCGGTGCGCCGGCTGCGACACCGTGAGGTCGGCCAAGGTGGCGGCGGCGATGTACCGGTCCGTGAAGTTCCGCGGCAGGCCGACGTCGTCATCGGTGATGATCAGCCAGTCGAACGATGCGACCGGCTGCCCCGCCGCGTCGATCGCGTCGTCGATATTCTCGAACTTGCCCTTGGTCCGCATCGGCACCAGCGACGTGACCACCTCGTGCCGCGATTGGGCAAGCTCGGCCGCGATGCGTTGCAGGGCACCGCCGCGCGACGGCACCTCCACACCGACGACCAGGATGCGCTGGCGCGGCAACGTGCGTGCCAGCCGGTCGATCAAGCGGTTGCGGGGATCGAGGGGAGCCCGGACGTCATACGCGACATCCCGCCACCAAGCCCTACGCGGAGTGGCCATGTAATTGCGCGCGTGACCCTGATCGTCGTCGAAAAAGTCGCTCATGCCAACGCTGCCGCCCTTCTGAACCGGCTCTCGGCAATCACCGCCCGCGCCCATGCCGGAATAGTCGCCGGCGCTCGGGCCGGCAAGGCGTCGCCGCCAGAGCTGCGGCGCGACGTACCGAAACGAGACGGCCCCGACGCGGCTGCCCGGCACCGGCACTCAAGCGCTGGCGAGACAGCCGATTCTAGCTGTGCGCAGGCCTACCCGATCCATCGCGCAGCCGTTTCAGCCCACGGCTGCCGATAACCGCGAACACGTCCCAGCGCGGGCGCAGCGCCAGCAGCGACCGCCACCGCCGCGCGGCCGCCAGTCGTGCGACGACGTCCGCCATATGCCAACGCGTCAGGCCGCGGTCCGTGGGACGGAAGTCCGGCCAGCGCGCATTGATTTCGCGGCGGATGAACCGGCAATCCCCTGCCTCCAGCAGATACGGCCGATAGCTGGCGAGTTCCAGCAGCTTGCCCGCCACCGCGATGCGCAGATAAGCCTGCTCGGCGGGCTGCAGCCGCGCCGATACGAACGCGATCAGTTCGTCCAGATCGACCATGGCATTGACCCGCGCCAGGTCGTCGGCAGGAAACGCCAGGTCCTCCTCCCCACGCTGCCGGCGTGCGAACGAGATCGCCGCCAGTTGCGAATAGGTCGCGGCCACGCGCCCGTTATGAACGGACAGGCTGGACACGCTGCCCGAGTGGATGCGGTACTCGCCGAGCAGATCCGGCAGGCTGTGCAGCGTGCCTTGGCTCAGCAGCCGCCAGTACAGGTCGGTATCCTCCGAATGGAACACGTAGCGGTATGCGCCCACGGCCGCCATCGCCTCGCGCCTGAGCATCAGGAACGGATGCATCAGGTACGGTTCCTTCGACGGGATCGCCTCCGGGTCCGGCGCCACCTCGGCCGCGATCCGCGTGCGGCCGGTCCGCGCGCCATGCTCGTCGATGTGCCAGGCATTGGCCCCGACCGCGACGCACTCGGGATGCGCGTCGAGATAGTGCTTCTGCCGCTCGAACCGGTCGGGGAACGCGATGTCGTCGGCATCGTGGCGCGCGATCAGCGGCGCCGTCGCGCGTGCGGCGGCGGTGTTGAGGGCGCGGACGATGCCGCCGTTCGGGGTAGTGATCACCTCCACGCGCGGATCGTCGCGCGCGATCCTCGCCAGCAGCGCCGGCGTCGCGTCGGTGGAGCCGTCGTCGACGACGATGATGCGGATGTCGCGGAACGTCTGGTTCTGGATCGACCCCACCGCCTCCGTGATCGTCGCGGCGGCGTTATAGGCGGGGATCAGCACGTCGATCTGCGCAGGCGCCGCCAGCGCTGTCGCTCCGGCGGCATTCCGGTCGGTTACGGACACGTGTTACTCTCCCGCAGCGCCTGGGCGCCGTTGCGCCACCGCGTCGTAGATATCCTCCACCGCACGGCTGCAATCGCGCACGTCGAAGCGCGCGCGGACGTGCTCGCTCGCCGCCGCCCCCATTGCCGCCGCCCTGCCGGGCTCCGCACAGAGCCCCTCGAGGATCGTTGCCAGCGCGGCGACGTCCCGCTCGGGAAAGAGGTAGCCCGTCGTGCCGTCCACGATCGCCTCCGCCCCAGCGCGCGCCGAGGTCACCACCGGCACGCCCGCCGCCTGCGCTTCGAGCATCACCATGCCGAAGGCTTCGAACACGCCGTCCTTCTCGGTCAGGCTCGGCAGGCAAAAGGCCGCCGCTTCGCCGAGCAGCCGCACCACGCCGGGCTGATCGACCTGGCCGAGGAACGCGGCAGTGACGCCTAGCGAGGCTGCCAGTGCCTCGAGTTCCGGGCGCAATGGCCCCTCCCCCGCTACCACCAGCCGCGCCTCGGGGACCCGGCGCTGCACCTCGGCCATGGCGCGGACCAGGACTTCGCACCCTTTGAACGCGACCAGCCGGCCGACGAACAGCACCGTCGGCGGCCCTTGCCGGCGCCGCTCGACCGGCGCGAACCGCTCTACGTCGATGCCCGTGTAGGCGAGATGGAGCCTCTGGGCCGGCGCACCCTGGCGTATCGCCGCCTGCCGCAGCGCCTCGGACACGGCGATGAAATGCACCTGCGGATCGGCGAACAAGGCGCGCATCTTGGCGGGGTAGAAGCGGAAGAAGAACCCCTCGTCACCGCTCGCCCAACGCCGCCAGTCGCGCAGCACGTCGGTGCCGTGCAGCGTCACGACCAGCGGCACCCCGCAGGCGCGCGCCGCATCCGCGACCAGCACCGCGTCATAGCCGAAATGGGCGTGGACGAGGTCCGGCGCGAGGCGGCGGAGGAGGCGCAGCGTCCGCCGCCCGGGCTGGTGGAGGTAGGGCAGGAACTGGTCCCGCCTCAGGGCCAGGCGCTCGGCCGCGCGGGCCGGCTCGAACAGCACCGCAGGCGCGAGCGGGGCGACGTCGATTCCCGGCACGCGCTGAAATCCCGCCAGCATTGGCACCCAGCGCCGGAATGCGGCGATCTGCGATGGAATAAAGGTTTCGGAGACCGGCAGCAGGTCTTTCCGAAACACTAGTACGCGCGGCTGGTGTGTCGGTTGCTTCACTGCCAGGCGCTGGTGCCGCGGCGCAGGGAGCTTCGCGTCATCAAGCCGGCGCCAGGGCGGGCGCCGCCCGATCGCGCCGGCGTGCGCCAGCGGGCGCCTCTGCGAGCGCACGACGGGCGAACAGCGCGCCATAGCCGCACCACAGCACGCTCATTGTCTTGATCGACAGCACCGAATAGCTGATCGGCAGGCACAACGCGAGGAACAGCGCCAGGCCGTGCTTGTACACGCGCGCATCCTCGCCCTCCCCGATGTCGGTCAGTGTGATGACCGCCCAGACCGCGAGCGCCACCAGCACCGATTGGGTCTGGATGAAATACACCCAGCCGGCGTCCGCGTTGAGCATCTGGTGGCCGACGCCCATGAAATCGGGAAGATCGAGCCCGATCAGCGCATCATAGCCGCCGCGCAACCGGCCGGGCAGCGTGTCCCCCACCGTCTTCAGGAACCCTGCCGCGACCAGCCCGGCGAGCAGCAGCAGCACGGCAGGCAGGTACAGGATCGACAGCGCCGACGGCAGCCGCCGCGCTGCCAGCGGCAGGTAGACCGCCAGCACCATGCACACGCCCAGCGCCAGGCGGCCGTCGCAGACCACCAGCAGCACCAGGTTGCACCCGGCCAGCAGCGCCCGCGTGCGCCACGACAAGCTATGCCAGAAGCCGCCCAGGAAGATCGCGATCACCACCGCCCAGTTACCGAGTGACACGGGCTCCAGGAACAGCGACGAGCCGCGGTGGAGATTGAAGCCGGGAAGGAGCAGGCGGCCCCCCGGCCGCTCCGAGCTCAGGAACAGGTCGTTGCCCGCCCAGAACGCGGATTTATCGTAGCCGCGCGTCGACACGTAATAGTCCGTGACTTTGAATACCGCGCCGTAGAGCGACGGAAAGAGCAGTTCCAGCACGCCCACGACGGTGATCGCCACCTGCAGCCCGATCACCACACGAATCAGCACCGGCAGTCGGATGCGCTGGCCGACCGCGATAAAGGCAGGGATCAGCAAGGCGTCGCCGAAATCCTTGATCGCCAGCCCGTCGCGCATGATCGACGTGCCGATGAAGCACACCAGCAGCGCCCATGCCATGACGATCCAGCGCGTCGGCTTGCCCCGCTGGATAGCCCCCACGCCGAGTGCGCCAAAGGTCAGCGCCGCCTGCGCGAGCGCGACGATACCCGAACTCAGCGTATGGAGGTGGCCGTTGACGATCGCCAGCAGCGGGTTGAACACCACGGCAAGCACCGCGATCCCAACCGCCAGCGCCTCCAGCACGGGCGGAGCGAACATTCCCTCGCTGACCCGCGCCCGGCGCGCCGCTGCGAAATCGAGCGGACCGGGCACTGCCGTCATGTTCTGCACAGGTACCTCCCTGATCCAAGCTCGCGACGGACGCCTTGCCCGACGCGCTTCAATAGCCGCTCGCCCTCGCACCGCGCAATTTCTTACGCCGGCGCTGGTGTGCCATGGTGGCATCGCGGCTGCGCGCGTGTCAGAATGGCCGTGCCGCTCTGGGATGTGAAGGGCCTGCCTTGCCGATACGAGACTCTTTCTTCTCCGCGGCAACGGCCGTGCTGGTCGGCGCCGCCGCGCTCGGCGGCTCGTGCCCGCGCTCGGAGGCGGCCGAACCGGCGCATCGCCAGGGGCCGCCACCGTTCGGCGGGATCAACCTCGCGACAGGCAGCTTCGCGGCGGAGAAGATCCCGGGCCGCTACGGCTTCGACTATGTCTACCCCGACCGCGCCACCGCCGCCCCGTTCCTCGCCGCGGGCATGACGGCGGTACGCGTGCCGGTGATCTGGGAACGGCTGCAACCGCAGGCCGGCGGCCCGCTCGACGAGGCGGAGATGGGGCACCTGGACGCGTCGCTGCGCGACATGGACGGCTTCCGTCACATCATCCTGGACGTCCACAATTACGGCGACTTCCACCGCCAGCACGTCACCGACACGCCCGAGTTGACGGCCGCCTTCGCCGACCTTTGGAGCAAGCTCGCCACCCGCTACCGCGGCCAGCCGAACATCGCGTTCGGGCTCATGAACGAGCCGCACGACATCCCCGCCCCGGCGTGGCGTCGCGCCGCCGACGCAGCCGTCGCCGCGGTTCGCCGCACCGGCGCGCGCAATCTCATTTTGGTGCCGGGTACGGAATGGACGGGCGCGCGTACCTGGACCGAAGGCGGCAATGCCGCTGCCTTCGCCGGCTTTCGCGATCCGGGCAACAACTTCGCCTTCGAGATGCATCTGTACCTCGACGCCGACGGTTCCGGAACCTCGCCCGATTGTGTGAGCGAGACGGTCGGCGTCGAACGGGTCCGCGCCGCGACGGCGTGGCTCCGCGCCAACCGCTACCGCGGCTTCCTGGGCGAGTTCGGCTCGGGCCAAAGCCCCACCTGCCTCGCCGGGCTCGACCGGCTGGTCGGCTTCGTCGCGGTCAACAGCGACGCGTGGATCGGCTGGACCTATTGGGCTGGGGGCGCTTGGTGGGGCGACTATTTCATGAGCGCGCAGCCCGGCCCCAACGGCAAGCCCAAGCCGCAGCTGCAAGCGTTGGCGCGTCACCTGCCGCCTCCCTCCCCTGCCGCAGCCGGCAAGGGAAAGAGTCCTGACCGACACTAAAGCGCGCAGCCGTTGCCCTTTTCCATATAGCGCTGCAGCACCGTCATCTGCGGCTTGTCATTGCCGTCGGCAGGCTGAATCGACAGCGGATAGCTTCCCCACCACTGGCCGGCCGACCAATAAGTCGTGTCGATGCCCGCGGCCGTGGCCGATTTCAGGAAGCCGTCCATCACCGTCAGCCAGCGCGCGTCATCGGCGGGCACACCGTACTCACCGATGAAGCCCTTGGCGCCCGTGCGCTTCAGGAAGGTGATAAAGGGCTGAAGCCGATCGGCGCCGAGCGAGGGGTAGGCCCGTCGGCATCGTAGCTCGACTGGTAGGTGCCCGATGCCCATTTGTCGAAATACTGGTGCGCTTCGTAGCGGAAATTGCGCCGCACTTGTGCAGGTCGACCACTACCGACAGGCCCCGCGCCTTGGCACGGTCCAGCAGGTCGGTGAGCCGGCCGACCTCGTCCACATCGGTCGCACCCATTCCGGCCGGCTGCAACCGTTCCCACTTCACCGGCAAGCGGATCAGCGTCACGCCACGTGCTTTGAAGTAGTCGAGCGTCGCATTGTCCGGGTAGATCTAACCCCAGCTGTATTTGTCCCCCGTGCCGCCGAACCCGGCGCCCGATAGGTTGACGCCGACTCGCCCGGCGCAGGGTCGCCACCGCGGTGCCGCTGGGTGTTTGGACCGCGGCAGGTGTTGGTGTCGAAGTCGGGCTGGGGGTCGGCGTGGTCGTGGCCGCTGGCCTGGCGCTGTCGACCACCTGACGCCGTCGCTCTGCTCGGAAGCGGGTCCCGCGCCCGTTCCGCCACCGCATCCCGACAGCGCCATGGCGGCGGCACAGGCGGTCAGCCAAATGGCGGCACGGCGCGGTGCCGTGGTGGTGCGGGTGGAAGGAAAGCGCCTTGGCATCGGGGGCGACTTTGTTCGGTAATGCACGGAAAGTGCACCCGAATTACCCCGACAGCGTAAACAGCGGTGCAGCCTCGCGGGTCAGCGCCTCCCCGACAGCGACAGGCGACGTGCCAGGAAGCGGCGGACCGGCAGATCGTAGATCCGGTCCAGCCCAGCCGCGAGGAGGAACACCACTACCAGCGCCGCAATGCCGCTCACCGGCGCCCAGCGCTCCACCGCCCCGCCGAACACCACTTCGTCCACACGCAGCAGAGACCGCAGCAACGGCTCATGGACGACATACACCGCGTAGGACGCGACCCCGAGCCAGGCGTAGACGCGCCGGCCGGCCTGCGGCTCCACCGCCACCGCTGCCGCCAGCAGCGCTGGGAACACGGCAAGCACCACCAGCAGATCGTACCAGGGCCGTAGCCACGACGGCACGCTCGCAGCGAGCAGCAGCAGCGTCGCAGCCAGCAGCAGAGGTGCCGGCGGTGCCCACCGCGCCGGCGCTTCCGCGCCCCAGCCGCGGCGGTAGGCGAGCACGCCGAGGAAGAACGAGAAGACGACCCGCGACACCGCCGCCAGCGCGGGAAGCGCACCGTGGTCGCTCCCCGCGTTGAGATCGCCGGCCGCCCAGCAGGTACAACACAGCCCCAGCGCCGCGATAGCGATCACTGCCGCAAGCCGCCCCCGCGTCCACCACCGATAGGTTGCGGCGAACAGCAGGTTGACCAGCAATTCGTAAAGCAGCGACCAGGCCGGCACGTTGAGCGGGTAGAGGCTGGTCAGGGGCGGCACGGCCGGGGTGGGCAGCATCAGCGCCGACCAGCCGACCGACCGCGCGAGCGACCAGCCCGTCCACTTCAAGCCGGGCTCGTGCGACAGCACGGCGGCCGCGATCGCCACGGCGGTGATGGCGGTGCCGATCAGATACAGTGGATACAGGCGGACGACCCGCCCCAGCATGAAGCGGCCCGGCCCCAGCCCTGCCGCCAGCCGTTCGCCATAGGCATGCTCGATGATGAACCCGCTCATCAGAAAGAACAGGTCGACGGCCAGATACGCGGACGGGGCCGTCCAGGGCGCCCAGAGTGCGGGGAAGTGATAGATCACGATGGTCGCGGCCGCGACGCCACGCAGCCCGTCGAGCGTCGCGAAGCTGCGGCGCTGGGCTGATCGTTGCACGGGCGGATTGTCCATCCTCAACCGCGCGCGCCGCCGCGCTCGCCGCGCACCCACTGGCCCGCCACACCGGCCAGAAACACGACGTTGCCGACCAAATAGCGTCGCGCCATGCGCCGCGGCTCGCCCGCAAGGCGATAAACCCATTCCGCGCGCAGGCGGCGTGTCCAGGCCGGCGCGCGGCGGACCACGCCGGCGGTGAAGTCCAGCAGCGCCCCGACGCACAGGATCGGTACGCGCAGCCGTTCGACATTCGCGCGGGCCCATAGCTCCTGGCGCGGGTTGCCCATCGCCGCGAGCACCAGATCGGCGCCGGACCTGGCGATCCGCTCCGCCAGATCCGCCTCCTCCGCCGGCGCGAAGAAGCCGTGCTGGGTGCCCACCACCTCAACGTGCGGGTGCGCCGCCGCCAACTTACGACCCGCCTCCTCCGCGACGCCCGGAGCGCTGCCGACCAGGAACACGCGGGTGCGGCAAGGCAAGGCGGCGAGGAGCGCGGGGGTGAAATCGGTGCCGTTGAGGTTCGCCGGGAAGCGCTTGCCGTAAAGCGAGCGGCTGGCGATCTCCACCCCGATGCCGTCGTTGAGCACGAGGGCGCCACGAAGCGCGGCGGCGAACGCGGGTTGGCGGCGCGCGATGTTCACCGAATGCGCATTGGCGAAGGCGACCAGCAACGGCTGACGATGTTCGATTCCCGCCAGCACACGGGCAAGCGCCTCCTCCTGCCCGATCACCGACACATCGACGGGGCCGATACGCCGCGTCGGCCGGCCGAGCACGGCCTGCATGATCGCTTCGATCCGCTGCGTCACGCCGGCCCAACTGTACGGCGCGAGGCGCTCCGCGATCGTTTGCTCCGAAGGCGGCGCGGCGGTGAACCGGGTCCACCCGTCGAGGAACGCCTGCGGGTCGGGGGCGGCCGCGAAATCCACGGCAATGCCGAACCCGATCTGCTCCAGCGTCCGCCGAAACGGCGGGATGTCGCTCAGCACCGGAAACAATCCCGCCGATGCCGCTTCCACCGCCGCGATCCCAAAGCCTTCATAGGAGGACGCGCAAGCATAGACGCTGCTGCGGGCGATCAGCGCGCGCAAGGTGGCGTCGTCCGGGGTCTGATGAAATTCGACCGCGTCGGCGATGCCCAGCCGGCCGGCCTCGCCGGCGAGGTTCGACAGCGCGACACCCATGGGCTTGCCGGCGACGATCAGCCGCCATCCCGGCGCCACCGCGCGCAACGCCGCGAACCAGCGCAGCAGGCGAGGCACTTCCTTGTTGGGCGCGATCCGGCCGAAATAGATGATCGTGGGCGACCCAGGCTGCGTCTCCGTCTGCGCCAATCCGCTGAACTTCGCGACGTCGACACCGTTCTCGACCAGAAAGGTCCGCTCGGGCCACAGCCGCGCGAATGCGTCACGGTCCTGGATGCTCGACGCCAGCACGGCACGCACGCCCATCAGCGACCAACGGGTCACGGTGGAGAAGAACAGGCGCTTGAGCCGCTGCGCAAAGCCGGTGTGGAAGAAGCCGCCATGCGTCGACAGGATGATCGGCTTGCGATGGAATAGCCTGCTCGCCGTCAGCATGTCGAGAAAGGAATCGACGCCATGGACGTGGATCACCTCGGCGTCGCCCAGCCGCTTCAGTGCGGCCGGCGCGAGCGGGTATCGGCGCGAGCCGCGGAAGGACACACGCTCCACCGGCACGCCATCCATCACTTCGCTCGCCGGCAATTGCGCGCCATCGCCGTCGAACACCCGATCGAGCGTCAGCACCCTGACCTCGTGGCCGCCGCGCCGCTGCTCTCGCGCCAGCAGCGCGACATAGCCCTCAAGGCCGCCGATCGCCGGGGCATATTGCCGCACAACATGAAGAATACGCATACAACGCCCCGTAGCCCGCGCGCCGGGCACGCGATCGGCATTAGCGACCACCTGGCCGATCGGCCGGTCAGTCGGTCAGTACCGTCCCCAACACCGGGGCGCCGCGGCTTTCCAGCTGCTCGACGAGCGACTTGAGCTGCGCCATCGACGATGCGTCGCGGCGGACGGCAACGATGGTGCCGTCCGTGCCTTCGGCCGCTGCAACGGCGATGCCCGGATCGTCGTGGCTCGCATCCACCAGAACCAGGTCGTAATCGTCAGCCAGCTCGCGCAAGGCAGCGTAGAGGCCGGCGCGGTCCAGCAATTCGGCGTAGTTGCGCACCGCCGGCCCGCACGGAAGCACCGAGAGGCCGTTGATCGCGGTCGGCTGGATCGCCTCGCCCGCCTGACCATCGGCGAGCACGGCGGAAAGCCCCGTCCGGTTCGAGACGCGAAACAGCTCATGCTGCACCGGCGCGCCGAAATTGGCGTCAACCAGCAGCGTCCGATAGCCGGTCTGGGCAAAGGCCACGGCAAGGTTGGCGATCAGCAGTCCCGCTTCCGCGCGCGTGTCCACCGCGGCCAGCACCACCACGCGCAGCGGCTCGCCGTCCGCGCCCTTCATCGCCGACAGCGTGCTGCGCAGCCGCCGCGCCGCCTGCGCCAGCGGATCGGTCGGGTAGAAGGCGGCGACGACCAGCTGATCGACCCGCTCGTCATCGGGGGCGAGCACGACGAAGTTCTGCTGCCGCTCGCTAGCTCGGGCGAGAACCGTCTCGTCCGCGACGCCCAGGGCAAGCGCCGCGTCGGCAAAGCTTTCGCCGGTCTGCTGCCGCCGCCGTTCGATGACGCCAAGGTCGTTGCTACGAATCGCGCCCATGTCGACCAGCACGTCGCCGGTGACCGCGTGATCGTCGCGGCCGCGCGAGGGGCCGGGGACGAAGCGGCTCGTATCGTCGTCAGCCAGGGACCGGAGACGCATCAGGCAGCTTCCTTCTCGAGGAGGGGGTGGATCCGCGAGCGGCCGAGATCGACGTGAGCCAGCACGGGCAGCCCCGTCGCGCGGGTAAGACCGCGGTCGGTCCGAACCCTCGGCCGGAGCCATTCCAGCCCGGCGGCGAGGGTGACGGCGAGGCCGGCTCCGAGCAACAGCCCCAGCGCCAGGCGCAACGGCACGTTGGGGCTGGAGGGAAGCGTCGGGGGATTGGCGCGGTCCAGCAGGCGCACGTTGGTGCGCGGCAGCTCTGCCTGCAGGCGCATCGAGCTCAACCGCTGCGTTACCGCGTCAAAAGCGGCGCGAGCGGACTGCACGTCGCGCTGGAGCACCTCCAGCTGGCTGCGGTCCGCCGACAGCGCAAGCATCCGCCCCCGTTGAGCGTTGACCAGACGGCGCAGCGCCGCCGCGCGCGCCGCCGCGTCTCCGCTGGCGACGCCCAGCGAGTGAGACGTAGCTCCCACCTCGGAGCCGAGCTTGGCGCGCAACGCCGCAAGCTCCGCGCTGGCCGCGATCATCTCGGGATGGTTGGGACCGAGGCTGGTCTTGAGGTTGCTCACCTCGGCGCTCTTCTGCGCGATCTGCGTGCGCAGCGACTGGACCACGCCGCTCGACTGCACATCCGGGGACTGGCCGCTTCCGGCCCCCGCGCGCGACGCCGCATCGGCGTTGGACGCTTCCGCCGAGGCGAGCTGACCCGACAGCGCCGTCAGCCGCTCCGATTCGGCGTCCATGCTTTCGGTGCTGACGATGCCCTTCTGCCGCTGGAAGTTGGTGAGCGCGTTCTGCGCCGTCTCCAGCTTACCGCGCACCTCGCGGGTCCGCTCCTCGAACCAGCGCGTATACGCGCGGGCGGGATCGGTGGTCATGTGCAGATAGGCGTTGAGATAAGTCTGCGCGAAGGAGTTGGCGACCTGCGCGGCCGAGTCGGGATCGCGCGCCTTGTAGCTGACGGAGAGAATGGTTGAGCTCTTGCCCGGCTCTACCATGAGTCCCTGGAGCATGTTGCGCCCGAGCCATTCCTCGGGCGTGCCCTGGCCGCCTGCATTGCGCCATTGGGCGAGCACGCCGGGGCTGTCGGCGAGGCCGGTGCTCTTCGCCACCTGAGTCGCGATCTCCTGGCTGCGGATCACGTCGGCCTGGGTGCCCAGCATCTCCGCCGCGCCCACGGCCCGCGCCGAGGTGTCGACCCCCGGATCGGGCGCCGTCTGGTCGAACAGCAGGGTAGCAGTGCCGGTGTAGCTTCGCGGCAGCGTTGCGGTCCACGCGGCGATCAGGCCGAGCACCAGCACGGTGACGGCGATTTCCAGTTTCCAGCGCGCCTTGAGCGCTGCCAGCAGGTCTGCCAGTTCCATCATCCCTGCTCCCGAAGATCGGCGTGCATCCGCGGCGCGACGTCCGCTCCCGGTTCGCTGGTCAGCAGCATCGCGATGAAGAATTGCGCCGCAAGGCTGTCACGGAAACGGCACAGCGCGCTATCCCCTTCCAGCGCCGGCGACAGCGTCCGCAGCGCCCGCGCCGCCTCGGTGTCCAGCCGGTCCAGCGACATGTCCTTATCGCGCGCCGCCAGCGTTGCGACCTCCATCAGCCGGGCCCGCGAGCCGGCATCGGTGTCGATCAGCCGCTCGAACAGCGCATGGTCCTGCTCGTTGACACGGCTCCACTCCTCCGTGGCGCGGCGAAGCCCCGCCCGGGCAAGCGCGAGGTCCACCTGCGTCTGACCGCGCTCCATCGCCTCAAAGCCGGCGTGGTAGGCGAACAGCCGCGCATGGTAGGGCGATCCGGCCGCGGCCCGCACCAGCAGGTTGCGACCGGCGGAATTGAACGCGATCCGTGCCCGCTCGGCACCTTCATCGAGCAGCCTGGCGATTTCGCCATCCGCGATTCGCCCTACCGAGACGGCGGTCATATGGCGGCGTAGCGACGGGTGGTGCTCGATCAGTTCGGTCACCGACTGGGCGATACCGACCACCAGCAATTGCGCGGGCGCCTTGGCGTCAGACAGCAGCTTCATGGTCGTCGCGATCGCGTCCTGCACGCCATGGTCGGTGACCCGATCGAACTCGTCCAGAATGAAGATGATCGGCTTGGGCGCCAACTCGAGCAACAGTGACACCAAGGCGCGCGGCCCGAAGTTGGTGCCCAGCGACTTCACTTCGGCCCGGAACGCGCGCTCGCGCCCGACCGGGATGTTGCCCGACGGCACGAAGCGGATGAACGGCCGCATCAGCGACACGAAATCCGAATGGGCATCGCACGCAAGATAGATCAGCACCACGCCCTGACGATCGGCGTGATCGGCGAACACGCGCACCAGCGATGTCTTGCCCGAGCCGCGCGCCCCGTGGATGATGGCGTGCTTGCGCTGGCTGAGGACGCCATCGAACAGGGCCTCGAGCTGCTCCTCCCGACCGCGCAGCTCACGCCGTCGCGCTACCGGGTGGGCGGCATCAAAAGCGTTGATCAGCAACTGATGATTCTCGGGCACGCCCGCGTCGGCTTGGACGCCATCAAGGCCGCTGATGGAGGCCGCCGCGCCGTTGGCGAGCGCTTGCTGCTCTTCCACCGCCGGGTCTGCGGGCGGAGCGGGCGTCGGCGCGATGACGCGGCGCGAATGCCCCCGACCGGAGAACCAGCCGGACACCCGCTGCGTGACGTCGGTTAAGCGTTGCAAACCCTTGTTCCTCTATCGGTCCGGACCAGCGTCGCGGTGCACAGCCACACGCTGGCCGAACAGCCCGTGCCGCTCAGAACAGTCGCTCTCCCACCCGCAATACGTCGTTGGGCTGCACCGGTTCGTCCAGCGGAATCTTCTTGGTCAGTTTGCCGTTTCGGTACAGTGACACTTTCTTTTCGGATCCGCCCAGCGTCGGGCCGCCTGCGCGCGCGAGCGCCTGGCGGACCGTCATCCCCGTCTGGATCACGAATTGCCCAGGTGCGTTGACCTGCCCATAGACGAAGAACTGGTCCGCCTGGGGCACGTAGATGGTGTCACCCGCCTTCAACAACACGCCCGAGCCGTTCACCTCGCTGAGGTCGGCGAACAGAATCTTCTGCTCGCCCTCGCCGTTCCGGTGCCGCAGCACCGCATAGGTGGCGGCATCGCTTCGCACGCCGCCGGCGCGCGCGATCATCATCGCCAGCGTCAGCGGCCGGTCGAGCGGCAGCACGCCCGGCTGATTGACGTTTCCGAACACCGTCACCGAATTGCTGATAAAGCTGCGCACTGTGACGTTGACGATCGGATTGTTGAAAAAGCCGCCGGCCTGCAGCTTGCCCGCGATTACCGCGGCCAGCGTTCGCGGCGTCTCACCCTGTGCCCGGACGTTGCCGATAAAGGGAAAGGTGACCGTGCCGTCTTCCGAAATCCTGGTGCTCACCTTGGTGTCGGAGCGGTTGAAGACAGTGATGTCCACCTCGTCGTTGACGCCCAGCACGTACGCATCGGGGTTAACCGCCGGAGCAGGCGGGACCGCCGGCATCGGCTGGCTCGGCAGCTGGACGGGCGCGGCCTGGCCCGCCAGCGCCGGAGCAGCCGGTACGAGCATCGCGACAACCGCAAGGAAAAAGGTGAAACGCATCCGGGTCTCCCGTTGGTCAGAACCGCGCGCCAGCCGACAGGCCCATCTGGAAGCGCTTGTAGTCGTAGTAATCGCTCCGCGCGTCCAGATTCGTGTAGGTGGCGAAGGCGGACAGTTGCACGCGGTGCGCAAGCGTATGGCTGAGGCTGCCGGTCAGCGACGCTCCGCTTTCGCTACCGCGCGCTACCGGAAAGAAGATGGGGTTCTCACCGCGGTAGGTGCGGTGGAACCGCTGCGCCGCGAGGTTGAAGCTCGTCAGCTGAGACAGGTTCACCGTTCCGGTGAGCCCATAATTGGACGCCAGCACATAGCTGACCGCGACGTCGCCGGTGCCCGACACGTCCCGGCTTGCCGATGCGACCAGGGATACGCGCGGCGAGGGATGGTAGTTGACGGACGCATTGTAGCCCGCACCCACATAGTCTTGGGTGGTGGCGCGCAGCGGGTCCACCGAGAGATATCGCGCGCCCACCGAGAAGGACAGGCGCGGCGCCACCGCCCGGTCGAAGCTGGCGCCGAGGTTGAAAACGTCGCTGCCGTCCGCGGCACCGTCCACCGAGCGCCGGTTCGGCTGGCGGATGCTGGTCGTGCCCACGGAGATCAGCAGGGTGCCCACCGCCGGCAGGGCATAGCCGATGCCGCCCGAAACGCTGGCGGTGTGCTGATCGAACAGCGACAGCAACTCCTGGCTATTGGTGGTCGACTGATAGGATGCGGTGATGCTCGGGAAAAGCCCGAACGGCCGCTGGCATGACAGGGTGGCGGAATAGTTCTGCGCTGCCTGCGAGTTCTTGACCGCGCCCGTCCCCGGGTTGTTCTGCTGCACCGTCCACGTGCCGCTGGGACTCACGGCGCACAGAGCCGTCACACCGAGCGAGCCGCGACCTGAGACCGAAACGTCCGCCTGATCGAGCGACTTGAACCGCCGGTGGAATTCGTAACCAAGGTCCGCCGTGACCGACAGGTTATTGCGCCCGATCGTACGATCGAACGAAACGCCGATCGCCGGCGAGACGATCGTGTCGCTGCGATCTCCGCTGAATCGGGTCTCGTTAAGCTGGAAGACGTTGCTGTCGTAGACCACGCCCACACGTGGCGTCACCGTCAGCGCGTTGACTTCGTGCCCCCCCGCCTGTGCCAACGCGATGGACGGGGTTCCCAGCACGCCGACCGCCAGGATCCACGTGACGTCCGAGCTGGACGGAACGACGGCGCGAGCGCGCAACCCTCCCCGCATCTTCAGCAATCCGGATCCCCACGCCATGTCATCGGCATAGCTGCCGTGCGTTAATGGAACAACTACGATGTCCTCAATGCGTCTCGTCCGGGGACGCGCCCACGACGGCTGCATGAACGCAAAAGGGCCGCCCACCATCGGTGGGCGACCCTACATCGAGTCAATTCGATGATGTCAGGCGATCGCGGCGCGCGCCGTTCCGATGCGGCGGCGACGCAGGCCGGCACCGGCCATGCCGACACCCAGCAGCATCATGCCCCAGGTCGCCGGCTCCGGCACAGGTGCGATCGCAAGATTGTCGACCTCGAACGAGTAGCCCGTCGTCGTCAACTGCATCGCCGACACATTCCGGTCGGCACCGGTAAAGTTGAACGTCACGACGGGATTAGTGACGGCTGCATCCTGGCTGCCGTTCGCAGCAGTCGAGGAACCGAGCAGCTCCGCGCCCGTGATGGAGTAGATCACGTTCCCGGCCGAGTTCAGGAATGATAGCGTATTGAAAGCGTCAACCGAGCCCCAGATGAAGCTCAACGATGAGATGGCGCCGAAACCCGCCAGCGACAGAGTGCCGGGCGAATTGTCGGAGCTGACCGAGTAGAAGTTCCCGGTCGAACCCAGGGGCTGCGAGTCCAGCGGCACATCGGTGGTCTCAATCGAACCGCCGGTGAATGCGGGCATCGATCCGACGGAGAAGGTATAGGTGGGAGTGGGACCCGTGTAGGTCGCGCTGCCCGCCACCTGGGACACAGTCACGGCTGCGTTTGCCGAGGTCGCCGAGCCCGCGACACACAGAGCGGCGAAGATGATCTTCTTCATAACAGTCTCCAATATGTACGAACTCGAACCGCTTCAGCAGCCCGGCTTTCAAACCGCCTCTTCGTGCCCGACCACGCGAGTCGAATGCTAAGAGGTGCACACCTTATTATCGCGCCAGGTTAATACGTCAACAACCGTTCGCACCTGCACAATGCCCTACCGCGGGAAAGTATCCGTCCCAGTCCTCGGCTCGATCACGCGACGATGGTATCCGGAAAGCTTTCGGGATCGGCCAGCCGGTGCGCCACATCCGTCCAGGTCAGCGCAGGCGTCGGGCGGCGCTCCACAGCCGGATCGAGCGCCGCCCGGAGCGCCGCCACGATGCTTGCGGGATCACTCGGCCGGTATCCGAAGCGCAACGAATGGCTCCCCACCGCAAAATCGGGGCACAGCGCGGGAAGGCCGATATAGCCATATTGCATCAGCTTCATGCTCGAATCGGACAGATACTCGGCTGCCGCCCCCGGCCGGTACGGCGCCACGCCGACGTCCGCGTTCCGCAGCCAGGGAACGGTGGCCGCGAACGGCATGGTTGCGTGCTGGTGGACGTTGCGCGGGTAAGCGTGGCCCGGCGGAGTGCCGATCAGGTGAAATTGGACGTCGGGAAAGGCCGCCGCTGCAACGGTGAACACCTCTGGGTCGAACAGCATCGAGCCGACGGTCACGACGTTGCGCCCCGGTGTGGCCGGATAGGGCGACGGCGCATCGCTTTGCCACGCAGCGGGATCGATGCCATGCGGGACGTATCGCACCGGCCGGCCGAGGTGTTGCAGATGCGGCGCCATTGCGCGCGCCACCACCACTACGGTGGAGATCGCGTCGCGCGCTTCCGCCAACAGGTCATCCATGATCGCGGGGGCGCCGATCGTCGCGAACAGGTCAGAGGCAAGGTACACCAGTGAGGCGCGCCGCGCGTGGCGTCGCAGCCGTGGGATCAGCACCGGCGACAAGCCCGACTCGACGATGATCAGGTCCGCCGCCGCAGCCGCCTCGTCGAGGGCGCGCCCGGGAAGCCGGGCGAACAGCCGGTAGAGCGGGGTTGCAAGCCGATCGAGCGCGGGCCGGCCGAGGCCGATCGGGTGAAAGGGCGTCTTCCAGAGAAAGCAATCGATGCCGCCCACCTGCTCCCACCGATTGGGTTCGGCCTCGAGCTGCCGGCGCCGGTCCTGGCTCCAGCGAGACATCGGGCTGTATCCCACCGAGACGAAGGAGACCTGATCGCCCAGTGCGGCGAATGCGTCGGCAATGGGGTGAAAGTTCGCGCGCCAACTGCTCCGGTAGTCGTGACGGCTGACGAGGAGTACCCGGCGCATCTTTTACTTCCCGCCCTTGATAGTGTCGGCGTCGCGCCTGCTGCGGCGCCGCGCATTGCTGCGTCGGGAGGTCAGGTCAAGGTTTTGCTGCGCTGCGAGGCGACCTGAAACTGCAACAAAGGATGGATAGTAAACGAATCATTAACGGGAGAAACATTGTGGTCCGCATGCGCCTCGCCTTGGCGGCACTCGCTGCAACATCAGCTTTCGCTGTCGGCAGCGCCAGCGCCGCGACGCTCGAAGTCGTCTCCGGAACCACCAATGCGCGCGGCGTCACCATCTCCTCGTACGATCCGCTCGGCCAAAGCTTCACCGCGATCGATTCGGCACTGACCTCGTTCGGCTTCCAGTTCGAATCGCTCAACCCCGATCGCGTCAACGATCCGATCACCTTCAATCTGCTCGCGGGCGAGGGGCTCTCGGGTCCGTCGATCTTCACCACCGCTTTCACGCTGCCGACCAGCATCAACTCGCGCACGCCCACCTGGTATGACTTCGACGTCACCGGCGCGAACGTCACGGTTGGGCAGAAGTACACCGCGGTGCTGACCACCACGTCAAGCGCGCGCAATGCGGTGGCGCTCGGGCCGGGATACAACTCGAGCACCGGCCAGTTCTTCGGTGGCGATGCTTATGCCGGGGGCCAGGCCTTCTTCTCGGCGCCGTCCTACGCCAACTGCGATGCGACGCCGAGCAACTGCGACCTCAATTTCCGCGTCACCGGCACCACCGCGGTGGTCGCTCCGGTGCCGGAGCCGGCGAGCTGGGCGATGATGACGCTCGGCATCGCGTTCGCGGGCGGCACGCTGCGCCGCCGCCGTTCGTCCTGGACTACAGTAACCGCGTGAAGCGTCGATTTTCTCATCGCTAAAGGATCACCAGCATGACCAACAAGCTTCCCCTCCTGCTCGCCGCCGCCGTTGTCGGCGCCCTTCCCACCGCGGCCTCCGCGGCGCAGGTCAGCTCCCCGTTGACGCCTTATGCGCTGACGACCACGCAGTACGCGCAGAACTTCGACACGCTGTCCTCCACGGCGACCACGGCCGCTCCGAGCCAGCTGCTCCCCGCCGGGTTCCAGATCGCCGAAACCAATGGAACCGGCACGTCTGCGAACGGCTCCTATGTGGCCGGCAACGGTAGCGCCAATACCGGCGATACGTATAGTTTCGGTGCCAGCGGCTCGACGGAGCGGGCGCTCGGCACCCTTGCCAGCGGCGGCCTGACCCCCATCGCGTTCGGCGGGATCTTCTCCAACGGCCTCGCTACCACGATTTCGTCGCTGACGTTCGGCTATACGGGCGAGCAATGGCGGGCGGGCACCTCGACCGCGGCGAACGACCTGCTGACATTCGAATATTCGACAAACGCGACCAGCCTTTCGGACGGCACCTGGACGCGGGTGACCGCGCTCGACTTCACGCCGATCAAGACGGCGACGACTGCCGCTGCGCTGGACGGCAACGCCGACGGCAACCACCTGGATATCTCCAGCACGATCGACAACCTGGCGATCGCCGCAGGCGGTACGTTCGGCTTCCGCTGGACCGATTCCGATGCAGTGGGGAGCGACAGCGCGCTGGCGATCGACAATCTCAACATCATGGCCGCCGTGACCGGCGCGGGCACGCCCGCACCGGCGGTGCCCGAGCCGGCGACGTGGGGCATGATGGTGCTCGGTCTCGGCATGGCGGGCGCGGCGCTGCGCCGTCGCCAGAGCGTGCGCATCGCCCTCGCCTGATCGGCGGTCGCGAGCGAAAAGGATCGGGTGGGGCTACGCTCCGCCCGATCCGTACGTCTCGATGAACGGCTGAAGATGGCTTCGGTAGGGGCCGGCGACGCCCAGGCCATCGCGATTGATCGGCCGGCGAACCTGCAGCGCGCTGGCGGTAGCGACGGCGCGTTCGGTCGTGTGCGCTTGATGGGCGCCCGCCTCGTCCACCAAGCCGCAATGTTCGAGCAGGCGCCGCGTCCAGAGTTCCGGCGACATGACCAACTCGCCATAAGGGATCACCAGCAGGCGATCGCCTAGCCGGCCCTTCCAGAACGCCAGCAGTTCGTCCTCCAGGCGGAAATGGCGAGCGATATCGGCAAGCCCGTAGCTCCAGGCGACTCCGTGGATGAAGAAGGTGCGAAAGCAAGACCACGCGCAGTCGAGCGGGTCCCGCCTCATCCAGACAAGCGGCGCGTCGGGCAGCGCGCTCGCGATCAGGCCTAGGCAGCGGCTGACGTCGATCGTCTTGTCGACGATGCGGCCGTCGGTGCCGAAGCGCTCCGCCAGCAGGCGCAGGTATAGCCCTGCGAGCGCGTCCACCGATCCGCCGCGGGCCAGATAGCGGTCGATCGCTCCGCCCGACACGCCGCCCACCGCCAGCGCGAGATGCTGCACGAGGTTGAGTTCGCCGCCGTCCTGAACCGCACTGTGGCTGGCCAGGATGTGCTCCACCAATGTGGTGCCCGAGCGCGGCAGGCCCGTGACGAAGATCGGCCGGCTGGTGTCGCGCGCGCGTCGCGCCGTCATGCGCTCGATGAAGCCGGCGGGATAGCCGCTCGTCGCCTCCCGCGCGTTGGCGGCGTCGGCGGCAGCGGCATAGGGCGTCTCCGCCTTGAGCACGGCGGCGCCCTGCGCGAAGGCCGAGAACGCCGCCTCCGGTTCGGCGCGGTCGGCATGGTATCGCCCGACCGCATAGAGATAGCGCGCGTGATCGCCCGGCGGTTGACGCGCCGCGACCGCGCCATCCGCGAGCAGCCGCTCGCCCAGTGGATCGCCGGCCAGCCGCACGGCGGTGCCCAGCGACAACCAGGCGGCGCCCCAGCCGGGCCGGTGGTCGAGCGCGGTCGTGAAATGCTCGCGCGCGGCATCGGGCTTTCCCTGCACCATCGCCAGGTTGCCCAGCATATATGCGTGACCGGCGCGGTCCGGCACGTCGGCCGGCAGCGTTCGCAACAGCGTTTCCGTTTCGCGTGCCCTGCCCATGTCGCTGAGCAGCGCCACTTTCGCGTAAAGCGCCTCCGGCTGCCCTCCGGTCGCCGCGACGAAGGCGTCGATCGTGCGCAGCGCCAGCGTCAACTCGCCGCTCACCTTCATCAACTGCGACAACGCCCGCCATTGCGGCCCGAGCGGCGCCTGAGCGTCGAGCAGAGCCTCGACGCTGCGGTTGGTGGCGGCGCGGTCGCGGGCTGCGATCGCGGCCTTGAGCCGACCAAGCAAGGCCATGGCACGGGCATCGAGCGTCGGGCGGGAGGCAAACGACATGGGCTTCGTTCTAGAAGGATCGCGGTCCGAGCCAACCCGCGAAACGACGCGGGTCCGCCTGCTCGCCTCAACAGACGCATGCCCTACGAAACTAAATGCCGAATTCTTCCGCACCGCCGCATAATCCGCGTTGACTCGAAAGATGAACACGTCATTAATTTGTTTCCAACCATTTCGAACCAGCAACAAAGGTGGCACCGCCATGGCCTTAAGAACTCTTCTGTGTATCGGCGCAGCAGCGGCGGCCCTCGCCGCGACCCAAGCGAACGCCGCGACCATCGTACTCGTGGATCAAGGCGGCGTCGCCGGCTCGAAAGCAGAGCAGGGCTTCAACATCGCTGCCGCTTATTGGGGCGCGACGCTCAACAACAACATCACGATCACGCTGGGGGTAAGCTACGCTGCCCTACCGACCGGCGTGATCGGGTCGACGGGCAGTTCGGCGATGGACTACAGCGTCTCGGCCTGGGAATCCGGGGTCAATGCTACCAAGAGCAGTTCGGCCACCGATGCAAATCTGGTGCTGCCGACGCTCACCAACGGCGCCGCAGCCTTTATCACCAACGGCCCGAACGTCGGCTCCATGGGCGTCAACACCGCCACGTCCGCGTTGCGCTATGACACCGACACCTCCGGCCTCAACGCGATCAACAACAAGACCCTATATCTGAACACCGCCAACGTGAAGGCCGTCGGCGGCACCGCGACCTACGCCGCGGACAACACGCAGCACCTCGACGGCGAAGTGCAATTCAGCAGCACCTTCGGTTTTGATTTCAATCCGACAGACGGCGTCACGGCGGGCACGTTCGATTTCATCGGCGTAGCGATCCACGAGATCGGCCACGCGCTCGGCTTCGTTTCGGGCGTCGACTATCTCGACTATTTCGGTGCGCCCAACGGTGACGGGGCGACCGCCGGCAACGCGTATAACTTCAACCAGACGTCGATCTACTCCGCGCTCGATATGTTCCGGTACAGCACTGATCCCAACAACGTCGCGCCCGGCACGGGCCCAGTTCTCGATCTCGCCGCCGGCACCCCGTCCTATTTCTCGGTCGATGGCGGCAAGACCGCTCTGAACGGCAACTTGTTCGCGACCGGTTCTTATAATGGCGATGGCGATCAGGCATCGCATTGGAAGGACGCCAGCGGCGCCAATGCCTGCGGCCCGCAGCTCGGAATCATGGATCCCACCTTCTGCTACGGCCAGCGCGGCGAAGTCACGGCGCTCGATCTCGCCGCGTTCGACGCGATCGGGTACAATCTGGCCTCCGATGCGCTGAGCTCGAACTATCTGGTGAACACCGCGCAGATCTACAATCGCTTCGCCGCCAGCGCGGTCCCCGAGCCGATGACATGGTCGCTGATGATCGCCGGGATCGGCCTGGTGGGGGGCACGATGCGCCGGCGCTCGACGCGGGTCAGCTTCGCCTTCTGATCGGAGGCTGCACACGGGCCCCGGCGGTTCGTGTGCAGCCCCCTTCCTCGCTTGTCCCTTTGCGTGCGAGTGACGCGCAGCGACATGGATCGGGCCATCGGTTTGCTCCCGTGCGCCAGCACGGAGCCTGCGGCACCACCGCCACCGAGCAGCCTCGCGGCTCGACCTCCGGCAGGCGTCATCCTACCGAGGCGCTGGCGCGAAGGCACGCACTACCCTGGGCCGCCGTCCGTGCCCGATCGGACACACGGGCACCCGAACGTCGTAGAGCTACCGCCCCCCTCCCCGCGCGAAACACGGGCGTGCGTTTAGAGCGGTCATTGATTTGACTGACCTGTTCGTGCCGAGCGAAATTGAACCGCTGCCGACCGCATAGCCTTCGCCTGCGCTCAGGCCGAACGGAGGATCGTGCAGCTTGATCGAAAAGCGCTCCAACCGGATGACACGTGTCACCGGCGCTCGTCGCTTGGAAGCATGCTCGCCCGGCTTAGCGTTAGCGATAGATCCCGACCGCTCCCAAGCCGGCGCAAAGAAAGGGCCCGTCGCTTACGGCGACGAGCCCGTCTTGGTTGACGCCAATGACGCGTGTCAGGTGGCCGCGAAGGAGACCTTGGTCCGGCGCCGGCGCATCGCCCCGCCGATCACCCCGAAGCCGCCGATCATCATCGCCCAGGACGCGGGCTCCGGCACCGACGAGACGCCCACCGGCGTGACCGTCAGCGTCAGGTTGCCGCCTGTATAATAGTCGGTCAATGCAAAGGTGCCCGTGGAGAGCACCGGCGCCGACGTACTGCCGGTGAAAAGCTGCGGTCCCGCCGTCGTGACCACATAATCGGACGTGAAGAACCCACCATCGAGAGCACTGGTGTAAAAGATGATGTCCTCAAGCGTTTGCGTAATGGTCCCGTAGGTGAAAATGCCCGCCACATCGTAGAAGGCGAAAGCGGAGGCATTGAACGCGCTGGGCGCCTTGGTCGAATCGAGTTGGAACGATGCCGCCTCGACCGTGCCGGTGCCATCCAGCCCGGTGAGCGTGTACTGAAGAATGGTCGCATTTGCCGGCGCTGCTATCGCCAGTGCGGCAGCCGTCGTCATGAAAGCTATGGTTTTCATCATGTAAGCGTCCCTTATGCTTGAGAGCGGTGGTTTGCTAACAACTGAGCAGTCGAACGCACACAGTACGCGGGCCTACCGCGCATCCAGCCAAGGGTAATCCCGCAGTACCTGACCTAGGCCAGATTAGGTCAGGCCTTAACCAAAGATTAACTAATTCTCGCTGCGGTGCAACAGGAAGATGACAGGAATTTTACAATTGTACGGTGGTGGCCGGCCGGCGCTGTAGTGCGGGGCGCAGACCTTGCCCGCATGCGTGTGCACAGGTGGAAAGCGACACCGCTGTTGTCACCGTCCCCTTTCTCGGCGACATCTGATCGCGCAAGGGAGGCAAAGTGGATGACATTTCCAGGTCGAGGCAACGCTTCGCCGTTCACCCCGGGCCGTACCCCCGCGATCGGCACCGACGATCCGATCCACTGGCGCCGGCGCGGCGCCAAGCTTCATGCTGCGGGCGATCACAAGGGCGCCGCCAAGGCTTATGGCCGCTACCTGTCGCTGCCGATCCGCCACCCGGGCCTGCTCGCGATCGCGACGGCCCTCGGAAAGGGACATCTCGGGCCCGCCGAGGCGATGGTCCGCCAGTATCTCACCAACAACCCGGACGATCCCGTCGCCTATCGGATGTTCGGTCAAATCGCCCTGCGCGGCGGCAGCCTGGGGGAAGCGGAGGAGATCTTCCGGCGCACACTGGCGCTCGTGCCGGGTTTCACGCCCGTCCGCTTCGATCTTGCTTCCGCCCTGTTCCTGCAGGGAAAGTTCGAGGATGCGCTTGAGCAATCCGACAAACTTCTTCGCGTCGAGCCGCGCAACGCGAATTACCTCGGCCTGCGCGCAGCCGCGCTCGGCAAGCTCGGCGACATCGCGCAGTCGGCTGCCATCTATGCTGCCCTGGTCAAGGACCATCCCAAGGAGCCGAAATTGTGGGTTGCCTATGGCAATGCGCTGCGGCCGCTGCGCCGGCAGGACGAGGCAGTCGCGGCCTTCCGCCGCGCCTCGACGCTCAGCCCCGAATATGGCGAGCCATGGTGGAACCTCGCCAACCTCAAGACGGGGGCGCTCGATGCGGGCGACATAGCGGCGATCCGTGCCCAACTCGCCTCGGACAAGCCGTCGCCCGAGGATCGCTACCACCTCGCGTTCGCACTCGCCCGCGCGCTGGAAGACGCTGGCGACTTCGGCTCGGCACTCGATGCCTATCATCACGCGAACGCGGAGCGACTGCGCATCCAGCCCGAGGTGCCGGGCGTCACCGCCACGGACCGGGTCGAGCGGATCATCCGCCTGTTCACCCCCGAGTTCCAGTCGCAGCGCGCGCAGATCGGCCATCCCTCCGCTGAGCCGGTGTTCATCCTCGGCATGCCGCGGAGCGGGTCGACCCTCCTCGAGCAGATCCTCGCGTCGCACCCGGCGGTCGAGGGGACGCAGGAATTGCCGGACCTCATCCTCCTGGCGCGCGACATCGATCAAAGCGGCCGCACCGGCGCCGGCGTCTATCCGGAGGCGCTCGCCGCTCTCAGGCCGGACGAGCTGCACGCGCTTGGGGAGCGCTATCTCGCCGGCGTGCGCGGCAAGCGCAAGAGCGGCGCCGCGCTGTTCCTCGACAAGCAATGGGCCAACTGGATCCACGTCGGCTTGATCGCGCTGATCCTTCCCAATGCTCATATCATCGACATGCGGCGCGACCCCGTCGCCTGCTGCCTGTCGATGTATCGCCAGCATTTTGCGCGCGGTGCGGCGTTCACCTATTCGGTCGAGGCCCTGGCGGCGGAATATCTCGCTTATGACCGGCTGATGGCGCATTTCGGCGCGCTGATGCCGGGCGGGGTCAAGCGCGTGGAGCTGGCAGACCTCGTCGCCGATACGGAAACGACGATCCGAGCTGTGCTCGATCATCTCGGGCTGCCCTTCGCCGAGGAATGCCTGCGCTTCTTCGATTCCGATCGGCCGGTGTTCACGCCCAGCGCTGAGCAGGTCCGCCGCCCGATCAACCGCGACGGCGACCGGCTGCTGGAGGGCTTTGCACCGCATCTTGCCGAATTCCGCGCCGCGCTGAGCGCCGTCACACCCGCGGCAGCACGCGCCGGGGCCTGACCAGCGAAGGACGCTCAAGGCTCCTGCCGCGGGACGGCGCTGCGGGACCTGGCTTGCCGCAATGGCAATACCCGCTGTATTGGCCGCACGAAGTTGCGCCGGGGAATGATGCGCCGATCACATGGGAGGGGGAGCCGCGACACCGGCAGAGCTGAGCGTCGCGTTCTTCTTGCAGATGTTGGTGATCGTGGCGACATGCCGCGCTGTCGGATGGCTGCTCAAGACGCTGTTCGACCAGCCGCAAGTCATCGGTGAGATGATCGCCGGCGTGCTGCCCGGGCCGTCGTTGCTGGGCCTGCTCGCACCTCACCTCCAGGGAGCGCTGTTTTCCGAGGGCACGGAATCTGTGCTCTACGTCGGCACGCAGCTTGGCGTCTGGCTGCACATGTTCCTGATCGGCCTCAGCTTTCGCACCGACCACTTCCGCCTCAACGCCAGAAGCGCGGTCGCGGTGTCGCTATCCGGGATGGCCGCACCGTTCCTGGCGGCGGTGGCGCTGACGCCTGGCTGCTCAACCTCCACCTGTTCGGCCCCAAGATCAGCTTGGTCCAGGCTACCTTCTTCATGGGCGCCGTCATCTAGATCACCGCCTTTCCCGTGCTGGCGCGGGTCATTCAGGAGCGCGGACTGTCGCGCTCGCCGCTCGGCTCGCTCGCCCTGTCGGCCGGAGCGATCGACGACGTGGGCGCCTGGAGCGTGCTGGCGGTGGTGCTGGCGAGCTTCGGCGGCGGTCCCGCGGTCGCGGTCAAGGCGGTGATCGGAGACGGGCTGTTCGCGCTGTTCAAGCTGACGCTCGGCGGCAAGCTGCTGGCGCCGCTCAGCCGCCAGGCGGAGCGCGACGGCAAGCTCACGCCGCCTGTGCTCGCGATCGTCATCATGCTGTTCATGCTGAGCGCCTGGGCGATGGACGCCGCTGGCTTCCATTCGGTGCTCGGCGCTTCCTGCGCGGGGTGGCGATGCCGCGCGGGCTGCTCAGCCGGGAACTGACCAAACAGCTTGAGCCGTTCACACTCGTGCTGCTGGTGCCGATGTTCTTCACCTTCTCCGGCCTCAACACGCAACTCAGCTCGGTGATTACACCGGAGCTTGCGTTAATCGCCGCGGTGATCCTCGCCGGCTCCATTGTCGCCAAGGGCGGGGCCTGCTGGGCGGCGGCGCGCCTGACGGGGCAGAGCAACGCCACCGATCTCGCCGTCGGCTCGCTGATGAACGCGCGGGGGCTGATGGAATTGATCATCATCAACATCGGCCTGCAAAAGGGCATCATCGGCCCCGCGCTGTTCTCGATGCTGGTGGTGATGGCGATCGCGACGACGCTGATAACGTCGCCGTTGTTCGAGCTCGTCTATGGCCGCAAGGCGCGGGGGAGCGGGGAGTTGGGCCGGCTCATTGAGGATGATGAAGAGCGGGTCGCGACGACTGCCAGGCGGGTCAGTTCAAGCCGACCATCGCCCGGCAGCGGTCTGCGTTCAGGATGATCGCCCGTCCGCCCTGCACCTCGATCAGCCCCTCGCGGCGCAGGGCGCTGAGTGTGCGGTTGACGTGAACGCTCGTCAGGCCCAGCGCATCCCCGATCACTTCCTGCGTCAGCGGCAGGGGCATCGTGTTGCCCACGCACGATCCGGCTGAATCGAGCCGCGCGTAAAGCTCCAGCAGCCAATCGGCCAGACGGTCCAGCGCATCGAGCCGACCGAGACGAACGATGTGGCGGCGCAGAGCCTGCTCCTTGAGCAACTCGACGGCGCAAAGCGCCTGGTTCAGCCCCGTTCCCGGCGCGGCGCTTGCGGGGTCGAGCGCGCACCAGGTGACGGCCGTGATGGCGCCTATGCTGTACGACGAGCGCTGATCGGTCGGCTCACTCGAAATGATGTCACCGGGAAGGAACAGCTCGGTGATCTGCCGCCGCCCATCGGACAGCAGGCACGCGCGCAGCGCCCAACCATCCAGGATCAGGACGGGGCCGGAGGCACTCGAGAGGCTTCCCGTGAAGTCGCGTTTCGCGGCTGCGGTGCGGGGCGCGTGCGCCGCTGCCTCCAGTGCCTTCAGATCCGTGGCATCGAGCGGTGCAAGGCTTGCGAGGCGCCGGAAAGCGGGAGGGAGCTGGTCCAGCGGGATCGCGGAAGTTTTCATAACCGCTCAACCGCTTAGCTCTGGAAAGGTTCGCTCGTTGTAAGGGCGCCAGCCTCGAATTCCATGCGGCAGATCAGGCCGCCGGGGACGAATTCGAAATGGGTGTCGGCATCGAGCTGGTATGGCAGAGCATTTTCGATGAAATCCCGTCCGAAGCCGCTGCCGATCGGCGCCGAAGCCACGATCGGAACACCGGTTTCCACCCATTCGAAATGCACCAGCGGGCCCCTCATCTCCCAGCGAACGTGAAGCCGCCCGCCCGCGGCCGGGTCGCCGAGCACGCCGAACTTGACTGAGTTGGTGGCCAGCTCATGCAGGGCCAGCCCGATCAGGCCAGCCGCACGTTGGTGAAGCAGCACCTCAGGGCCAGTTACCTCGATGCGTTCGTCCGACCCGAGCGCCATGGAGAGCAGCTCGTCCCAGATCATCGTTTCCAGGTCGAAGCGGGGCTGGCTATCGATGGCAATCCGGGCGTTGTATCGGGCAAGCGCGTCGAGCCGCCCGACGAAGTGATCGCGTGCGTCCTCAACCGTTCCGGCGTTGTCCATGGTGCGCAAGAACACCGAACGGGTGATCGCCAGCGCATTCCTGACCCGGTGTTCGAGTTCGTTGCGAAGCGCCGCCTCTCGCGCTCGGACAGCATCGAGGGCGAGGAGTGCGGCCGCAAGCTGGCCCGCCAGGTCGGGGGATTGAGAGGACGAGTCCGGCAGGGAACCCATGGTCATTACGCTTCACTCGTTTGGCTGCCCGTTGAAGCGGTAACGTGCAACATGTCCGCGCGTGCCGTGACCGGTCGGGATCGGCAGAAATTCCTGTGCGATCAACGCTTGGTGTGCGTTCCACTCCCCATTACCGTGGCCTGTGCCCTTCCGCGCACCACCGAAAGCTCCGATGACCGACAAGCCGCCGCTCGACCCGCCGTTCGAAGCCCTGCTGCACCACATCCAGGAAAGCCGCGGGCTGGATTTCCGCGGCTACAAGCGCACCAGCCTCAGGCGCCGGATCACGCTGCGCATGGAAGCGGTCGGCGTGGAAAGCTTCGAGAGCTACCAGTCGCACCTGGAAGCCGACCCCGGCGAGTTCGAGAACCTGCTCAACACCGTGCTCATCAACGTCACCTCCTTCTTCCGCGACGAGGACGCGTGGGAGGTGATGAAGACGGAAGTGATCCCCAAGCTGATCGCGCGCAGCGAGCCCGACCAGCCGATCCGGGTGTGGAGCGTCGGCTGCGCCTCCGGCGAGGAGCCTTATTCGATCGCGATGCTGCTCGCCGAAGCGATCGGCAAGGTCGACTTCTGCAAGCGGGTGAAGATCTACGCCACCGATCTCGACGAGGAAGCGTTGAAGGTCGCCCGCCTCGCGACCTACTCACCGCGCGACGTCGAGAACGTCCCGGCCGACCTGCTGGAGCGCTATTTCGAGCGCACTACCAACCATTATGTGTTCGAGCGCGAGGTGCGCAAATGCGTGATCTTCGGCCGCCACAATGTCGTCCACGACGCGCCGATCTCGCGTGTCGACCTGCTGATCTGCCGCAACCTGCTGATCTATCTGGAAGCGGAGACGCAGGGGATCGTGTTGCCGCGTCTCCACTACGCGCTCAACACCGATGGCATCCTGTTCCTCGGCAAGGCGGAGACGCAGCTTGCCCGCTCGCCTTTGTTCCGCGCCGTCGACACCAAACACCGCATCTTCGCCAAGGTCGCGCAGGAGTGGCGCCGGCCCATCACCAGCGGCTTCCGCGAAGTACGCCTGCGCCGCGCGGACATGCCGCTGCCCAACGCGGTGCTCCTCGAATCGGCGCTCAACGAGGCGGGCACGGCGATGCTGGTGGTGGATGAGACGGGGACGGTGGCGCTCGCCACCAACCCCGCGCGCCACCTGCTCGGCGTCGGGGATGCCGATATCGGCCGCCCGTTCCAGGACCTGCCGATCTCCTATCGCCCGATCGAGTTGCGCGGGCCGATCGAGGAGGTGTTCCGTACCCGCCGGCCGGTGCGGCTGGAGGACCAGGAATACCGCCTTACCCAGTCCGACGTGATCCGCCTCACCATCGACGCGCGCCCGCTCGCCCGGCCCGACGGCAGCGTTCATGCCGTGCTGCTCGCTTTCAACGACACCACCCGGCTGCACACCATGCGGATCGAGCTGGAAGCCGTCCAGGAGACGCTGGAGAACACGATCGAGGAACTCCAGTCCGCCAACGAGGAGCTGGAAACCACCAACGAGGAGCTTCAGTCCACCAACGAGGAGCTGGAGACCACCAACGAGGAACTGCAATCCACCAACGAGGAGCTGGAGACGCTCAACGAGGAGGCGCGCTCCAGCAACGAGGAGATGGAATCGGTCAACGAGGAACTGCGCATCCAGGCCGAGCAGGCGACCAGCTATCGCCTCTATCTGGAGGCCGTGCTGCGCAGCATGAACGGCGGCATCGTCGTGCTCGATGAGAAGCTCGACATCCAGAGCTGGAACCGGTGGAGCGAAAACGCCTGGGGGCTGCGCGCCGACGAGGTGGTGGGCACCAGCTTCGACGCGCTCGACATCGGTGTTCCGCTGCACCTTCTGCGGGACGCCATGGCCACGGTGAGATCAGGCGCCGAGCTGCAGGTTGAACAGACGCTGGAAGGCATCGACCGCCGGGGCCGGCGGATCCTGTGTAACGTCACCCTCTCCGGGCTGCTCGACGAGGACCAGCGCAATAGCGGCCTGGTGCTGCTGTTCCAGGACGTCACCGGCGAAAACCGCCGCGACGAGTTCAGCCGCTATCTCGGCCGCATCATGGGCCGGGCGCTGAACGAGATCTATTTCCTCGATCCGGTGACGCTGCACTTCACGCTGGCCAACGACGGCGCGCAAAAGAAGCTCGGCTACACCGCCCAGCAGCTGGAGCTGATGGCGTTTCCCGACGTGCTGGCGAGTGTCTCGATCGACGACGTCCGCGCGATGCTGGCGCCGCTGTTCAACAAGACGATGCCGGAGATCGTGTTCGAGACGGTAATCCGGGCCGCGGACGGCCACGAATACCCTGCCGAACTCTGCATGCAGCTGTTCGCCGACGAGCATCCGCCGATCCTGGTCGTGATCGTGCACGACACCAGCGAGCGGCAGCAACTACCGGCCGGCTAACCCCGACAACGGCGACAGTCGGCAGCCGCGAGCTACGCCTCGCCCTCGCTCGGCTGCCGGCGCAGGCTGGTCATCGCCCGTTCGAGCACCGCGACCATGTCCTCCGATTCGCGCGACGCCTCCAGCCAGCGTCCCTCCGCATGGGCAAGCCCGCGGGCATGGGCGCTGTCGCGCATCTGCGCGAACAGCCGCACCCGATCGCGATGGGTACGCGCGGCGACGGACAGCGCGCGCTCCAGCTCGTCGGTCTGCGCGGCCGCCAGCCCAAACGGGGTGAAGGCATGGCCGACCTGGCAGCGAAAGCGCAGCTCGTTCTCCGCCACGATCTCGTTGAGCACACCGCCGCAGTCCGGGCAGGAAATATGGCTCGGCTGCCCGGGCGTGATGATGTCGCTGTCCATGACGGAAAACTCCTGCGCGGCCATCTGATCCTCGACGACATATTCGTGGGGCAGCGGGATGCCGACGCCCGCCTCCTCGCATACCAGCCGGCCGAGCAGCGCGCCCAGCTCGTCCAGCGGCAGCTTGTGGTCGACATGGTCGCGCTTCAGCGCGTTCTGCGGCATGGACGGCCATTCGGCGTCCTTGGGATCCTGGATCACCGACAGGCCGCCGGCCGCCTTGATCGCGATCAGCCCGTCGGTGCCGTCGTCGAGCAGCCCGGTCAGCACCACGCCGATCACCCGGCCGCCGTAAGCGAGGGCAGCCGAGCGGAACAGGGCGTTCACCGCCGGGCGGGTGCGGTTCTCATGCGGGCCGCGCCGCATCAGCACCTTGCCCGGGCGCAGCAGCATGTGGAGATCGGGCGCGCCGACATAGATGCGGCCGGGCTCGATCGCTTCCCCGTCTTGCGGCGAGTGGGCGGGGAGCGGCCCCGCGCGGCTGAGCAGCTGCGGCAACAGGCTGCGCGTCGCCGGCGACAGATGCTGGACCACGAACACCGCCGCCGGGAAATCCGCCGGCAGCTGTGCGCACAAGCGCTGCAATGCTTCGACGCCGCCCGCCGACGCACCGATCACCACGATATCCTTGAGCGGCATCAAAATTCCTTGCGAAGGGTCAACGGTCTGCCCGCATTGGCGGCCGCATGCACGGGAAAAGAAACCCGTCAGGCCGGTGCCTTTCCGCTGTCGGTGCGTTGCACGGCGGAGGAACACACCATGGCGGCGCTGATTTCCAGTCTACACCAGGACGAGCGCTCCAGGCTGCTGGACGAGAACGAGCAGCTGCGGACGGAGCTTGAGTGCGCGCTGGAGGAGAACAGCCGCACCCTCGAGGATCGCGACCGCCTGCTGCGGCGGGTGACCGTGCTGGCGCGCGAGCTACAGGCCGCGAACACCGCGCAGGACGTGCTTGCCGCCGCTTCGGCCGCACCCGCCGGCCGTGGCGACGCCGAAGGGGAGCTGATACAAAGCCAGCAGACTGAAGAACTCCAGGTGGCGTTCGAGGAGTTGCAGGTCCTCTCCGAGGAACTGGAGGTCGCCAACACCAATCTCGAACGAGCCAACGAGGACCTGGAAGCCCGCGTCGAGGCGCGCACGCGCGAGATCAGCAGCCTCAACGCGGCGCTGCGCCGGACGGAACTGCGCCTCACCACGTTGATCGAGGGAATGCCGCAGTTGGTCTGGCGTGCGGCCAACAGCGGTGAATGGACCTGGGCGAGCCCGCAATGGACCGCCTTCACCGGCCTTTCCGATGAGGACAGTCGCGGCATGGGCTGGCTGCAGGCCTTTCATCCCGACGATCGGCAGGCCGCAATCGACGCGTGGAACCGCGCCGACGCGCATGACGGGCTCAACTTCGAAGCCCGGCTGTGCCAGGCCGGCAAGAGCTATCGCCATTTCCAGACCAGGGCCAAGCCGGTGCGCACGCCGGAGGGAACCGTGCTGGAATGGCTCGGCACCTCCACCGACATCGACGACATCATCCGGCTCCAGCAGCAGCAGTTGGTGCTGATGAACGAGCTTCAGCACCGCACGCGCAACCTGATGGCCGTGGTGCAGGCGGTGATGTCGCGCACGCTGCGGGGCAGCACTTCGCTGGAGGAGTTCCGCGGCTCCATCGACGATCGCATGGCCGCGCTGGCGCGGGTGCAGGGGCTGCTGTCCCGGCGCGGCGCGCATCGGGTGGCGTTCGACACGCTGCTCCGCGAAGAGCTCGGCGCGCATCTCGACCTCGACGCCCACGGCAACGCCCCGCAGGTGACGCTGAGCGGCCCACGCGGCGTGCCGCTCGAAAGTTCGCTGGTGCAGACCTTCGCGCTGGCGCTGCACGAACTGGCGACCAATGCGGCCAAATACGGCGCAGTGGCGACGCCGGGCGGCCACCTCAACGTGCGGTGGGAGATCGTTGCGAACGGCAACGACAAGGACCAGCTTCACGTCGACTGGCGCGAAACGGGGGTGACCGACCTGCCCGCGCCCGGCGACAAGCCGCGCGGCGGCGGCTATGGCCGGGAACTGATCGAGCGGGCGCTTCCCTACCAAATGGGCGCCAGGACGAGCTTCGCCTTCACTGGCGACGGCGTTCATTGCACGATAAGGGTCGACGTACCGCGAAACGACCCGCGCCGGGAG
>Ga0210040_10000240_pt1 | contig 96690 bp, 100 predicted proteins | sample CryGeyCG12114_NA_FD_185462 | JGI IMG/M metagenome (GOLD analysis project Ga0210040, IMG submission 185462) | Groundwater microbial communities from aquifer - Crystal Geyser CG19_WC_8/21/14_NA (SPAdes) (version 2) | ecosystem: Environmental > Aquatic > Deep subsurface > Groundwater | place... | reverse complement strand
ACGTCGCGGAGGTGGCGCCGACCACCACGACGTGGGAGCCGGTGGCGACGCCGCGGGAGTCCATCAGGTCGGCGAGGGCCCCCGCGGTCGGCAGCGCCCGCCGAAGCGGGTGGCGCAGGTCGGCCGGGGACAGCCGCACCGACCCCGGCAGGCCGGCGCGACCGGGCGACCCGGGCCCGTCGACGGCCTCGACCACCACCACGGCCGGGTCGCCCAGGTGCTCCTGCAGCCAGTCGGCGCCCACCAGGGCCGGCACCTCGCGCGGACGGGGCGCCGGCGCGGGGGCGCGCAGCGGGTCGGCGCGCACGGCGGAGCGCACCCACCCCAGCACCTCGCGGGCGATGGCCGCCTCCCCGACCGCGGTCGCCCAGCGCCGCGACTCCCCGCCGTCGAGGGTGAGCAGGCGGGCCCGCGGGGTGCCGGAACCCGCCGCCCCGGCCGCGCCCGCCGGCCCCTCGGTCCACAGGCGCACCAGCAGCGCGGCGCTGCGCGAGCCGGCCTCACCGGCGTCGATGTCCACCAGGCGCTCGTGCCCGGCGTCCGTCACCGTCCCGTCACCCTCTGCTGCGGGGAGCGCCGTGGACCTCGCGGACCCCGCGGGCCCCACGGGCGCTGGAGGCCGCCGGCCCCGGGGCGTCGACGGGCCGGCCCAGCAGGTGCTGCACGAGCTGGCGGATCGCCGGCGAGGGGGGCAGGCCGAGCTCGTCGGCCAGCAGGCGGCGGAAGGCCTGGTACTGGCGCAGGGCCTCGGAGGGGTTGCCCTCGGCCAGGTGCACCTCGACCACCCGCCGGTGCGCGCTCTCGCGCAGCGGCTCGCACCGCACGGCCGCCAGGCCGGCGGCCAGCGCCGCCGGGTAGCGCCCGGCCGCGGCGAGGTCGGTGCACAGGCGCTCCAGCGCGTGCAGCCGCGCCTGGCGGTAGCTCTCCTGCTCCACCAGCAGCCACTCCTCGCTCCAGTCCGGCAGCAGGTCGCTGGTCAGCTCGGTGAACTGCTCCAGCTGCTCCAGCTGCTCCGGCCGCTCGACCCGGGACGCCTGCCGCGGGTCGCCCCCGGCGCTGAGCCGCCGCGCCTGGTCCTCCCCCGCCCACAGGTCCACCTGGACGTCGGGGGCGAGGTCGATGGTCGACGGCGTGGTGCGCACGAGGTCGCGGTCGTGCGGGCGGGGCAGGCGCCACAGGGTCGAGCGCAGGCTCGCCGCCGCCCGCCCGGACGTCGTCTCCGCCCACAGCCGCTCCGCGAGGGTGCGCCGCTGCACCGGGCGCGAGCGCCCGTGCACGGCCAGGTAGACCAGCACGCGCTGCGCCGACGGGCAGGGGCGCACGGGCTCGCCGTCCACGGTGAGGGCGAAGCCGCCGAGCACGGACAGCCGCGGCGGCGCGGCGGAGGCGACGGGTGGGGCCGGGGGCATGGGCACCTCAGGGGGTCGGGACCGGTCGGCCGCTGCTGGACCGCGCTGCTCGCCGCTCCTACCCGCTACCACCGGCGGGCAATCCCCGCGCGCCGGCGCCCGCAGGGCGTGCCTCTCTCGTGACGCCGCTGCGACGCAGTCGGAGACGCGGGGCCCACACCGCCCGGGCAGGGAGGGACCACAGCCGGCGAGACCGGACCTCGAACCACTGGAGGACGACGTGTACCGCCACACCCGAGAGCTGCAGTTCACCGCCAAGCCGGAGAAGCCCGACGCCCTCTTCGCCATGAAGTTCCAGGAGCTCCTGGGCGGCCAGTTCGGCGAGATGACCGTGATGATGCAGTACCTGTTCCAGGGCTGGAACTGCCGCGTCCCCGGCAAGTACAAGGACATGATCATGGACATCGGGACCGAGGAGATCGGTCACGTCGAGATGCTCACGGTCATGCTCGCCCGCCTGCTCGAGGGCGCCCCCGGTGAGGTCACCGAGAAGGCCGTGGCCACGAACCCGGTCCTCGCCGCCGTGATCGGCGGGCAGAACCCCCAGCACGCGATCGTCAGCGGTGGTGGTGCCCGCCCGACCGACAGCCAGGGCAACCCCTGGAACGCGGGCTACATCATCGCCAGCGGCAACCTGCTCACCGACTTCCGCTCCAACGTGGCCGCCGAGGGCCAGAGCCGCCTCATGACCAGCCGCGTCGCGAACATGACCGACGACCCGGGCGTCAAGGACATGCTCGCCTTCAACCTGGCCCGCGACACCTACCACCAGCAGCAGTGGCTGCTCGGCATCCAGAACCTGATCGACGACGGCTACAACGACGTGATCGAGAACAGCAACGGGGAGTGGGAGCTGAAGGACCAGGCCCACACCTTCTACACGTCGATGGACGACAGCCAGGCCGCCGAGGGCCTGTGGGTCACCGGCAGCAGCCTGCTCGACGGCGAGCCCTTCCGCGCCGTGCCCCTCAGCCCGCTGACCGACGACCAGGGCATCCTGCCGGCGCCCGACCCGATGCAGTACGTCACGTACGACGGCAGCCAGGGCCCCGGCAAGCCCGGCAACGCCGCTGGAGCGCGGCTCCAGGGTGCGCAGAACGTCGCCACCAAGATCAAGGACACCCTCACCGGCGGGCCCGACCCGCGCTGAGGCACCTCCCCCCTGCGGGCCCGTGGCGCTGAGCCACGGGCCCGTAGGCTGTCCGGCCGTGGACCCCGACTCCCCGGCAGACCCGCCGGCGCTCGACGACGACGTCCTGGCCTTCGCCCACCGGGTCTTCGACATGGCCCGCAGCGGCGACGCCACGACCCTGGCCGACCTGCTCGCCGGCGGGCTGACGCCGGACCTGACCAACGACAAGGGCGACACGCTGCTGCTCCTGGCGGCCTACCACGCGCACCCCGAGGCCGTGCGGGTGCTGCTGGCCGCCGGAGCGGACACCGGGCGCGCCAACGACCGCGGGCAGACGGCCCTGGCCGCCGCGGTCTTCCGCCAGGACGCCGCCGTCGTCGGGCTGCTGCTGGACGCCGGTGCCGACCCCGGGGCCGGGTCGCCGTCGGCCGCCGAGACCGCCCGCTTCTTCGACCTGCCGGCGATGACGGCCCTGCTCGACGGGGCGCCGCGCCGCTCCTGACGCCGCTCCTGACGCCGCGCCCCGCCGTGCGGCACGATGGCGACGTGCCGACCACCGGCGGGGACGCGCCGCCCGCCCTGCCGGGGCGGCTGGCCGAGACCGACCTCGAGCGCTTCACCCGGCTGGTGCGCCGCCTGCTCGACGTGCCGGTCTCGCTCGTCGTCGCCGACCCCCAGGACCTGCCCTCCCTCCACCTCGCGGTGCCCGTCGTCTCGTGGGTGTCGATGCCGGTCGTGGACGGAGAGGGGCGGACCCTGGGCCACCTGTGCGCCGTCGACCAGCGCCCGCGGGCGTGGAGCGAGCCGGAGGTCGAGACGCTGCGCGACCTGGCCGCCACGTGCTCCACCGAGCTGCGCCTGGTCGAGGCCGAGCTGCGCAGCTCGCGGGCCCGCGCCGAGGCGGAGGAGCTGGCGCGGCACAGCCGGCTGCTGCTGGCGCTGTCCGAGGCGCTCGTGGGACCCGCCACGGTCGACGGCGTGACGTCCACGGTGCTGCGGGTGGCCCGCGAGGTGCTGGAGACCGGCTCCTGCGGCGTGCTGCTCGTCGACCACGAGCACGCCCGCCTGCAGCCGTACGTGAGCGACGAGGACGTCCTGGACTGGCTGCCCGAGCGCCTCGCCGCGGCCGGTCTGGGCGAGGAGGAGAACCCCCCGGCGCAGGTCGCGCGCACCGGTGACCCGCTCTTCGTGCCCGACCTGTCGCTGCTGGCCCGCGCCGAGCCGCGGATCACCGCGGTCTTCGACCGGCAGGGCTTCCGCCGCTGGGCGTTCGTGCCGCTGGTGACGGCCGACCGGCGCACCGACGGGGTGATCGCCCTGTCCTGGCCCCAGCCGCGCCGCTTCTCCGGCGACGAGCGCGACAGCCTCATCGCGCTCGGCCGCTACGCCGGCCAGGCCCTGCAGCGCGCCCGCCTCGTGGAGGACCTCGGCGACGTCGCCCGCACCCTGCAGGAGGCGCTGCTGACCGCGCTGCCCGCGCCCGAGGGGCTGGAGGTCGTGGCGCGCTACTCCCCCGCGGCGCGCGCGCACCAGGTCGGCGGCGACTGGTACGACGCCTTCGTGCTGCCCGACGGCGGGACGGCCCTGGTGATCGGCGACGTCACCGGGCACGACCTGGGCGCCGCGGCCGCCATGGGCTCCCTGCGCAGCATGCTGCGGGCGCTCGCCTTCGAGCACCCCGCCAGCCCCGCCGAGGCGGTGCAGCGCCTGGACCGCGCCGCCGCGGGCCTGGGCTCCCCGCCGCTGACGACGCTGGTGTGCGCGGTCATCGACCCCCCGGAGGACGCCGGCGACGGGCGAGCCGTGCGCTGGACGTCGGCCGGCCACCTGCCGCCGCTCCTGCTGCTGCCGGACGGGCGGGTGGAGGAGCTGCGCCGCTCCCCCGAGCTGCTGCTCGGCGTCGCCCCGGAGACGGCGCGCTCGGACCACGTCACCCGGGTCCCGCCGGGAGCGGTGCTCCTGCTCTACACCGACGGGCTGGTCGAGCGCCGCGGGGAGGACGTCGACGCGGGGGTGGCCCGGCTCGCCGCGGCCCTGGGCCGGCGGGCCGGCCAGGACCCGGCGGGGGTCGTGGCCGGCGTCCTGGCCGACCTGCTCACAGAGGAGGCCGAGGACGACGTGGCGGTGCTGGCCGTGCGCGTGGTCGACCGGGGCGAGCGGCCGTTCCGGGTGCTGGCCTCGCGCTCCGCCGTCCTGCCGCGCGAGGCGGCCTCGGCCCGCCGGGCGCGGCAGCTGCTGTCCGCCGTCCTGGCGGAGGTGGCCGGCGCTCCGGCGGGGGACGGCGTGAGCGCCGAGGCCGCGACGACGGCGGAGCTGCTCGTCTCCGAGCTGTCCACGAACGCCGTCCGCTACGGCGGCGGCACGGAGCTCGGCGTCGAGGCGACCGTGCGGACGACGACCGGCGGCGGTGCGCTGCTGCGGGTCGAGGTGACCGACGACAGCCCCCGGCTGCCGCAGCCGCGCCACGCCGCGCCCACCGAGGAGGGCGGGCGCGGGCTGGAGCTGGTGGCGCTGACCGCCTCGGCCTGGGGAGCTGCGGGGCCCGGGCCCGGCAAGGTGGTCTGGTTCGAGCTGGAGCTCAGCCCTCGCCGACCGTGAACGGCAGCTGGCGCGCCACCTCCCCGTTGACCGAGAGCACCAGGGAGTGCAGCCCGGTCGCGCTGACCGGGGCGACCACGGTGACGGCGAAGCTCGCCGAGTGCCGCCCAGATCCCTCGACCTGCTCCGGGCCGGGCTCCAGCACCCACGAGGCGACGACCGGCACGTCGCCCTCGGGGGTGGTCGCCCCCAGGGACATCTGCGCGGGGGGCTCGCGCCGCCCCATCCACAGCCGCCCGGCCACCGCCAGCACCTGCTGGGCGGGCAGGGCGGGGACCACGACGACGGTGCGGTGCCCTCCGACGACGGTCAGCGTGCCGTCACCGTCGACGCGCGCGAAGTCGGCGAGCACCGCGTAGTCGAGCTCGGCCACCGGCGACGGCCCTCAGGAGCCGCTGGTGAGCATCTCCGGATCGGCGTCGGGGTCGTCCTCGTCGTCCGGGTCCTCCTGGACGGAGAGCGTGTCGGCCGGGCCCGTGGTCGGGGTGAGGCCGGAGGTGTCCGCGGGCGAGGGCAGCATCGCCGGGTCGCCGTCGGGGTCGAGGTCGTCGTCGTGGGAGCCGGCGTCAGTGGACTGGGTCATGCGCTGAACCTGCCACGCCCGCCGCCGGCGCACCACCTCGGGCGGGCGCCGGGCCGGGGCTCGCGGCGGCTCAGGCCTCGAGCTCGCTGAGCACGCGCGGGACCTCGGGCGGCACCTCGCGGGCGAGGAAGCCCAGGCGCCCCACGCTGGCCGACAGGCGGTCGCCCGCGCGCCCGTGCAGGTGAGCCCCCCAGACCGCCGCCTGGGCGGGGGTGGCGCCGCGCGCGGCGAGCCCGGTGACGATCCCGGCGTGCACGTCGCCGCTGCCGGAGACGCCCAGCCCCACGCCGCCGGACTGGTCCACCCACAGGCGGCCCTCGGCGTCGCTGATCCACGACTCCCCGCCGCCGCAGGAGACCACGGCCCCGACCTTCCGGGCGAGCTCGCGGGCGTGCCGGGCCGGATCGGCCGTGACGTCCTCGCGGTCGACGCCGAGGGTGAGCGCCAGCTCGGTCGGGTTGGGCGTCAGCAGCACCTGCCCGGGCAGGTGGCGCAGGCCGTCGGGGTGCTCCCCGACCCACGCGTGCGCGGCGGCGTCGAGCACCAGGGCGCCGACGTCCTCGGGGCGCAGGTGCGGCAGCACGCCCTCCAGCAGCGCCCGGACGGCGTCCACGTCGCGCATGCCCGGGCCGAGCAGGACCGCCGAGCTGCCCCGGGCGAGCTCCAGCAGCTGCTCCGCCGCGGCCGGGTCGACGTCGCCGGCGGCCTCCGGCAGCGGCACGACGAGCGCCTCCGGCAGCGCGACCGCGACCGCGAGGGCCGTGGAGGCCACGGTCGCGACCTGCAGCTTGCCGGCGCCGGAGCGCAGGGCCGCCTCGGCGGCGAGCAGGACCGCGCCCGGCGTCTGGTCGCTGCCGCCGACGACGAGCACGCGCCCGCGGGCGTCCTTGCCGGTGCCCGCCGCCGGCAGCGCCCACTCGCGCAGCACCGCAGCGGTGACCGTCGTCGCGTCCGTGGTCGCGTCCGTGGTCGCGTCCGTGGTCGCGTCAGGGGCGGACGTCGGCATCGGGCTCCTCGGTGACGGGCGCGGGCGAGGCGTCGACGGCCGTGGTGTCGGCGTAGGCGGTCAGGGCCACCGCGCTCTCGCCGCCGGTCGCCGCCTCGTAGGTGGTCAGGGAGCAGTTGGGCTGGGGGTCCTCGCGGTCCACGCGCAGGGCCGTCGCCTCGTCCATGCCCTCCAGCGCGATCCGGAAGGACATCACCACGGCCTGGTGGGTCACCAGCAGCACCCGCTCGCCGGCCAGGTGCGGCAGCGTCGTGCCGAGCAGGCTGCGCACGCGCAGGACGACGTCCGCCCAGCTCTCCCCGCCCGGCGGGCGGTACCAGAGCTTGGCGAGGTGGCGCCGGCGCTCGGACTCCTCCGCGTGCAGCTCGTGGATGCCCCGGCCGGTGAGGCCGTCGAAGATGCCGAGGTCGCGCTCGCGCAGCCGCTCGTCGGTGTGGGCGGGCACGGCCAGCCCGCCGGCGCCCAGCGCCGCCTGGAGGGTCTGGACCGCGCGCCGGTAGGGCGAGCACAGCACGCGGGTGGGCCGCTGGTCCTCCGGCAGGGCGGCCAGCCACCGCCCCACGGCCTGCGCCTGGGAGCGGCCGCGGGCGGTCAGGGGCACGTCGGCGTCGCGCGCGGCCAGGTCGAGGTGGGACGCCCCGGAGCGGTAGGCGGCCAGGGCGGCGACGTTGCCCTCGCTCTCGCCGTGCCGCAGCAGCCACAGGGCCGAGGGGAACGGGGCCCCGGCGGGGACGGCGGGCATCGGGAGCAGCACCTGGGCCGGGGGCGCGGCGAGGTCCACGGGGTCGCCGGGCATGCCCGCGACGCTAGCCCACCGGAGCGGACCCGGCCGCCCGCGGCTGGCAGGGGGCGCCCGGGCGCGACAGGATCGCCCCGTGGACCAGAACGAGAAGCGCCCTGCTCGGTCGTTGCCCCTGCTCATCGCCGGCCTGCTCGCCGGGAGCGTGCTGGCGTTCGTGCTCGGCGCCCGCGGGCGCCGGCGCGCCGACGCGGCCGCCGCCGCCTCAGGGCCGCGGATCGGGCGGGTCGGCGAGCCCGGCCCGCAGTGGGCGGTGGAGGAGAAGACCCTCGTGCACCGCTCCCCCGGCGAGGTCGCCGCGCACCTGCACGCCACCGGCGGCCTGCCGGGCCTGACCGGCGGGCTGGAGGGCCCCCCGATGGACCACGTCAGCTGGGAGGTGCCGGGCGGCGGGCGCTACGAGGCCGTCGTCCACGGCCTGCCCGGTGCGGGGCGCACCGAGCTCACCGTCCGCTTCGCCCCCGAGCAGCACGGCGGGCGGGCGAGCGCGCAGGGCGCCACCGCGGTCGTGCTGGGCACCACCCCGCGCGCCCACCTCAAGGAGGCGCTGGACGACCTGCGCCGCGAGCTGGAGTCCGTGCCCCTGGACAACCCCCACCGGGGCGACTGACCCTCCCGCACGCACGAGACAGAGCCCGCCTGGACGCCGTCCGGGCGGGCTCTGTCTTGACTCGTTCCAGACTGGCTGGTGGAGTGGAGGCGTGCCCCCCGACGCCAGCGACCTCCGGCCCGCCCTGCAGGCCGCCGGGCTGCGCGCCACCCAGCCGCGCCTGGCCGTCCTCGGCGTGCTGGGTGAGGCCCGCGCGACCGGGGAGCACCTGCCGGCCGCGGAGGTCGCCGTCCGGGCCCGCCACCGGCTCGGCGCGCTGTCCACGCAGGCGGTCTACGACGGCCTCGACGCCCTGGTGGGCGCGGGCCTGGCCCGCCGCATCCGCCCCGCCGACGCCGCGAGCGCCGTCTACGAGGCCCGGGTCGGCGACAACCACCACCACCTGGTGTGCCGCGGCTGCGGCCTGACCCAGGACGTCGACTGCGCCACCGGCACGGCCCCGTGCCTGGTGCCCGCCTCCCTGCCCGCCGGCTTCGTCGTCGACGAGGCCGAGCTGGTCTTCTGGGGGCTGTGCGGCACGTGCGCGGCGTCCGCAGGGGCACCGGTCCACCGAGCCCCCACGACCACCCAGCCACCCACCCCCCTCCCGGAGGAGACCCGATGACCGACGTGGCCAGCCAGCCCGCCGCACCCGGCGACGACCGCCGCGTCCTGACGAACCGTCAGGGCCACCCCGTCTACGACAACCAGAACTCGCGCACCGTCGGCGCCCGCGGGCCCGCGACGCTCGAGAACTACCAGTTCCTCGAGAAGATCAGCCACTTCGACCGCGAGCGGATCCCGGAGCGGGTCGTGCACGCGCGCGGCGCCGTCGCCTACGGGTACTTCGAGGCCACGGGCACCTGGGGCGACGAGCCGATCGCCGACTACACCCGGGCGAAGCTGTTCTCCGAGGCCGGCAAGCGCACCGACCTGGCCGTCCGCTTCTCCAGCGTCATCGGCGGCCGCGACTCCTCCGAGGCCGCGCGCGACCCCCGCGGCTTCGCGGTGAAGTTCTACACCGAGGACGGCAACTGGGACCTCGTCGGCAACAACCTCGGCGTCTTCTTCATCCGCGACGCGATCAAGTTCCCCGACGTCATCCACTCCCTCAAGCCGGACCCGGTGACCTTCCGCCAGGAGCCCGCGCGGATCTTCGACTTCATGTCGCAGACGCCCGAGGCGATGCACATGCTCGTCAACCTGTTCAGCCCCCGCGGCATCCCGGCCAACTACCGGACCATGCAGGGCTTCGGCGTGAACACCTACAAGTGGGTCAACGCCCAGGGCGTCACCCACCTGGTCAAGTACCACTTCTACCCGACCGTGGGCGTGAAGAGCCTGACCGAGGCCGACGCCGCGAACATCCAGGCCACCGACCTCGGCCACGCCTCCAAGGACCTCTACGAGTCCATCGAGGCCGGGCAGCTCCCCGAGTGGGAGCTGCGCGTGCAGGTCATGAGCGACGACGACCACCCCGAGCTCGACTTCGACCCGCTGGACGACACCAAGGTGTGGCCGGAGGACCAGTTCCCGCCGAAGCTCGTGGGCCGGATGGTGCTCGACGCGAACGTGCGCAACCACCACGCCGAGAACGAGCAGATCGCCTTCGGCACCGGCGTCCTGGTCGACGGCCTGGACTTCTCCGACGACAAGATGCTCGTCGGGCGCACGTTCTCCTACAGCGACGCCCAGCGCTACCGCGTGGGGCCCAACTACCTGCAGCTGCCGGTGAACCAGCCCAAGAACGCCCGGGTGGCCACCAACCAGCAGGGCGGGCAGATGGCCTACTCCGTGGACGACACCGGGACGAACCCGCACGTCAACTACGAGCCCTCCACCACCGGCGGCCTGCGCGAGGCGCAGTACCCGACCCACGACGAGCAGGGCCCGGAGATCACCGGCCGCCTGACCCGCAAGCGGATCCCGCGGACGAACGACTACACCCAGGCCGGCCAGCGCTTCCTGCTCATGCAGCCCTGGGAGCAGGACGACCTGGTCACCAACCTCGTCGACGCCATCGGGCAGGCGACCCGCGAGGTGCAGGAGCGGATGGTCTGGCACTTCTTCCTGTGCGAGGACTCCCTGGGCCAGCGCGTCGGCGACGGCCTGGGGATCTCCGCGGACGACGTCCGCCACCTGGAGCCGCTGGCCAGCCAGACGCTGTCCGCCGACGAGCTCGAGCGCTTGGCGAACCTCGGCAAGAACGGCCCGCGCGACGTCGCGGGCCTGAAGATGACGCACGACGTGCCGAACGAGCACGTGGTCGTCGCTCGCTGACCTTCCCCCGCACGCCGCAGGGCCCCGCCCTCCTCGGGAGGGCGGGGCCCTGCGGCGCTCAGCCCCGGCGGGTGAAGTTGGTCGGGTCGCCGTGCGAGGGCGGGTTCACCTTCGGGCCCTGCGTGCCGGGCTCGACCGCGGAGCCCCCGGCGGGCGCGGGCGGCGCGAGCGGGTCGACCGCCGTGGCATCGCCACCGGAGGGCTGGGAGCCGCCGGCGAGCTGGTCCAGGCGGGCGGTCAGCACCTGCACCACCGGGGCGCGGTGGGCGTGGGCCCGCTCGAACGCGAGCAGCTCCTCGACCTGGGGCGCCGCGAGGCTGCGGATCCGCGTGGTGAGGTCACCCAGGGCCAGGTGGTCGTAGTCCGGGAGGGGCAGGTCGCTGGTGTCCATGGGCAGGTCCTACCCAGCCCGGGCGCCGGAGATGCCTCAGCGCCGCAGCAGCCGCACCGCGAGGGCGGACAGGGCGGCCGCCACCAGCACCTCCTGCGGCATCCGGCGCGGGGACTCGTTCTGGACCCGCTTGTGGAAGGCGTCGAAGCGCGCCGGGTAGGGCGAGGCGCCGAAGAACAGCTTCGAGGGCTTGTCGAGGTCCGGGGCGGCGGCGCCGGCCATGGCCGCCAGCACGGCCGGGCGGGCCGGGCGCGGGGCGAGCGCGGTCATCGCCCCCATCGCCGCCAGCCCGACCAGGCCGTCGGGCACGGCCACCCGCAGGGGCAGGGCGTCGCCCACCGCGCCCCAGTGCCGCACCCGGTCGAGCGCGAAGTGGGAGCAGAACCCCAGCGCGAAGGCCGCCGCGGGTCGCCGCGAGAGCGGCCCGGCGGCCGCCAGCACCGCCCCGGACAGGACGTGGTTGGTCACCAGCACGGGTGACAGCATGCCCTCCCGGCGTGCGGGGCGCGGTCCCCCGCCGCACCATCGGGGCGTGAGCGGACGAGCGCAGGGGCTGGACGAGGTCTGGGACGACTGGACGGCGGCGGTCACCATGACGGCGTCCCAGCTGCAGGACTGGCTGGGCACCGAGGAGTCGCAGTCGGTGGGGCAGAAGGACGCCGAGGGCGGGGAGTCGACCGGCCACGGGTCCGGGCGCAGGATCGTGGAGATCCTGCGGGCGAAGAAGGACGACCTCACCGAGGACGACGTCGCCCACATGCGCAGGGTCGTGGGGTACGTGCACCGGCACCTGGCCCAGCGCCCCTCCGGCGACGTCACGGACACGAAGTGGCGGTACTCCCTGATGAACTGGGGCCACGACCCCCTGCACGAGTGAGCCCGCCTCCCGCCGCGATGCCCCGCCTGCGCACCGTCTCCCCGCACGCCCCCGGCTGGACCCGCCGCCGCTCCGGGCGCGGCTTCAGCTACCTGGACGCCGCAGGGCACCGGCTCGACCCCGACCAGGTGGCCCGCGTGAAGTCGCTGGTCATCCCGCCCGCCTGGCGCGAGGTGTGGATCTGCCCGGCGCCCAACGGGCACATCCAGGCCGTCGGCACCGACGACGCCGGCCGCCGCCAGTACCTCTACCACCCGCAGTGGCGCACCGAGCGCGACCGCGTCAAGCACGACCGGGTGCTGGAGGTCGCCGAGCGGCTCCCGGCCGCGCGGGAGGTCGTCTCCGAGCACATCGCGCTGCCCGGCATGCCGCGCGAGCGGGCCCTGGCCACGGCGTTCCGCCTGCTCGACCTCGGCTTCTTCCGGATCGGCGGCGAGGGCTACGTCGAGAGCGGCGGCAGCTACGGCCTGGCCACCCTGGAGAAGCAGCACGTGCGCCTGGACGGCTCGCTGGTCGTCTTCGACTACATCGCCAAGCACGGCAAGGAGCGCGTGCTGACCCTGCGCGACGAGGCCGTGCACGAGGCGGTCGGCGTCATGCTGCGCCGCCGCGGCGGGGACGACGACCTGCTGGCCTACCGCGCCGGCGGGCAGTGGGTCGACGTCACGAGCACCGACATCAACGGCTACGTCAAGGAGGTCGTGGGCGGCGACGTGTCGGCCAAGGACTTCCGCACCTGGCACGCGACCGTGCTGGCGGCGGTGGCCCTGGCCGTCTCCACCCACGCCGCCGAGAGCCCCACCGCCCGCAAGCGCGCCGTCGCGCGGGCCATGAAGGAGGTCTCCGACTACCTCGGCAACACGCCCACCGTGGCCCGGGCCTCCTACGTCGACCCGCGCGTCATCGACCTGTTCGAGGACGGCACGACCGTCGAGCCGGCGCTGAGCGAGTTGGGCGCCGAGGCGTCCTTCGGGGAGCCGGCCACGCACGGGGCGGTCGAGCGCGCGGTGCTCCAGATGCTGCGCTCCCCCGCCGACAGCCGCCGGCGGGCCCGCCGCCGCTAGTCCCAGCCCAGCTCGTGGAGGCGGTCGTCGTCGATGCCGAAGTGGTGGGCCACCTCGTGGACGACGGTGACCGCCACCTCCTCCACGACCTCCGCCCGCGTGGCGCAGGCGCGCAGCGTCGGCCCGCGGAAGACCGTGATCCGGTCCGGCAGGGAGCCCGCCGCCCACCAGTCCCCGCGCTCGGTCAGCGGCGTGCCCTCGTAGAGGCCGAGCAGGTCGCCGCCCTCGCCGGGCGGCGGCTCGGCCTCCACGAGGACGACCACGTTCGACATCAGCCGGGCCAGCTCCTCGGGCAGGGAGTCCAGGCCGTCGGCGACGGCGTCCTCGAACTCCTGCTCCGACATCTCGACCACGAGACCATGGTGCCCGAGCGGCCCGCATCCCTCAGGCGGGCCCGACGAGGCCTCAGGCGGCGCTGAGGCGCGCCACCTCCTCGTCGGTGAGGACCAGCCCGCTGGCCCCGGCGGACGCGCGAGCGGTCTCGGGGCGGCTCGAGCCGGGGATCGGGACGACGACGTCGGCCAGCGCCAGCATCCAGGCCAGGGTCACCTGCTGCGGGCTCACCCCGCGGGCCTGCGCGACCTCAGCGAAGGCGGCGTGCTGGCCGCCGAGCTCCGCGGCGCTGGAGATGCCGCCCAGCGGGCTCCAGGGAAGGAACGCGACGCCCAGCTCGGCGCACAGGCGCAGCTCCGGCTCGCTGGAGCGGAAGGCCGGGGAGAACTGGTTCTGCACGCTGACCAGGCGGCCGCCGAGGACGTCGTTCGCCAGGCGGATCTGCTCCGGGTCGGCGTTGGAGACGCCGGCCATCGCGATCGTGCCGGCGTCCAGCAGCTCCGCGATCGCGCCGACGGACTCCGCGTAGGGCACGGACGGGTCGGGGCGGTGCAGCTGGTAGAGGCCGATCGCCTCGACGCCGAGCCGCTTCGCCGAGGCCTGCGCGGCGGCCTTGAGGTGCGCGGGGCTGGAGTCGATGGTCCACGAGCCGTCGCCCGGGCGCTGGTGGCCGCCCTTGGTCGCCACCAGCACGCCGGAGGCGTCACCGCCCCAGGTGCGCAGCGCCTCGGCGATGAGCTCCTCGTTGTGGCCGACCTCGTCGGCGTGCAGGTGGTAGGCGTCGGCGGTGTCGACGAGCGTGACGCCGGCGTCCAGGGAGGCGTGGATCGTGGCGATCGAGCGGGCGCGGTCGGGACGGCCCTCGATGGACATGGGCATGCCGCCGAGGCCGATCTCGGACACCGTGACGTCGCCGATGGCGCGGGTCTTCATCTGTGGACCATCTCCTCGCAGGGGTCGCCGACCCGCTCGGGCCAGCCCGTGTGCCCTACCCCCGCCGGGACCCGCTATGCTCGTCCACGTCCTCGACGGTCCGACGTCCCGGGACCGCTCGGCACCGGGGGCATCCAGCGCCCTCATCGTCTAGTGGCCTAGGACACCGCCCTTTCAAGGCGGCAGCGCGGGTTCGAATCCCGTTGGGGGTACGCAGTACGGTCTCACCCGGAGCACCTGCTCCATCGAGGCCCCGTAGCGCAGTTGGTTAGCGCGCCGCCCTGTCACGGCGGAGGTCGCGGGTTCAAGTCCCGTCGGGGTCGCTCCACGTCCGCGTGAGCCACAGGCTCACGAGGCCAGGTAGCTCAGCTGGAAGAGCGTCCGACTGAAAATCGGAAGGTCGGCGGTTCGATCCCGCCCCTGGCCACACCGCGAGGCGCTCGGCAGCGGCAGGGTCGCGGCGGGCCCGACGCACCGGCCCTCGGCAGACGGGTGAGCACCGATGCCTCCCAGCACCTCCCCTGCGACCCCATGAGGGTCGTCTGGAACGCCTTCAACGGCCGGTACGCCGACAACCCCCGGGCGCTGCACCAGGGGCTGCTCGCCCGCGGCCTCGACGAGGGCGCCGGGTGGGAGCACACCTGGCTGGCCGACCCGCGGCACGCGAGCGCCTTCCCCGCCGGGGTGCGCACGGCGGCGATCGGCAGCCCCGCCGGCGCGCAGGCCCTCGCCGCCGCCGACGCCGTGGTCGCCAACTGCCACATGACGCTCGACCGCTGGCCGGACGGCGACGGCCCCCGCTTCCTCCAGACCTGGCACGGCACGCCCCTCAAGCGCATCCACCGCAGCGCCGCCCGACCCCCCGCCGAGGACGTCCTCGCCGAGCTGGACGCCGACATCGCCCGCTGGGACGCCCTCGTCACGCCCAGCCCGGACGCGACCCGGCTGCTGCGCGAGGCCTTCGCCTACGACGGCGCGGTGCTGGAGACCGGCTACCCGCGCAACGACGTCCTCCTGGCGCCCCACGCCGGTGCGCGCCGGGACGCCGTCCGCGAGCATCTGGGCATCCCGCGCGGCGCGACGGCGGTGCTCCTCGCCCCCACCTACCGCGACGACGAGGCTGACGGCACCGGCGACCTCCCGCTGGGGTTCGACGTCCCGCAGCTGCTCGACGCCCTCGGCGACGGCGTCGTGCTGGTGCTGCGCCTGCACTACTACGTGGCCGACCGGCTGGCCGCCTCCCGCGACCCCCGCGTGGTCGACGCGTCCGCCCACCCCGACGTCGCGGAGCTGTACCTGGCCGCCGACGCGCTGGTCACCGACTACTCCTCCTCGATGTTCGACTTCCCGGTCACCGGGCGCCCGGTGGTGCTCTACGCCCACGACCTCGAGCGCTACCGCGACGTGCTGCGCGGCTTCACCCTCGACCTGCGCACCGAGGGCCCGGGGCCCCTGCTGCAGGAGCCGGGCGAGCTCGCGGAGGCGCTCGGCGACCTGCCCGGCGTGGCCGCGGCGTGGGCCGGGCGGGCGGAGGCGTTCCGGCAGCGCTGGTGCTCTCTTGAGGACGGCCGCGCCACCGACCGGGTGCTGGAGGGCTTCTTCGGCCTCCCGACCGCGGCCCTCGCGCCGTGAGCGACGCCGCCAGCGCCCTCGCCCGCGACGACTCCTGGTGGCGCACCGCCGTCGTCTACCAGGTGCTGCCGCGCAGCTTCGCCGACGGGGACGGCGACGGGGACGGCGACCTGGCCGGGCTGCGCGCTCGCCTGCCCCACCTCGCCGCCCTCGGCGTCGACGCCGTGTGGGTCAACCCCTGGTACGCCTCCCCGATGGTCGACGCCGGGTACGACGTCGCCGACTACCGCGCCGTCGACCCCCGCTACGGCACCCTGGCGCAGGCGGAGGCGTTCGTCGCCGAGGCGCACGCGCTCGGGCTGCGGGTGCTGCTGGACGTCGTCCCCAACCACACCTCCGACGCCCACCCGTGGTTCCGGGCCGCGCTCGCCGGGGACGCCGCAGCGCGCTCGCGGTACCTGTTCCGCCCCGGGCGCGGGCCGGGCGGGGAGCAGCCGCCCAACGACTGGGACTCCTCCTTCCGCGGGCCGGCGTGGACCCGCACGGCCGACCCGGCCACGGGCGAGCCCGGGGACTGGTACCTGCACCTGTTCGCCCCCGAGCAGCCCGACCTGGACTGGTCGAACGACGACGTGCGCGCCGAGCTGCTCGACGTCCTGCGCTCCTGGTTCGACCTCGGGGTCGACGGCTTCCGCGTGGACGTCGCGCACGGGCTGGCGAAGGCGCCCGGCCTGCCCGACGCCCTCGGCGCCGACCGGCGCACGCAGGCCCACCCGGGCTGGGACCAGGACGAGGTGCACGAGGTGTACCGCGCCTGGCGCGCGCTGGCCGACTCCTACGACCCGCCGCGCGTGTTCGTGGCCGAGGCGTGGGTGGCGCGCCCGGAGCGGCTGCCGCTGTACGTGCGCCCCGACGAGCTGCACGCCGCGTTCGCCTTCGAGCCGCTGCACGTGGCCTGGCGAGAGGCGCCGTGGCGCGCCGTGGTGGAGCGGGAGCTGGCCTTCTCGGCGCTGTCCGGCGCCCCCAGCTCCTGGGTGCTCACCAACCACGACGTCGTGCGCCAGGTGACCCGCTACGCCCGCGAGCAGCCGGAGGAGAAGGGCTCGAACGAGGAGGAGCGGGCCCGCTGGCCGCACTCGCGCCCCGACCTGGCGCTCGGCCGCGACCGGGCGCGGGCCGCGCACCTGCTCGTGGCCGCGCTGCCCGGCGTCCTCTACCTGTACCTCGGGGAGGAGCTGGGGCTTCCGGAGGTCGAGGACCTGCCCGCCGGCGCCCGGGTCGACCCGATCTTCAGCCGCTCCGCCGGCACCGACCCCGGCCGCGACGGCTGCCGGGTGCCGCTGCCCTGGTCGGGCGACGCACCGCCGTACGGCTTCTCCCCCGAGGGCGCCGGCGCGCCGCCGTGGCTGCCGCAGCCGCAGGGGTGGGGGCCGCTGACCGCGGAGGCGCAGGAGCGCGACCCCGCCTCGGTGCTGCACCTGTACCGGGCCTCGCTCGCGCTGCGGCGCCGGCTGCTGGCGACCGCCGGGCCGCTGGTGTGGGAGGACGCCCCCGCCGGCGTGCTGGCCTTCCACCGGGACGCCGGCGACGGGGACGCCGTCCACTGCTGGGTGGCCTTCGACGAGGCGGCCCGGCTGCCCGAGGGCGCGCAGGTGCTGCTCGCCTCGCGCGCCGAGGTGTCCGCGACCGGCGTCCTGCCCCCCGACACCACCGCCTGGTGGCGCCGGGGATCGGGGTACCCCCTGCGCGAGGGCTCAGGTCAGGAGCACTCGGTCTTGTAGACGTACTGCTGGACCTCCTCGGAGGCCCGGTTCTCCGGGGTGGCGAAGACGAACGGCTGCGTCTGCTCGCGCGGCACGTCGCGGCCCTCGGCGGCGTCCACGGCGCTCTGCACGCCCGCCTGGCCCTCGCCGTAGGGGTGCTGCACGACGACGCCGTCGACGGTGCCGTCCTCCAGCGCCTGCAGGATCGGCTCGGAGGTGTCGTACCCGACGACGCGGACGTCGCCGGTGCGACCCGCCTCGCGGACGCCGGTGATGGCGCCCTCGGTGTTGTTCGTCGACATCGTGTAGACGCCGACGAGGTCGGGGTTGGACGTCGCGGCCGTCGAGGCGATCTGCGCCGCGGTGGCCGTGGAGTTCTCCGAGTACTGCGTCTGCGCGTAGGTCATGCCCGGGTACTCGGCGAGCTTGTCGCGGAACCCCTTCTCGCGGGCCTCGCCGATCGGGTTGCCCGGGGACTGGTTGATGCCCAGGACGACGCCCTGGCCGCCGACCATCTCCGCGAGCCGCTCGGCCGCGAGCGCGCCGCCCTCGATGTTGTCGGACTGGATGTTGGTGAGCGCGATGCTCTTGTCCTCCAGGTCGCCGTCGATGGTGATGACGTCGATGCCGGCGGACTTGGCCTCCAGCAGCGGCAGGCGGAGGGCGGTGGAGTCGGTGACGGCGATCATCAGGGCGTCGGGCGCGTCGGCGACGACGGCGTTGACGATGGCGGTCTGGCGCGCGACGTCGAACTCCGGGCTGCCCTGGACCGTGAAGTCGACCCCGAGCTCGTCGGCCTTCGCCTGCGCGCCGCACCCGACGGTGTTGTAGAAGGGGTTGCCGGTCAGGCCCGGCACGTAGACGACCTCCAGGCGGTTTTCGTCGCCCCCGGCGGAGCCCCCGCCGGACCCGCTGCCGCAGGCGGTGAGGACGAGGGCGGAGGCGGCCGCGAGCGCCGCGGCGCGGAGCGGGGTGCTGGTCATGGGAGGGGCTCCGGTCTGTGGGTGGGGTCGGGAGGGAGCCGCGGCTCAGGCCGCGTTGCGCCGGCGGCGCTTCAGCTGGTCGACGTAGACGGCGACCACCAGGACGACGCCGACGGCCACCTGCTGCCAGAAGGCCTGCACGTTGAGGACGACGAAGCCGTTGTTCAGCACGCCGGGGATGAACATCCCGATGACCGTGCCGAGCACGGTGCCCACGCCGCCGAAGAGGCTGGTGCCGCCCAGCACGACGCCGGTGATGACCTGGAGGCCGTCGGTGGTGTGGCCGCTGATGGTGGTGGTGGCGAACCGGGTGAGCGACATGAGCCCGGCCAGTCCGGCGAGCGCGCCGTTGAGCACGTGGAGGGAGGCGGTGTGGCGGTCGACGGAGATGCCGGCCCGGCGGGCGGACTCGGCGTTGGAGCCGATCAGCTGCGTGTGGCGCCCGTAGCGGGTGGTCGCCAGCACCAGGGCGCCGACCAGCGCGACGACCGCGGCCACCCACACCAGCCAGCTGAGGGTCAGCGGCCGCTGCACGGCCACGTCGATCAGCGCCTCCGGGATGGTGCGCACGTCGGTGCCGTTCGCGAGCAGCTGCGCCGCGCCCAGGGCGGCGCCCGTGGAGCCCAGCGTGGTGATCAGTGCGGGCACCCCGAGGTAGGCGATGACCAGGCCGTTCAGCGCGCCCCAGGCGGTGCCCGCGGCGAGCCCGACCAGGACGCCGACCACCACGGTGCCGGCGCCCTGCCCGCCCAGCGCCTCCATCGTCCTCGCCGCGGCCACGCCGGAGAAGACCAGGACCGAGCCCTGGGAGAGGTCGAAGCCGCCCGCGACCAGGACGTAGGTGGTGCCCACGGCCATCACCAGCAGCACCGCGACGTCGGTCAGCACGTTGCGGCCGTTCGCGGCGGTCAGGAAGGCGTCGGGCGCCTGGCTCCCGAAGACGGCGACGAGGACGAGCAGGACCACGGCCATGTAGGCCGGCGAGGAGGACAGGGCCCGGCGCCACGGCGGCAGCGACCCGCTCCGGCCCGGCGCGGGGGTCTGCGGCGGGGTCTGGGCGGGCGGCGGCGGGGCGCCGGCCGCGGTGGCCTCGGCGCTCATCGGGAGGCCCCAGGGGCGTCGAGCGCGCCGGTCATGGCGCCGACGAGGTCGGCGACGGTCGTGCCGGCGGCCGGCAGCGCCGCAGCCCGCCGCCCCATCCGCAGCACCTGGACGCGGTCGGCCACCTCGAGCACCTCCGGCATGTTGTGGCTGATGAGGACGACGGCGACGCCGGAGTCCGCGACGCGGCGCACGAGCTCGAGCACCTTGCCGGTCTGGCGGGCGCCGAGGGCCGCGGTGGGCTCGTCGAGGAAGACCAGGTCCTCGGCCCACATCACCGCGCGGCAGATGGCCACGGACTGGCGCTGGCCGCCGGACAGCGCGGAGACGGGGGCGTCGAGGTCCTCGAGGTCGGTGCCCATGGAGGTGGACTCCTCCTGCGCCCGGGCGCGCATCGCCTTGCGGTCGAGCACGCCGAGCCGGCCGAGCAGGCCTGGGCGCAGCAGCTCGCGGCCGGCGAAGACGTTCTCGGCCGGGCCGAGCTCGGGCGCCAGCGCGAGGTCCTGGTAGACGGTCTCGATGCCGAGGGAGCGGGCGTGCACGGGCGAGCTCAGGTGCACGCGCTCCCCGCGCAGGAGGATCTCGCCCCCGTCGGGCGCCAGCGCCCCCGACAGGATCTTGACGAGCGTGCTCTTGCCGGCGCCGTTGTCACCGATCAGCGCGGTGACCTCGCCGGCCTCCGCCTCGAAGTCCACGCCGTGCAGCACCTGCACGTGGCCGTAGGCCTTGCGGACGCCCCTCGCCTCCAGCAGCACGCGACCGCCCCCTCCCCCGCGACCGGCACCAGCCGCCGACCGACGCCTGAACCTGCCAGCCGCAGGAGGATCCGACGCGCCAGGACGAGGGGGACCGCGACGAGTGTGACCTGGGCGATAGTCGCGCCTCCCGACGCGCGCCGCCTGCGGAGCGGGGACGACGAGAGCCGCCGACCCGTCGGGGTCAGCGGCTCCCGCGGTCAGCGGTGGGGCGGCTCAGGCCTCGGCCGCGCGCGGGGAGGGGATGCCGGTGAGCAGGCCGCGCACCTCCGACTCGCGGTAGCGGCGGTGGCCTCCGAGCGTGCGGATCGAGGTCAGCTTGCCGGCCTTGGCCCAGCGCGTCACGGTCTTGGGGTCGACCCGGAAGAGGGCAGCGACCTCGGCGGGCGTCAGCAGCGTCTCGGCCTGGGGTGCCTGGATCGTCGACATGGCTCTCCTCCTGGGCGTCCGGCTCCACCGACCTGGTGCCGCTCGGACGTGTTCGTGCCTGAATCATCCGTTGTCGGCGTTGTGCCCCGCCATAGTCCGAGTGGGTCATTCGTCGCGATGGTCAGGACCACCCCGAGGGGGCCCGGACGTGCGCACCCCACGTGCCCAGCGCGACCGGACGGGTGACGACACCGCCCCGGTCGGCCGCGACGCGGGTGCTGGATGCTCCGGCGAGGCTGTACTGTGGTGGATCTGGAGAGCCGACAGCTCCGGGGCCGCTGAAGAGCCTGCCCCGGCCCGACGCAAGAGGGGGTCGACGCCATGGGGCGCGGCCGTCAGAAGGCCAAGCAGACCAAGGTCGCGCGGGAGCTGAAGTACTTCAGCCCGGCCACCGACCTGACTGCACTGGAGCGCGAACTCGGCGCAGGCGGTGATCCGTTCTTGCCACGTCCTGTCGAGCCGGAGCCGGCTGCGGCGCTGGACGCCGACGAGGACGATCCGTACGACGACTGGTCCCGCCGATCGGGCTGAGGCACGTCGTCCTGCGGTGAGCAGGAACGAGAGCACCACGGGTCCGGCGACTGGTCGGTTCCTCCCCCGCTCAGGCGGGGTGGGAGCCGACCAGTCGCACGCCACCCCCCTGCACGCCCTTGGCGCCCCGCACGGTCCCGTCGGCGGCGCTCGGGTCGGCGCTGGACCCGCTGCCCGCCAGCACCTCCCCGGCCACCCACGCGGGCACGCCCGCTGCTGACAGGGACGCCACCGCCGCCTCCACGCCCTCGGGCGCGAGGACGGCCACCATGCCGACGCCCTGGTTGAGGGTGCGCTCGACGTCCTCGGCCGGCACCCCGCCCAGCTGCGCCACGAGCGAGAACACCGCGGGCGGCGTCCACGAGGCGCGGTCCACGACGGCGTCCAGGTGCCGCGGCAGCACGCGCGCGAGGTTCGCGGCCAGCCCGCCCCCGGTCACGTGGGAGAACGCGTGGACGCCGCAGCGCGGGTCGCGCGCCAGGGCCAGGCACGGCCGGGTGTACAGGCGCGTCGGCTCCAGCAGCTCCTCGCCGACGGTGCGCCCCAGCTCGGCGACCTGGCGCTCCAGGCCCCACCCGGCGTCGGCCAGCACCCGGCGCACCAGGGAGTAGCCGTTGGAGTGCAGGCCGGAGGCGGCCAGGGCCAGGACGACGTCGCCCTCGCGCACGCGGTCCGGCCCGAGCAGGGCGTCGGCCTCGACCACGCCGGTCGCCGCGCCGGCCACGTCGTACTCCTCCGGGCCCAGCAGGCCCGGGTGCTCCGCGGTCTCGCCGCCGACCAGCGCCGCGCCGACCTCCTCGCAGGCGCGCGCGATGCCGCCGACGATGGCGGCGACGCGCTCGGGGACGACCCGGCCGCAGGCGATGTAGTCGGTCATGAACAGCGGCTCGGCGCCGCAGACCACGAGGTCGTCGACGACCATGGCCACGAGGTCCTGGCCGATCGTGTCGTGGACGTCGAGCGCCTGGGCGATGGCGACCTTGGTGCCCACGCCGTCGGTGCTGGAGGCCAGCAGCGGCCGGCGGTAGGCGGTCAGCGCGCTCGCGTCGTACAGCCCGGCGAACCCGCCGATGCCGCCGAGCACCTGCGGCCCGTGGGTGGCGGCCACGGCGGCCTTCATCAGGGCGACGGCGCGGTCGCCGGCCTCGACGTCGACGCCGGCGGAGGCGTAGGTGGTCATCGTGCGGCGTCCAGCTCGAGCTCGGTCTGCTCGCCGGCCTCGGCGCCGCCGTGGCCGACCAGGCGGACGTCGTCCGGCAGGCCCGCGGGGTAGCTGCCGCTGAAGCACGCGGTGCAGAGGCGGTCGGTCGGCTGCTCGGTCGCCTCGACCATGCCGGCCATGGAGATGTGGCCGAGGCTGTCGGCGCCGATGCTGGCCCGCACCTCCTCCACGGCCAGGCCCGAGGCGACGAGCTCGGCGCGGCTGGCGAAGTCGATGCCGTAGAAGCAGGGCCACTGCACCGGCGGGGAGGAGATCCGCACGTGCACCTCGGCGGCGCCGGCCTCGCGCAGCATCCGCACCAGGGCCCGCTGGGTGTTGCCGCGCACGATGGAGTCGTCGACGACGACCAGGCGCTTGCCGGCGATCATGTGGCGCAGCGGGTTGAGCTTGAGCCGGATGCCGAGCTGGCGGATCGTCTGGTTGGGCTGGATGAAGGTGCGCCCCACGTAGGAGTTCTTCACCAGACCCTGACCGAAGGGGATGCCCGAGGCCTGCGCGTACCCGGTGGCGGCCGGTGTCCCGGACTCGGGCACCGGGATGACCAGGTCGGCCTCGACCGGGTGCTCGGCGGCCAGGCGGCGGCCCATCGCGACCCGCGCCTCGTGCACCGAGCGGCCGGCGATCGTGGTGTCCGGGCGCGCGAGGTAGACGTACTCGAAGACGCAGCCCTTGGGCGTGGCCGGCGCGAAGCGGGACTTGCGCAGCCCGTCGGCGTCGATCGCGACCATCTCGCCCGGCTCGACCTCGCGCACGAAGCTCGCGCCGACGATGTCCAGGGCCGCGGTCTCGCTGGCGACCACCCAGCCGCGCTCCAGGCGGCCCACCACCAGCGGGCGGACGCCGTGCGGGTCGCGCGTGGCGTAGAGCGTGTGCTCGTCCATGAACACGAGGCTGAAGGCGCCGCGCAGGCGCGGCAGCACCTCCAGGGCGGTCGCCTCGAGCGTGTGGTCGGGGTCGCCCGCCAGCAGCGCGGTGATCAGCGCCGTGTCGGTGGTGTTGCCCCGGGAGATCTCGGCGCGGGCGGCTGAGCCGTGGCGCTCGTGCACCAGCCGGCGCAGCTCGTGGGTGTTGGTGAGGTTGCCGTTGTGCGCGAGCGCGATGGTGCCGCCCGCCGTGGCGCCCAGGGTCGGCTGCGCGTTCTCCCACTGGCTCGCGCCGGTGGTCGAGTAGCGGGTGTGCCCGATCGCGAGGTCGCCCTTGAGCGCCGCGAGCGAGGCCTCGTCGAAGACCTGGGACACCAGGCCCATGTCCTTGTAGACGAGGATCTGCTCGCCGGTGCTGGCGGCGATGCCGGCGGACTCCTGCCCGCGGTGCTGCAGGGCGTAGAGCCCGAAGTAGGTGAGGCGCGCGACGTCCTCGCCGGGGGCCCAGATCCCGAAGACGCCGCAAGCGTCCTGGGGAGCCTTCTCACCGGGGAGGAGGTCGTGGCTGAGTCGTCCGTCTGCGCGGGCCACGCCTCCATGGTGGCACAGCCGGCGGTGCTCTGGCGCCGGGCGCTCAGCCGGAGCGGTGGCGGCGGTCGGTCACGAACCCGATCACCGCGGCCACGGTGCCGCCGACGATGCCGCCGACGAGGCCCAGCGCCACGGCGAGGTAGCCCAGGACGGAGCCGTAGCTGTAGGACCCCTCCGGGCGGAGGAAGGTCAGCACCGCCGCGGCCACGACGCCCAGCACCACGCCCACGGCGATGAAGGCGGGGTAGCGCGGCTCGCGGTGGCTGCGCCGCCCGACCAGCCGCGGCGGGGGCGTCGGCGTCTGGTCGGAGCTCACCCCTCGACGGTACCGGCGAGGGGCAGCCAGGCCGACAGGTCCGCGCGCTGGCCGCTCGCCCGCACCCTCCCGGTGCTCACCGCCTCCGCCCACGCCAGGTCGCCGCTGACCAGCGCCAGCCAGGTGGGGGCGTCGGTCTCCACGACGTTGGGCGGGGTGCCGCGGGTGTGGCGGGGGCCGGGCACGCACTGCACCACCCCGAACGGCGCGACCCGGACCTCCACGGTGCCTCCCGGGGCGAGGTCGGCGAGGTCCTCCAGGGTCGAGCGCACGGCCGTGGACGTCGTGGCGCGGTCGGCGGCGGAGGGGTCGGTGCGCCAGCGGGCGAGGGCGGCGCGGCCTGCGGCGGGGTCGGTGCGGCGTCGGGCGGGCACCGCTCCAGGCTGCCACTGCCTCCTGCGCGGGTCACGACCACCACCCGCGGTCGTGCGGGAGGTAGCGGACGACCAGGCTCGCGCGCACCGCAGCGGCGTCCAGCGCCAGGTGCTGCGCCACCGGGATCCCGCCCTCCCGCCCGCCGAGCCAGGCGCCGACCAGCTGCTCGGCGGTCCGCAGCGCCTCCGGCTCGAGCTCGTCCAGGGCGGGCAGCAGGTCGGCCACCGCAGCGCTCCCCCGCTCGGTCTCCGTGACCTCCCACCCCTCCGGCGCAGGCCCGTGCCAGGGCAGCAGGACGCGCTGGGGCACCAGCTCGTACGAGAGCTCCACGACCGGTCCGTCCAGCACCTCCTCCGGCTCCCCGTCGCCGAACCGGGGGAGGGCGCCGGGCTGGCACCCCGCGGCCCGGGCCAGGGCCGCTCGGGCCTCGCGCACGGCCTCCGCCGCACTGGTGCCCGCCGCCACCTCGCGCACGAGGGCGGGGAGGCCGACCAGGGACGCCCGGCGCACCTCGTCGGGTCCGGGCGGCGGCAGGTGCTCGGCCGCCGTGGCGAGCGCCTCGCGCACCGCCGCCAGGTGCATCAGCGCGGCGGCGCGGCGCCCCTCACCGACGACGAGCGCCGCCTCCTCGATCGGCATGCCCGTCGAGTGCAGCGCCTGGAGGAGGCGCCCCGGCCCCACCTGTCCTGGCTCGTACCGGCGACGGGAGGTCACGGGGTCGACGACCGCGGCGCGGAAGATGCCGCGCCGGTCGTAGTGCCTCAACCTCCGGAGCGGGATGCCGGTCATGCGGGCGAAGACGACGGGCTCGACGGCGCCCGGAGGCAGCAGGTTCTCCACGTGCCGACGCTGGCACAGCGCGCCTCCTCCGCGTCGGGACGGCCGGGCCGCCTGTGGACGACGCCGACCGGACCGGGATGGCTCGTCGAGCGGAGTGCTCACCGCGGTCGTCAGCGGCTGCCCGCCTGTGGAGGACGCGCCACCATCCACAGGTGCGAGCGGCTCGGCGACCACCGTGGACACTTCGCTTGAGAAATCTCGCCGGGCCGGCCGCAGGAGGTCAGACGGGCATCGCGCTCTCGAGGGAACCGCCGAACGCCGCGGGCAGCGTTCCCCGGTGCGCCGCGCGGGCCTGCGCGAGCGGCAGGGAGAACAGGCCCTGGACGTCCAGGACGGCGTCCTCGCCGGTGCCGTCGGCCACGCCGACCCGCAGGTGCGGGACGCCGCGGGCGGTGCACATGTCGGTGAGGCGCACCTCCTCGCTGCGGGGCACCGAGACCAGGACGCGCCCGGTGGACTCCGAGAACAGCGCCGTGGCGACGTCGACGCCGTCCCGGTCGCACAGCGCGTCGAGCCACACGCGCGCGCCGACGCCGTAGCGCAGGCACGCCTCCACCAGCGCCTGGGCGAGGCCGCCCTCGGAGAGGTCGTGGGCGGCGTCCACGAGCCCGTCGCGGGAGGCGTTGACCAGGACCGAGGCGAGGGTGCGCTCGGCGTCGAGGTCGAGCGACGGCGGGAGGCCGCCGAGGTGGTCGTGGACGACCGCGGCCCACTCCGAGCCGGACAGCTCGGTGCGGGTGGTGCCCAGCAGGTAGAGGTTCTGCCCCTCCTCGCGCCACCCGGACGGCGTCCGGCGCGAGACGTCGTCGAGGACTCCGAGGACGCCGACCACGGGGGTCGGGTGGATCGGCTCGCCGCCGGTCTGGTTGTAGAAGCTCACGTTGCCGCCCGTGACGGGCACCCCCAGCTCGGCGCAGGCGTCCGCGAGCCCGGTGACCGCCTCGGAGAACTGCCACATCACGCCCGGGTCCTCGGGGGAGCCGAAGTTGAGGCAGTCGGTGACGGCCAGCGGGGTGGCCCCCGCGGTGGCGACGTTGCGGTAGGACTCCGCGAGGGCCAGGCGGGCACCGGCGCGGGGGTCCAGGCGGGCGTAGCGGCCGTTGGCGTCCAGCGAGAGGGCCACGCCGAGCCCGGTGGACTCGTCCACGCGCACCACCCCGGCGTCGTCGGGGGTGGCCAGCGCGGTGTTGCCGAGCACGTAGCGGTCGTACTGGTCGGTCACCCAGGCGCGGCTGCACAGGTTCGGCGAGGCCAGCAGGGCGAGCACCTGCGCGCGCAGCTCCTCCCCCGAGGTCGGGCGGGGCAGCGCCTCGGCGGGGTCGGCCTGCAGCACGTCGAGGTCGGCGGGCCGGGCCAGCGGGCGGGAGTAGACGGGCCCCTCGTGGGCGACGGTGCGGGGTGGCACGTCGACGACGGTCTCGTCGTGCCAGGTGATCTGCAGGCGGCCGGTCTCGGTGACCTCTCCGACGACGGTGGCCTCGACGTCCCACTTCGTCGTGATCGCCATGAACGCGTCGAGGTCGGCGGGGCGGACGACCGCCATCATCCGCTCCTGGGACTCGCTCATCAGCACCTCCTCAGGCCGCAGGGAGGGGTCGCGCAGGGGGACGGCGTCCAGGCGCACGGCCATGCCGCCGTCGCCGGCGCTGGCCAGCTCGGCGGTGGCGCACGACAGGCCCGCGCCGCCGAGGTCCTGGATGCCCTCGACCACGCCCGCGCGGAAGAGCTCCAGGCTGCACTCGATGAGCAGCTTCTCGGCGAAGGGGTCGCCGACCTGGACGGCGGGGCGCTTGCTCGGGCCGCCCTCGCCGGGCTCGCCGTCGAAGGTCGCGCTGCCGAGGATGCTGACGCCGCCGATGCCGTCGCCGCCGGTGCGGGCGCCGAACAGGACCACGAGGTTGCCCTCGCCGGTGGCGTTGGCCAGGTGGATGTCCTCGTGGCGCATCACGCCGACGCACAGCGCGTTGACGAGGGGGTTGCCCTGGTAGACGGCGTCGAACACGACCTCGCCGCCGATGTTGGGCAGGCCCAGGCAGTTGCCGTAGCCGCCGACGCCCGCGACGACGCCGGGCACGACCCGGGCGGTGTCGGGGTGGCCGATGGCGCCGAAGCGCAGGGAGTCCATGACCGCGACCGGGCGGGCGCCCATGGCGAGGATGTCGCGCACGATGCCGCCGACGCCGGTGGCCGCGCCCTGGTGCGGCTCGACGTAGCTGGGGTGGTTGTGGCTCTCGACCTTGAAGGTGACCGCCCAGCCGTCGCCGATGTCGACGACACCGGCGTTCTCGCCGATCCCGACGAGCAGCGACGTGCGCATCTCGTCGGTGGTCTTCTCCCCGAACTGGCGCAGGTGCACCTTGGAGGACTTGTAGGAGCAGTGCTCGCTCCACATCACCGAGTACATCGCCAGCTCCGAGGCGGTGGGCCGGCGACCGAGGATGTCGCGGATGCGGCCGTACTCCTCCTCGCGAAGACCCAGCTCGGCGAAGGGCTGGACGTGGTCGGGGGTCGCAGCGGCGTGCTCGACGGTGTCGGCCACGGCCTGCCGGGTGCTGGCGGCGCTCACGCCCCCAGGCTACCGACGCCCTGCAGCAGCCCGGCCCGCCGCAGGGCGATCAGGCCGCGCGAGGCGCTGCTGCGCACCGTGGCCTGCGCCATGTCGAGCAGGACGGCGATGTCGTGGTCGGGCAGCCCCTCGTAGTAGCGCAGCACGAGCACCGCGCGGTGGCGCGGGGGCAGGCGGCGCAGCGCGGTGAGCAGGGCGTCGCGGTCGTCGACCCCGCTCGCCGGGTCGGCCACCGCCTGCTCGGGCATCGCCCCGGCCTCGGTCGGCTGCTCGCGGCGGGCGCCGCGGCGCCACCACGACATCGCGGCGTTGACGAGCATCCGGTTGACGTAGGCCGCGGGGTCGCCCGCAGCGCTGACCCGGTCCCACTTCACCAGCGCCCGGGCCAGGACGTCCTGCACCAGGTCCTCCGCGTCGGCGTCGGTGCGCACCAGCCCGCGCGCCATCGACAGCAGGGGACCGCTGCGCGCGGCGACGAGCTCCTCGAACCCGGGGGCGTCGCTGACCCGCGGGCCGGAGAGGAAGCCGCTCACGGCTGCACCGCCCGACGGGAGGCGACCTGCGCGAGCTCGTTGACGGCGACCACGGCCGTCGTCCGGTCCGGAGCCGTGACGTCGGCGCTCAGCGACACGACGGCGGAGCCCTCGACGGTGACGACCCGCACCCGCCACTGCCCCTCCACCAGCGCGGCGGCGGCGACGAGGTCCTCGCCCCCGCCCTCCTCCGGGCTCGGCGACTCCAGGACCTCGTAGGGGCCGGTCTCCTCCGGCGCCACCGTGCACGGCTCGACGGTGGCCAGCAGCGCCACCTGGTAGGTGCGGGCGTCCGCCGGGCTCTCGAAGGTCCGCACCTCCTCGCGGGCGCTGTCGGGGAGGGCGGCGTCGGCCTCGGGGACCGGCCCGTCGGACCACGCCGCCGACCAGGCGGCGGCGGACGCCGGCAGTCCGTCCAGGAACTCCGTCGTGCACAGGCCGTCCTCGGCCGAGTTCGCCAGGGGACCGGGCTCCTCGATCACCTGCGCGCCGGGGAGGGCCTGCTGCACCTGCTCCAGGGTCAGCAGCACCGCGGCGGCGGCAGAGTCAGCGGGTTCAGCGGGGTCAGCGCCGTCGGGGGGCTGGACGGTCGAGAAGGGCTCATCGGCGTCGGTGGGCCCCGGGGCGGCGGTGGGGTCAGGAGCCGGCGCGGGCGCCTCGGTGGGCGCGGTCAGGCCGGAGGGAGGGGCGGAGGGCTGGCTGGGCAGGACGCCGGGCACGACCGCGAGCGCCGCGGCCAGGACGGCGGCGGTGCCCAGGGTGCTGGCGGCCAGGCGCCGGCGGTGGCGCCGGGTGGCCCGTGCCTGCACCGACGCCAGCGTCGTGCAGGTGGCGGCGTCCCGGCGGGCGGGGCCGCCGTCCAGCGCGCTGCGGAAGGCCAGCGCGAGGGGGTCGCCCTCGCCCTGCCCGGGCGGGGTGAGGTCGTGGGCGTCCTCGGTCATGCCCCTACGACGCGGCGGGGGTGGCGCCTGTTGCAGCTAGGCGCGGACCAGCGCGGACAGCACCGAGGTGAAGAACCCCAGGCCGTCGGTGCCGTCGCCGGTCGCGCCGCCGGACTCCGGGCCGTACCCGGCCTCGGTGGCGTGCTCGGGGTGCGGCATGAGCCCGACGACGTTGCCGCGGGCGTTGGAGATCCCGGCGATCCCGCGCAGCGAGCCGTTCGGGTCGGCGCCGAGGTAGCGGACGACGACGCGCCCCTCCCCCTCCAGCTCGTCGAGCACGTGCTCCTCGGCCACGAAGCCGCCCTCGCCGTTCTTCAGCGGGACGACGACCTCCTGGCCGGCGGTGAAGTCCGACGTCCACGCGGTCGACGTGCTCTCCACGCGCAGGCGCTGGTCGCGGCAGACGAAGGTGCGGCTGGCGTTGCGGCGCAGCGCGCCGGGCAGCAGGTGCGCCTCGCACAGCACCTGGAAGCCGTTGCAGATCCCCAGGACCGGCAGGCCGCCCTCGGCGGCGCGCACGACCTCGCCCATCACCGGCGCGAAGCGGGCGATCGCCCCGGCGCGCAGGTAGTCGCCGTAGGAGAACCCGCCGGGCAGCACCACGGCGTCGACCCCGTGCAGGTCGGCGTCGGCGTGCCACAGCGGCACCGCCTCGCCGCCGCCGCGGGTGACCGCGCGGGCGGCGTCCCGGTCGTCGAGGCTGCCGGGGAAGGTGACGACGCCGATCCGGGCGCCGGTGCCGTGCAGGCCGGGCTGGGCGTCGGCCATCAGTACCGCACCTCGGCCTGGCTGGTCCACTGGCTCTCGTCGTCGGCGTCGGCGACCCGCACGACGTCCTCGATCACCGGGTTGGACAGCAGCGTCTCGGCGGCGCGCTGCGCCTGCGCGAGCACCTCGGGGGTGACCTCGCCGCTGACCTCCAGCTCGAAGCGCTTGCCCTGGCGCACGTCGGTGAAGGCGCTCAGCCCCAGGCGCGGCAGCGCCGCGGCGACCGCCTGCCCCTGCGGGTCGAGGATCTCCGGCTTGGGCATGACGTCGACGATGATCCGTCCCATGGGTCAAGACTAGGGCCATGCGCATCACCCACCTCGGCCACGCCTGCCTGCTCGTGGAGACCACCACCGCCCGGGTGCTCGTCGACCCCGGCGCCTTCTCCACCGGGTGGGAGGAGCTGACCGACCTGGACGCCGTCCTGCTCACGCACGCCCACCCCGACCACGTCGACGTCGAGAAGCTGCCGCAGCTGCTGGAGGCCAACGACGGCGTCCTGCTGCGCGCCGAGCCGGAGCTGGCCGCGTCGCTGGCCGACAGCGGCATCGACGTGGCCGGCTCCGACGTCGACCTGGCGCCGCTGCACCCCGGCGAGCACCTGGACGTCGGCGGGCTGCGGGTGCGCGCGGTGGGCGGCACCCACGCGCTGATCCACGAGGAGGTCCCGCGGATCGGCAACGTCGGCCTGCTCCTCAGCGCCAGCGGCGAGCCGGTGCTGTTCCACCCCGGCGACTCCTACGCCAGCGTCCCGGAGGGCGTCGACGTGCTGGCGCTGCCGATCAGCGCGCCGTGGGCGGCCAGCCGGGAGACGGCCGACTTCCTGCGCGCGGTGCGCCCGCGGGTCGCCGTCCCGGTGCACGACGCGCTGCTGTCGGCGGCCGGGCGCGCGGTCTACCTGCGCAACGTCACCTCCCTGGCGCCGGAGGGCACGCGCCTGCACGACACCGGCGGCTCCGGCGTCCTGGAGGTCTGAGGTCTGAGGTCTGAGGTCCTACAGCCCGTAGGCCTCCAGCAGGCGCAGCCAGATCTCGCTGATCGTCGGGTACGACGGCACCGCGTGCCACAGGCGCTCCAGCGGCACCTCCCCGACCACCGCGACGGTCGCCGAGTGCAGCAGCTCGGCGGTGTCCTGCCCGACGAAGGTCACGCCCACGACCACGCGGCGGTCCTCGTCGACGACCATCCGCGCCCAGCCGGTGTAGCCCTCGGCGGTGAGGGAGGAGCCCGCCACGGCGAGGTCGAGGTCGACCACGCGCGTGCGCAGGCCGGCGTCCTCGGCCTCGGCCGCGGTCAGCCCGACGGCGGTGACCTCGGGGTCGGTGAAGACCACCTGCGGCACCGCGGCGACCTGGGCGGTCGTGGCGTGCTTGCCCCAGCGGCCGGCGTCCACGGGCTTCCCGGTGCCCCGCGCGGCGACGGCGTCGCCGGTGGCGCGCGCGGAGTACTTGCCCATGTGCGTCAGCGGCGCCTGCCCGGTGACGTCGCCCGCGGCGTACAGCCAGGGCTCCTCGCCCTGGTCGAGCCCCTGGTCGAGCGCGGTGACGACGCCGGTGGTGTCGACCCCCAGGGCCGAGCCGGGCTCCAGGCCCACGGCGTCGAGCCCGATGTCGGCGGTGTGCGGACGGCGTCCGGTGGCCACGAGCAGCTCGTCGGCGACGAGGGTGTCGCCGCCGTCGGTGGTGACCGTGACCGGGCCGTCGGCGCCCTCGCGGGAGACGCTCGCGAGCTTCGCGCCGAGCCGCACGTCGACGCCGTCGGCGCGCAGCGCGTCCGCGACGAGGTCGCCGGCGCGCTCCTCCATCCGGCCGAGCAGCCGGCCGGGCGTCAGCAGCGTGACCTGCGCGCCGAGGCGGGAGTGGGCCTGGGCGAGCTCGCAGCCCACGACGCCGCCGCCGACGACGACCAGGCGGGCCGGGACCTCCTTGGCCGAGGTGGCCTCCCGGCTGCCCCAGTGCGGGGTGTCGGCCAGGCCGTCGGCGGGCGGCTCGGACGGCGTGGACCCCGTCGCCACGACGACGGCGTGGCGGGCCGTGATGGTCGCGACCGTGCCGTCGGCGCTCGTCACCTCGACCTGCTTGACCCCGGACAGGCGGCCGAACCCGCGGACCACGGTGATGTCGGCGCCGACGGCCCACTCGACCTGGCCGCCGTCGTCCCAGCCGGAGGTGAAGGAGTCGCGGTAGGCCAGGACCGCGGCGACGTCGAGCTCGCCGGTCGCCGCCTCGCGCGCGCCGGGCACCTTCCGGGCCGCGGCCAGGGCGTGCACCGGGCGCAGCAGGGCCTTGGAGGGCATGCAGGCCCAGTACGAGCACTCGCCACCGAGGAGGTCGGACTCGACGAGCACGGCGCTCAGGCCGCCCTCGACCGCGCGCGCGGCGACGTTCTCACCCGTCGGGCCGCCGCCGATGACGATGACGTCGGTCTCGCCCACCTGGTCGGCGGGGACCGTGCGGTCGGTGGGCAGGTGGCGGTCGTGCACGTGGGAGGCGGTCACCCCGGCAGGCTCGCACCCGCCCGAGCCGGTGTCACCTGGAGACGATCACCGGGAGGTCATGCCCAGGTGCGGCCGGTGAGGCGCTGGTAGGCCTCCACGTAGCGCTCGCGGGTGCGCTCGACGACCTCGGCGGGCAGCTCCGGCGGCGGCTCGGCGCCGTCGCGCTGCCAGCCCGAGGCCGACGACGTCAGCCAGTCGCGCACGTACTGCTTGTCGAAGCTGGGCTGCGAGCGCCCCGGCTCCCAGGTCTCCGCCGGCCAGAACCGGGAGGAGTCGGGGGTCAGCACCTCGTCGCCGAGGGTCAGGGCGCCGTCGCGGGAGTGGTCGAGGCCGAGCTCGACCTTGGTGTCGGCGAGCAGGACGCCGCGCTCGGCGGCCAGCGCGGCGGCGCGGGCGTAGAGGTCGAGGGTGACCCGGCGCAGGCGGTGGGCCAGGTCGTCGCCGACCATCTCGGCCACCGCGGCGATGTTGACGGCCTCGTCGTGGTGGCCGACGGCGGCCTTGGTGGTCGGCGTGAAGATCGGGGCGCGCAGCCGGCTGCCGTCGACCAGGCCCGGCGGCAGCTCGGTGTCGCCGACCGCGCCGGTCGCCTCGTAGTCGGCCAGGCCCGAGCCGGTGAGGTAGCCGCGGGCGATGCACTCCACCGGCAGCATCGCCAGGCGCCGGCAGACCATCGCCCGGCCCGCGACGGCCGCGGGGACGCCGTCACCTCCCGGCCCGCTGCCCGCCTCGGTGGTCAGCACGTGGTGGTCGACGCCGAGGTCCCAGCCCTCGAGCTGCTCGAACCACCACAGGCTCAGCGCGGTGAGGACGGCGCCCTTGTCGGGGATCGTGGTGGGCAGCACGTGGTCGTAGGCGCTGATCCGGTCGCTGGCCACGACGAGGACGCGGGTGTCGTCGGCCTCGGACAGGTACAGGTCGCGCACCTTGCCCGAGTGCAGCGGCCGCCAGCCGGGCAGGGTCAGGACGCCGGCCGGGCCGCTCGGGTGCTCGCTCACCCCCTGATCGTGGCAGAGGCGCGAGGGCTGCCGCTCAGGTGCGGGCGTCGGCCAGGGCGCGCGCGACGTCCTGCAGCTGCGCGGTCGTCAGCGGCGGCTGCACGGGGCCGCTGACCCGGTCGCCGCCGCGGCGCTCGCGCACGGCGGCCGAGCCGGCGACCGAGCACGCCCAGTCCCCCAGCACGAGCGTCACCGAGCGGACGACGACCTCCCCCTGCGGCGGGGCCTCCCCGAGCGGGCCCACGGCCTCGGCGGGCACGACCTCCCGGCTCTCGCGCAGGCCCCACCGCAGCCCGTCCGGCGTCACGCCCGGGGTGCACGCGACGCCCTCGCGCCCGGCCGGGTCGCTGGCCCAGGCCCGCACGTCCATCACCGGCGCCGCGCACGGGTCGCCGTCCGCGCCGGCCGGCAGCCGCGAGGCGACCCGGTAGCCCAGGCGCAGCACCTGCACGCTGCGCGGGGCTCCCACCACGTCGGTGACCGCGGCGCTCTGCCGCTCCAGCTCCAGCGGGGGCGCCTGCCGGGAGCCGCTGATCCGCACGCTGCTGAGGCGCCAGTCCAGCCCCGAGCCGGGGGCGACGTCGGCCAGCGCCCGCTCGGCGGCCTCCTGGTAGGCCTGCGCGGACGCCAGGCCGGTGGCGCGGGCCGGCTCTGCGCCGTCCGGGCGCTCGACGGGAGCGGTCGCGCGGGCCAGCCCCCCGACGGCGAGCAGGGCACCGGCGCAGGCCAGGGCCAGCGCGGCGCGGGACGCCGGCCCGGCCCGGTGGGCGCCGGGGGCCGGCCGGGGGTCAGGGGCGGCAGCGGCGCTCCCGGTGAGGTCGACGACGTCGAGCTCACCGGACGCCCGACCGCCGGTGGCCATGCACCATGGCACCCCCGCGCGGGCGGCGGCGCAAGCCCCCACGGACCACCAGCGCCGACGGACGCCGCGCGCACGGCGCCCGCGCAGGGTTGACTCACCCTCCGTCGGGCTCCCCGTGCCGCGTGTGTGACCGTGGGCGCCCGACCGCCGGCGCGCCCGAGGGGCGCCCACGGACCGACCACGACGAGGAGATCCGGTGCTCGCTAGCAGGTGCACGTGCGTCTGAGGCTGCCCAAGGACAACAAGGCACCGCTGCTGGCGCGCGGGTTCGTCCGGAACGCGCTCTGCGAGGAGCACTCCCAGGAGACCCGCGACGAGGTCGAGCTGCTCGTCTCGGAGCTGGTGACCAACGCCGTCCTGCACGGCGGGTCGCTGGTCACGATGGACGTGGACTGCGAGACGCCCGACGGCATCTCCGTCGCGGTCACCGACTCCAGCACCACCTGGCCGGTCGCCCGCGTGGCCGGCCCGATGGAGGAGAGCGGCCGCGGGATGGCCCTGGTGGAGCTGATCAGCGACGAGTGGGGCGTGCGCGAGGGCGGCGTCCCCGACGATGCGCCCTCCGTGATCCCCGGCTTCCCGCGCCAGGCGCAGGGCAAGGCCGTCTGGTTCCACCTGAGGGGCTGACCGGGAGGGGAGCGCCCGTGGGCGTGCGCACGTACGAGGAGGGCGACCACCCGGCGGTGGTCGCCCTGTGGGAGGCCGCGGGGCGCGACGTCGTCCCGCGGCCGGAGCTGCGCGCGACGCTGCGCCACACCCCCGACCTGATGCTCGTCGAGGAGCAGGACGGGGCCCTGCGCGGTGCCGTCCTGGGCACGTTCGACGGGCGCCGGGGCTGGATCTGGCGCCTCGCGGTCGACCCGCAGCAGCGGCGCCGGGGCGTGGCCACTGCGCTCGTGCGCGAGCTGGAGGCCCGCTTCAGCGCCCTGGGCGTGGCCCGGATCAACCTGCTCGTGGTGCCGACCGACCCGGGGGCGCTGGCGTTCTGGGAGCGCGCGGGCTACCCGCAGATGCCGGACGTCCTGTGCTCGAAGGCGCTGGCCCGTCCTGGCGCGCTCCCGGACTGAGCGGCCAGGACGGCGCGCGGACGGCACGTCGTCGAGCCCCGCGCTGCGGCCGGTGGGGCCGCGGGTCAGCCGGGCAGGCTCGCGGAGGCCTGCAGGCGCACGTAGTCGACCTCCGGCCGCGGCAGCCGCTGGGCGACCGCCCGCACGAGCGGGGCGCGGTCGGCCTCGGGCATCGGGTCGAGGACGGTGCCGAGCACGACGGTGGCCAGGAAGGCCTCCAGCTCCGCGCCGGGTCGCAGGACGGCCGGGTCGGGCACCAGGTCGACGCGGACGTCGACGAACCCGGCGGCGGTCAGCCTCGCGGTGGTCTCCTCGGCGGTGGCGAAGGTCAGGGACCCGTCCAGGGGCGCCGCGCCGACCGCCGCGAGCGCCGCGTCGACGTCCGCGAGGTTGCCCGCTCCGCCCCACTCGGCCCGCAGCAGGCCGCCGGGGCGCAGCACGGCGGCCAGGGAGGAGAGGACGGCGTCGTGGTCGGGCAGCCAGTGCAGGGTGGCGACGGAGACGACGGCGTCGACCGGGTCGGCGAGCACCAGCGGCTGGCGCAGGTCCGCCTGCAGCACGCTCAGGCGGTCGGCGCCCACCCCGGCCAGGCGGGCGCGCAGGCGGTCCAGCATCGCGGTCGAGCCGTCCACCGCGACGACGTGGCCCGTGGGCAGGCGCCGCAGCAGGGCCTCGGTGTCACGGCCCGTGCCGGCCCCGACGTCCAGGACCCGCTCGTCGCCCCGCAGCGGCAGCGCCTCGAGGACGCCGCGGCCCCACCGCTCGTGCGGGAGCGGGAGGGCGTCGTAGGTGGCGGCGTCCCACTCGCGCGGGCGGCTGGTCGGCTCCATGTCGGCACCCTAGCCACGGTGACCGCATCCTGAGATTCATATCTCGCTGGATGAGACGAGCGGTCGGGGTGGCCCGCCCCCTAGCCGGGGGCGACGCTGCCCGAGCCGTCGACGTCCTGCTCGACCCGGGCACCTCCTCGGTGCGTGACGGAGCCGCTGCCGTCGACGGCGGCGTCCAGGGACGCCGCGACGGTCACCTGCGCGCTGCCCGAGCCGTGGACGGCCACGGTGGCGTCCTCGGTGGCGAGGTCGAAGGCGGCGTCGTCACCGGACCCCTCGACCGCCACCACCTGGCTCGCCGCCGTGCCCGCGACCGCGACCCGGCCGGCACTGGACAGCTCCGTGGTGACCGACTCGGCGGCGAGGTCGGCGTCGACGGCGCCGGAGCCGCGGACCACCACGGAGTCCAGGGACGGCGTGGTGAGCCGGTACCGGACCTCCCCGCGGACGCCGGACCCGCCGAGGTGCAGCGTCCCGTCGTCCACGCGGCTGGTCAGGTGGTCGATGACGAGGTCGCCGGACGTCGCCAGGACGACCGACGTGACACCTGCGGCGTCGCGCACCTGCGTGACGGTCCCCCCGGCGGCCAGCGGGCCCGAGCAGGCCGACGGGCCGAGCACGGCGACGGCGAGGGCGAGCAGGGCGATCAGGCGGGGACGAGGCACTGCGGGCCGGCCTTCCGTCGGCGGTGCGGAGCTCCATCGTGGCCGTCGCGGCGACCGAGGTGCATCCACCGGTCGGTGGGTGCACCGCCTGAGCGCCGCCCCTGGTTGCCAACCATACCCCCTACCCGTATCGTTGCTCCCGACGACGGAGCAGGAAGAGGACAGATGGACACGGCCGCACCGGGCTACAGCGCCACCAAGGACGCCCACCTCAAGCGCCTGCGCCGGGTCGAGGGCCAGGTCCGCGGCCTGCAGCGGATGGTCGAGACCGACGCCTACTGCATCGACGTGCTCACCCAGGTGTCGGCGGCGACCCGCGCCCTGGAAGCCGTGGCCCTGTCGCTGCTGGAGGAGCACCTGGCCCACTGCGTGGCCGACGCCGTCCGCCAGGGCGGTGAGGGCGCCGACGCCAAGGTCAAGGAGGCCTCCGCCGCCATCGCCCGCCTCGTCCGCTCCTGACCGCCGCCACCGCACCGGCGCCCCACCACCCGAGAGGACCTGACATGACCAGCCAGAATGTCGAGATCACCCCCCGCGGCACCGCTCCGGCGGCCTCGGGGGGCTGCAGCTGCTGCGGCCCGTCGGCCGCCGCGCCGACGTCGTCGGAGCCCCACGAGCAGGCCGAGCAGGCCCAGCAGGCTCTGACCACGTCGAGCTACCTCGTGGCCGGCATGACCTGCGGCCACTGCGTCAGCGCGGTGACCTCCGAGCTCAGCGCCCTGGACGGCGTCTCCGGCGTCGAGGTCGACCTCGTGGCCGGCGGCGCGTCCACCGTCACCGTCACCTCCGCCGGGGCGCTGGACGCCACGACCGTGGGCGAGGCCGTCGACGAGGCCGGCTACCGCCTCGTCGAGCACTCCTGACCCCTCCCCGGCCGAGCCCCGGCCCGGCCGCCCGGCGCAGACCGAGGAGCACGCCATGACCACGTCGCCGTCCACCACCTCGAGCACACCCGCCTCCGGCCAGGACCGCGTCGTCGACCTGGCCATCGGGGGCATGACCTGCGCCTCGTGCCAGGCCCGGGTGGAGAAGAAGCTCAACCGGCTCGACGGGGTGAGCGCGACGGTCAACTACGCCACCGAGCGGGCCCGGGTGACCGTGGCCGACGGCGTCGCGGTCGAGGACCTGATCGCCACCGTGGAGGCCACCGGCTACACCGCCTCGGTGCTCGAGCCGGAGCGGCCGCGGTCGGCAGGGACCGGGTCGGCGCCTGCGGACGAGGGCCGGGCCGACGGGAGCGACCCGCTGCGCCAGCGCCTGCTGGTCAGCGCCGCCCTCACCGCCCCGGTGCTGGTCCTGGCGATGGTGCCCGCCTGGCAGTTCACGAGCTGGCAGTGGCTCAGCCTCACCCTGGCGGCACCCGTGGCGGTCTGGGGCGCCTGGCCGTTCCACCGCGCGGCGTGGACGAACCTGCGCCACGGCGCAGCGACCATGGACACCCTCGTCAGCCTCGGCGTCGGGGCCGCGTTCACCTGGTCCCTCTACGCGCTCTTCCTGGGCGGGGCCGGCGACGCGGGCATGACGATGCCCTTCTCCTTCACCGCCTCCCGGGAGCACGGCAGGGCGGAGATCTACCTCGAGGTCGCCGCGGCGGTCACGGTCTTCCTCCTCGCCGGGCGCTACGCCGAGGCCCGCGCCAAGCGCCGCTCGGGAGAGGCGCTGCGCGCCCTGGCCGAGATGGGCGCCAAGGACGTCGCCGTCCTGCGCGCCGGCGTCGAGGCCCGGATCCCGCTCGACCAGCTCGCCGCCGGCGACGAGTTCGTCGTCCGCCCCGGCGACACGATCGCCACCGACGGCGTCGTGGTCACCGGGACCAGCGCCGTGGACGCCTCGATGCTGACCGGTGAGTCCGTGCCCGTGGAGGTCGGGCCCGGTGACGACGTGGCCGGCGCGACCACCAACGCCGGCGGGCGCCTGGTGGTGCGCGCCACCCGCGTGGGCAGCGACACCCAGCTCGCCCAGATCGCCCGCCTGGTCGAGGACGCCCAGAACGGCAAGGCCGCCGTCCAGCGCCTGGCCGACCGCGTCTCCGCGGTGTTCGTCCCCGTGGTGATCCTCCTGGCCGTGGCCACCCTCGCGTCCTGGCTCCTGCGCGGAGCCGGCGCCGAGGCGGCCTTCACCGCAGCCGTCGCGGTGCTGATCATCGCCTGCCCGTGCGCCCTGGGGCTGGCCACGCCGACCGCGCTGATGGTCGGCACCGGCCGCGGCGCCCAGCTGGGCATCCTCATCCGGGGTCCCCAGGTGCTGGAGTCCACCCGCGCCGTGGACACCGTCGTGCTCGACAAGACCGGCACGGTCACCACCGGTCGGATGAGCCTGCTCGACGTCGTCCCCGCCGACGGCACCGACCGCGACGAGCTCCTGCGCGTGGCCGGTGCCCTCGAGGACGCCTCGGAGCACCCCGTCGCCCGCGCGGTCGCCACCGCGGCCCGGGACGCAGCCGGCCCCCTGCCGCCGGTGGACGCGTTCGCCAGCGCCGAGGGCCGGGGCGTCTCCGGCGTCGTCGAGGGTCGCGCCGTCGTCGTCGGACGCCGGACGTGGCTGGCGCAGGAGTGGGCCCAGCACGCGCCGTCCGACCTGGTCGCCGCGGCGGAGTCCGCCGAGGGCCGCGGCCACAGCCCGGTCTGGGTCGGCTGGGACGGCCAGGTGCGGGGGATCGTCGTCGTGGCCGACGCCGTGAAGGACACCAGCGCCGAGGCCGTCGCCCAGCTCCGCCGCCTCGGGCTCCGCCCGGTGCTGCTCACCGGGGACAACGCCCGGGCCGCCGCGCACGTCGCCGCCCAGGTCGGCATCGAGCCCACCGACGTGATCGCCGAGGTCCTCCCGGCCGGCAAGGCGGAGGTCGTCAAGGGCCTCCAGGACCAGGGCCGGGTGGTGGCCGTGGTCGGTGACGGCGTCAACGACGCCGCCGCCCTGGCCCAGGCCGACCTCGGCCTCGCCATGGGCACCGGCTCCGACGTCGCCATCAAGGCCTCGGACCTCACGCTCGTGCGCGGCGACCTCCGCGCCGCCGCCGACGCGATCTCCCTCGCGCGGCGCACCCTGGCGATCATCAAGGGCAACCTGTTCTGGGCCTTCGCCTACAACGTCGCCGCCCTGCCGCTGGCGGCGGCGGGCCTCCTGAACCCGATGGTCGCCGGTGCCGCGATGGCGCTGTCGTCGGTGTTCGTGGTCACCAACAGCCTGCGCCTGCGGAGGTTCGCGCCGAGCGCGCGGTGAGCAGCCCGGGCGCGGCCGGGGGCACCGGCCGGCAGCGCCTCAGCGGTCGGCGGCGTCCCCGGCGACCGCGCGCGCGGCGATGTCGCTGCGGGAGTGCGAGCCCGGCAGCACCACGCGGGCCGTCGCCGCGTAGGCGGCGTCGCGGGCGGCGGCCAGGTCGGCGCCGGTGCCCACCACCGACAGCACGCGGCCGCCGGCGGAGACCAGGCGCCCGGCGTCGTCCAGCGCGGTGCCGGCGTGCAGCACGTACGCGTCGGCACCCACCGGCTCCAGCCCGGTGACCGGGTCGCCGGTGCGGGGGTCGGCGGGGTAGCCGGCGGAGGCCACGACGACGGTCACGGCGGCGCCGCCGCTCCAGCGCAGCGGCCGGTCGGCGAGGTGGTCGGCGAGGGAGCCGGTGGCGGCGGCGTGCAGGACGCCGCCCAGCGGGGTCGCGAGGCGGGCCAGGACCACCTGGGTCTCCGGGTCGCCGAAGCGGGCGTTGAACTCGATGACGCGCACGCCGCGGCCGGTCAGCGCCAGCCCGCAGTACAGGACGCCGACGAAGGGCGTGCCGCGGCGGCGCATCTCGTCGACCACCGGCTGCGCCACGCGCTCGAGCACCTCGGCCGCGAGCCCGGGCGGGGCCCAGGGCAGCGGCGAGTACGCGCCCATGCCACCGGTGTTGGGGCCCAGGTCGCCGTCCAGGGCGCGCTTGGCGTCCTGCGCGGGGGCCAGCGGCACCACGGTCGTGCCGTCGGACAGGCAGAACAGCGACACCTCCGGTCCGTCGAGGAACTCCTCGACCACCACGGTGCCGCCGGACCGGGCCAGGCAGGCGGCCGCGTGCGCCAGGGCCTCGGCGCGGTCCTCGGTGACGACGACGCCCTTGCCGGCGGCCAGTCCGTCGTCCTTGACGACGTGCGGCGCGCCGAAGGCGTCCAGGGCGTCGGCGACCTGGCCCACCTCGGTGCACACCCGGGCCATCGCGGTCGGCACCGACGCGGCGGCCATGACCTGCTTGGCGAACGCCTTGCTGCCCTCCAGCTGCGCGGCGGCGGCCGAGGGTCCGAAGCAGGCGATCCCGGCGTCGCGCACGGCGTCGGCCACACCGGCGACGAGCGGGGCCTCGGGGCCGACGACCACGAGGTCGGCGGACAGCTCCCGGGCCAGGTCGGTCACGGCCGCCGGGTCGGTGGCCACCACCGGCAGGCAGCCGGAGACGCCCGCCTCGGCGGCGATCCCGGGGTTGCCCGGCGCCGCCCACAGGCCGGTCACGGCGGGGTCCGCGGCCAGCGAGCGCGCGAGGGCGTGCTCGCGGGCCCCGCCGCCGACGAGCAGGACGCGCACGCTCACCCCTCCAGCAGGTCGTGGCGGACGATGATCTCCTCGCGGTCCGGGCCCACCCCGACCGCCGAGATCCGCGCGCCGGACATCTCCTCCAGCGCCAGCACGTACGCCTGCGCGTTCTCCGGCAGGTCCTCGAAGCGGCGGGCGCCGGAGATGTCCTCGCTCCAGCCGGGCAGCTCCTCGTAGACCGGGACGGCGTGGTGGAAGTCGGTCTGGTTGACCGGCATCTCGTCGTGGCGCACGCCGTCGACGTCGTAGGCCACGCAGACCGGGATGCTCTCGTAGCCGGTGAGGACGTCGAGCTTGGTCAGCACGAAGTCGGTGACGCCGTTGATCCGTGCGGAGTACCGGGCGATCAGCGCGTCGTACCAGCCGGTGCGCCGGGGGCGCCCGGTCGTCGTCCCGAACTCCCCGCCCGCGACGCGCAGGCCCTCGCCGACGTCGTCGGTGAGCTCGGTCGGGAACGGGCCCTCCCCCACGCGCGTCGTGTACGCCTTGACCACGGCGACGACGCGGTCGATCCGGTTCGGCGGCACGCCCGAGCCGGTGCAGGCCCCGCCGGCGGTGGCGTTGGAGGAGGTGACGAACGGGTAGGTGCCGTGGTCGACGTCCAGCAGCGTCGCCTGGCCGCCCTCGAAGACGACGGTGCGGCCGGCGTCCAGCGCCCGGGTCAGCTCCAGGCCGGTGTCGGCGACCATCGGGCGCACGCGGTCGGCGTAGGACAGCAGCTCGTCGACGACCTCGTCGACCGTGATCGCGCGGCGGTTGTAGACCTTGACCAGCAGCTGGTTGCGGGTGGCCAGGGCCCCCTCGACCTTCTGGGCGAGGATCTTCTCGTCGAACAGGTCCTGCACGCGCAGGCCCACGCGGTTGATCTTGTCGGCGTAGGCCGGGCCGATGCCGCGGCCCGTGGTGCCGATCTTGCGGTTGCCGAGGAAGCGCTCGCTCACCCGGTCGACCGTGCGGTGGTAGGGGGCGATCAGGTGGGCGCTGGCCGAGAGCATGAGGCGCGAGACGTCGACGCCGCGCGCGGACAGCGCCTCCAGCTCCTCGAACAGCACCGACAGGTCGACGACGACGCCGTTGCCGATCACCGGCGTGCAGCCGGGGGTGAGGATGCCCGAGGGCAGCAGGTGGAGGGCGTACTTCTCGTCGCCGACCACGACGGTGTGGCCGGCGTTGTTGCCGCCGTTGTACTTCACGACGTAGTCCACGCGGGAGCCGAGGACGTCGGTGGCCTTGCCCTTGCCCTCGTCCCCCCACTGGGCGCCGACGAGCACGATCGCGGGCATCGGGGATCTCCTGCACTGTGAGCGGCTCCCAGCCGGTGCTGGGAAGATCATGGAGACGGCGCCCGTCGGGGCGCCGCGGCGAGGCTACCGGAGGACCCGTGCGCGACGGCGACCGCGATCCGCAGCACCGCACCGGCGGCACGGGCGGCACGGCGCACCCCGGCGTCCTGGCCCTGGTCAACGCCCGGGCCGGCTCGGCCTCGCGCGAGCTGGAGCGGGCCCTGTCGGCGCTGGCGAGCGGCGCGAGCGAGCTCGGCGGGGTGCTGGAGGTGGCCCGGACGTCGTCCCTGGCCGACCTGCGGGGCGTGCTGGGGCGGCTGGCCGGCCGGCGCCTGGTGGTGCTGGGCGGCGACGGGTCGCTGCACGCCGCGGTGCAGGCCCTGCACGACGCCGGCGCCCTGCGCGCGGCCGGCCCGGTGGGCGTGGTGCCGATGGGCACCGGCAACGACCTGGCCCGCACCCTGGGCCTGGCGATCGGCGACCCACCCGCGGCGGTGCGCACGGCGCTGACCGGGACGCCCGTCGACCTGGAGCTGCTCGTGGAGGACGGCGGCGGGATCGCCGTCAACGCCGTGCACGCCGGGATCGGGGTGGCGGCCACGCAGCGCGCGGAGCGGCTCAAGCCGGTGCTGCGCCGGGTGGCCTACCCGGTGGGGGTGCTCGCCGCGGGCGTCGCGCGGCCGTGGGGGGTGCGGGTGGTCGTGGACGGGCGGGAGGTGCACGACGGACGCCGGCCGCTGCTCATGGTGGCGGCGAGCATCGGCACCACCATCGGCGGCGGGGCCCCGGTCTCCCCCACCTCCGTGCCCCACGACGGCGTGGTCGACGTCGTGGTCTCCACGGCCACCGGCCCGGTCGCCCGCGCCGGCTACGCCCGCACGCTCATGCGCGGCCAGCACGTCGAGCGCCGCGACGTGGCGGTGACCCGCGGGGCCGACGTCCTGCTGGAGGCCGTGGACGGCCGCCCCTTCGCCCTCAACGCCGACGGCGAGACCGGCGCCCCGGCGCTGCGCCACCGCTGGCGCACGCTGCCGGACGCCTGGAGCGTGCGCGTGCCGTGAGGCGGCAGCGGGCGGTCGAGGCCGCCCGTCGGCAGCGCCTCACGCGCGGTGCGCCGGGGCCGGCGCGGGCGAGGAGATCCCGGCCTCCGACAGCGCGCCGGCGTACGCGCGCGCGGCGGCCTGCGCGTCGCCGCAGCGCAGCAGCCGGTCGCCCAGGCCGCGCATGGCCTGCGCCGCCTGCCGCCCGGCGCCCATGAGGGACAGCGCGGCCACGGCGTCGCGGTAGGTGGCCAGGGCGCCCGGGACGTCGCCGCGCGCCTCCTGCACGTCGCCGAGCACGAGCCGGGCGTGCGCCGCCTCCGCCCGGGGGCCCTCGCCGAGGATCTCCAGGGCGCGGCGCGCGGCGGTCTCGGCGTCGTCCAGCCGCCCGGCCATCAGGTGGGCCCGGCCGCGCTCGACCTCGACGCCGGCGAGGTCGGGCACCGACTGCGCGACCTCCAGCCCGGCCTGGGCGCGGGCGAGCTGCTCCAGGGCGGCCTCGGGGTCGGGGGCGTCCCCGCGCAGCAGCAGCCACCCCAGGTGCAGGCGCAGCCGCGACACGTCCAGCCCCTCGGTGTCCTCGCCCAGCAGCGCCAGGGCCCTCGTGGTCAGGCGGTGCGCCTCGCTGACGTCGCCGCGGCCCTCGGCGACGATCGCCGCGTTCCAGTAGACCGAGCCGCGGGCCCTCCGGCTGCCCGAGCGCTCGGCCACCGCGAGCGCGGCCTCGGCGCGGTGCTGGGCGTAGAGCAGGTCGCCGCGCGCCACGCACGCCCACACCAGCGACGAGGCCAGCCGGACCTGCTCGTCGGTGCCCTCGATGCCGGCCTCCTCGGCCACCGCGAGCGCCTGCTCCCCGACGTCGACGGCGCGGTGCAGGTCGCCGGCCTCGAGGTAGGTGACCAGCAGCAGGGTGGCCGCCTCGGCGTGCACCAGCGCCAGGCCGGCGCGGCGGGCGGTCGTCACCAGGTCCTCCAGCAGGGAGGAGGCCGCCTCCAGGTCGCCGCTGGCGCGCAGCGCGCGCCCCATCGCCAGCTGCACCTGGGCCCGCACGTCCTGCGGCAGCACGTCCTGGTCCAGGGCGCTGAGCCGCTCGACCGCCCGCCGGGGCTCGCCGCGGACGGCGTCCAGCTGGGCGAGGTCGACCTCCAGGCGCACCTGGGAGACCTGGTCGGTGGCGATGCCGTCGCGCAGGTGCGCGACCGTCGTCCCCAGCCGCTCCGCCAGGTGCTCCAGAGCGCGCGCGGAGGGGACCCGGCGGCCGGACTCGATCAGGGAGACGTAGCTGGTGGACAGGTGCCCGGAGCCCAGGCCGGCCTGCGAGAGGCCGGCCTCCTCGCGGAGCCGGCGCAGGCGGGCACCGAGGGTCTCCATGCCCGGATCCTAGGTCCACTCCCCGCCGTGGTGATCAGCACCGACCTGCTCCGGGGCGCTCCCCCTCAGGCGGCGAGGCGCTCGGCCAGGGCCCGCCCGAGGTCGGTGCCCGAGCGCCAGGCCTGCTCCACGCGCGGCCGCTCGCCCCAGCCGTCGCCGCAGACGCCCAGCAGGCCGCGGCCCGCGGGGGTGAGCAGGTGCGGCTCCTCGTGCGGGCGGACGGGGGAGGCGAAGGACCACCGGTGCGCCGACGCCGTCACGGGCGGCGGGACGGCGGCGCCGCCGCCGAGCAGGGCGCCGAGGCGCTCCAGCACCGGTGCGACCAGGGCGTCGGGGTCGCCGAGGTGCTCGGCGGCGGCCTCGGCGGTGGAGTGCGCCACCAGCACGGGCGCGCCGTCCCCGCGGCGGCGCCCGTCGTCGGCGACCAGCGAGAGCAGCGGGTCGTCGGCGACGAAGGCGGCGTCCAGGTCGGGCCACCAGCGCTGCTGCCACAGCGCGTAGACGGTGATGACGGCCTCCCAGCGCTGCGCTAGGCGGGCGCGCACGGCCGGCAGCTCGCCACCGGCGGCGAGCAGGCGGCCGGCCTGGGGGTCGGGCATCGCCAGCACGACCGCGTCGACCGGCTCGCCGTCGGCGGCCGGGCGGCCCTCCACGAGGTCGACCGAGCGGACGGTGGCCCCGTGGACGACGTCCAGGTCGCCCGCCAGGTCGTCGACGAGGGTGCGCAGGCCCTGCGGGGCGGCCCAGCGCTGCGGGCCTGTGGTGGGCTCGCGCGCGCCGTCGGGGTGCAGGACGGCGAACGTGTCGGTCCACGGGCGCGCCAGCCCCCGCTCGGCCCAGTCCGCGACCACGGCGGAGAACTCGGGGTCGCGGGCGGTGAGGTAGGCCGCGCCGGTGTCGACCACGTGCCGGCCGCCGCCGGGCAGGTCGAGGGTGCGTGAGCCGAGCCGGCCCCCGGCGCGGCGTCCGCGGTCGCGCACCTGCACCTGCACGCCCGCGGCGCTCAGCTCGCGCGCGCAGGCGATCCCGGAGATGCCGGCCCCGACCACGAGCACGCGGGGCGCGACCGACCCGGCCGGCGCCGGCGCGCTCACTCCCGGTACCCGCTGCCCATCAGCCGGTCGACGGCCGCGGGGTCGCACTCGGCCAGGAAGGTGGCGCAGCGGCGCGCCTCGTCGTCCTCGCCGATCGCCGCGGCCGACCGGCCGAGCACCGCCAGCGCGCGCAGGAAGCCGCGGTTGGGCTCGTGGCTCCACGGCACCGGCCCGGCGCCGCGCCAGCCCGCGCGCGAGCGCAGGGCGTCCAGACCGCGGTGGTAGCCCGTGCGGGCGTAGGCGTAGGCCTCCACGGTGCGCCCGCCGGCGAACGCCTCGTCGGCCAGCACGGCCCAGGCCAGGGAGGACGCCGGGTGCGCCGCCGCGGCGTCCGCGGAGTCGACCTTGTCGCGCAGCATGCGCTGGACGAGGGCGTCGGGGCCGTCCTCGGGCAGGAGCGCGGGCGGCGGGCCGGGAGTCCGGCCGGGACTGGAGGGCATCGGCAGGGAGTCGGGCATGGCCCCATCCTGCCGCCGACCGGGTGGCTCCGCCGGGCGGCCGTGCTCGGGCGCGCTTACGGTGACGGGGCGATGATCGAGCTCTCCACCTCCGCCACCACGGCGACCGTGACCGTGACCGGCGACCTGGACCTGGCCGAGCGCAGCCAGTTCCCCAGCCTGACGACCCGGGTGAACGGCCTGCGGCGCCAGCTGGTGGTGGTGGACCTGTGCGCCACGACCTTCCTGGACTCCACCGGCGCCGGCTTCCTCATCTCCCTGGCCGAGGCCGCCCGGCGCCGCGGGGGCACGACGGTGCTGCGCGGGGCGAGCGAGCGGGTGCTCTACGTGCTGGAGATCTGCGGGGCCCTGGGGTCCTTCCGCCTGGACACCCACCACACCTGCGGGCCGACGGAGCAGGCCGGCCCCTGGCGCCGGCCCCGCGGCGCCTGATCGCCGCGCGCGCCGCCCCCGCACCTGACGCCGTAAGGGGGTCTGCCTCCGCGGGCTTGACGTGATCTCCTATGGTTCATCCGATCCGGCGAGCTCGAGAACACGGTGCGCCGCCCGGCCTGGAGAAGCACGAGGAGGCACGGTGGACGGCACGGCGCCCTCTGACGGCCCGGCGGCGGGCCCGCCCGCCGACCCCGGATCGGTGCACGTCATCCTCGGCAGCCGCAAGACGCGCGTCGTGCTGACCGGCGAGATCGACGCCGAGCTCGGTCCCGACCTGCTGGAGGCCTCCGCCGACGCCGCGGAGGCCGGGCGGCCCGTCGAGGTCGACGTCCAGCACGTCACCTTCATGGACTCCACCGGCGTGGCGTTCCTGGCCCGCCTGGCCTCGCGCTCCCCCGGCAAGCTGGTGCTGATCAAGCCACCGGACCTGGTGCGCTTCCTCACCGAGGTCACGAGCATCAAGCAGGTGCTGCGCGTGGTCGAGGAGGACCCGGGCGTGGACAGCACGCTGCCGGAGGGGCCCGAGGACCCCGAGGACCCCGAGGACCCGGACGACCCCGACGACCTGATCGCCTGACCACCCGCGCGCAGCGGGTGGCCAGGCGTCCGGCGCGGCCGGCGTCAGGAGATGCGGGTGCCCGCGGAGCGCAGGTGCTGGCAGGCCTCGGTGACCCGGGCGGCCAGCCCGGCCTCGGCGGCCTTGCCCCAGGTGCGCGGGTCGTAGGCCTTCTTGTTGCCGACCTCGCCGTCGATCTTCAGGACGCCGTCGTAGTTCTTGAGGACGTGGTCGACGACCGGGCGCGTGAAGGCGTACTGGGTGTCGGTGTCGATGTTCATCTTCACGACGCCGTAGTCGACGGCCCGGCCGATCTCCTCCGCGGTCGAGCCGGAGCCGCCGTGGAAGACCAGGGCGAACGGCTTGTCGGTGCCGACCTCGGCGCCCACGGCGTCCTGGGCGGCCTTGAGCACCTCCGGGCGGAGCTTGACGTTGCCGGGCTTGTACACCCCGTGCACGTTGCCGAAGGTCAGCGCCGTGAGGTAGCGGCCCTTCTCCCCGGTGCCCAGGGCCTTCGCGGTGGCCAGGGCGTCCTCGGGGGTGGAGTACAGCTTGTCGTTGATCTCGTTGTGGACGCCGTCCTCCTCGCCGCCGACCACGCCCACCTCGATCTCCAGGACGACGTGCGCGGCCGAGCAGCGCTCGAGCAGCTCGGCGGCGATGGACAGGTTCTCCTCCAGCGGCACGGTGGAGCCGTCGAACATGTGCGACTGGAACAGCGGCCCGCGCCCGTCCTTCACGCGCTCCTCGCTGATCGCCAGCAGGGGGCGCACGTAGGCGTCGAGCTTGTCGGCCGGGCAGTGGTCGGTGTGCAGGGCGATGTTGACGCCGAAGCCCTTGGCCACGTGGTGGGCGTACTCCGCGAGCGCCTCGGCACCGGTGATCATGTCCTTGACGGTCGAGCCGGAGGCGTACTCCGCGCCGCCGGTGGAGACCTGGATGATGCCGTCGCTCTCCGCCTCGGCGAAGCCGCGGATCGCGCCGATGACCGTCTGCGAGCTCGTGACGTTGATCGCCGGGTACGCGAAGGAGCCGGCCTTGGCGCGGTCCAGCATCTCGACGTAGACCTCGGGGGTGGCGATGGGCATGCCGGGTTCCTCCTGCGTGGTCCCGGCTGGCGGTGCAGCGGGACGTCGTTGTCGGCTGTCGCGGCGATCCTTCCACGGACCGCGCGCGCTGCTCTCCTCAGAGCGGGCGCTGGTCGAAGACGTGCCGGCGCACCCAGGCGTGCAGGGCGATCGCCGCGGCGGCGCCGGCGTTCAGCGAGCGGGTCGAGCCGGCCTGGGCGATGGACAGGACGGCGCTGCACTCGGCCGCCATCGCCGGTGACAGCCCGGTGCCCTCCTGGCCGAGCACCAGCACGCACGCGCGCGGCAGGTCGGTGGTCTCCAGCGGCACCGCGCCCGGCAGGTTGTCGATCCCCAGCAGCGGCAGCCCCCGCTGCGCGGCCCACGCCCCCAGCGCCGCGGCGTCGGGGTGGTGGTGCACGTGCAGGTAGCGGTCGGTGACCATCGCCCCCCGCCGGTTCCAGCGCCGCCGCCCCACCACGTGGACCCCCTCGGCGTTGACCGCGTTCGCCGTGCGCACCACCGAGCCGATGTTGAGGTCGTGGACCCAGTTCTCCACCGCCACGTGCACCGGGGCGCGGCGGGTGTCCAGGTCGGCGCGGACGGCGTCCACGCTCCAGTAGCGGTAGCGGTCCACCACGTTGCGCCGGTCGCCCTCGGCCAGCAGCTGCGGGTCGTAGCGCGGGTCCTCGAGCCACGGCCCCACCCACGGCCCGACGCCGACCTCGCGCTCGCCCCCGTCGTCCACGCGCTCGCCGTCCACGCGCCCGGACGCTAGCCCCAGCGCCGGGCCCCCTCGCGAGGCGGAGGGACGGGCGGGTGCCGCGGGGCCGCACCCGCCGGTCCGTCCGCCTGGGTGGCGCCCCTCTACGCTGCCGACGACCGGATCAGCGCGGAGCGGGAGCAGGACGACGATGAGCGAGCGAGCAGCACCGGTCACCTGGCTGACCGACATGGACGGCGTCCTGGTGCACGAGGGGCACGCGATCCCCGGCGCCGAGCAGTTCCTGGCGCGCCTGCAGGAGCGCGGTCGCCGCTTCCTCGTGCTGACCAACAACTCGATCTACACCCCCCGCGACCTGCGGGCCCGGCTGGCGGCCTCGGGCCTTCAGGTGCCCGAGGAGGCGATCTGGACGTCGGCGATGGCCACGGCGCAGTTCCTCGCCGACCAGGCCCCGCAGGGCTCGGCCTACGTCATCGGCGAGGCGGGCCTGACCACGGCGCTGCACGAGGCCGGGTACACCCTCACCGAGTCCGACCCCGACTACGTCGTCCTCGGGGAGACCCGCACGTACTCCTTCGAGGCGATCACCCGGGCCGTGCGCCTGATCGAGGGCGGCGCCCGCTTCATCGCCACCAACCCCGACGCCTCGGGCCCCTCGCTGGAGGGCAAGCTGCCGGCCACCGGGGCGATCGCCGCGCTGATCACCCGGGTCACCGGCCGCGAGCCGTACTACGTGGGCAAGCCGAACCCGATGATGTTCCGCTCGGCCCTGAACCGGATCGACGCCCACTCCGAGAGCACCGTGATGATCGGCGACCGGATGGACACCGACGTCGTCGCGGGCATCGAGGCGGGCCTGGAGACGGTGCTGGTGCTCACCGGGTCGACGTCCCGCGAGGAGGTCGGGCGGTTCCCGTTCCGGCCCAGCCGGATCCTGGACTCCATCGCCGACGTGGTGGACCTGGTCTGAGCCCGTGCCCGAGTGGCTGGACGCCCTGCTCGACCCCGACCTGACGTCCCTGACCGCCGGCGCGCTGTACGCCGCGGTGTGGTCGCTGGTCTTCGTCGAGTCCGGGGTCCTGCCCGCGTTCTTCCTCCCCGGTGACACCGTCCTGTTCACCGCCGGGCTGGTCGCCGCGCGGCCGGGGTCGGAGGTGTCCCTGTCGCTGCTCGCCGCCGGCACCGCCGTGGCCGCCACGGGCGGCAACGCCCTGGGCTACTGGACCGGGCGCCGCCTCGGGCGACCGTGGCTGGAGCGGCGCCCCGACCGCGTGCGCGCCCACCTGGGCAGGGCGGAGGCCTTCTACGAGCGCTGGGGCGTGATGGCGCTGGTGCTCGCCCGCTTCATCCCGTGGGCGCGCACCTTCGTGCCCGTGCTGGCCGGCGTCTCGCGCATGCCCCAGGGCCGGTTCCTGGCCGCCACCCTGGCCGGAGCGCTCGTGTGGGGAGCGGGCCTCGTCGTGCTCGGCGGGGTGGCGGCCTCGGTGCCGTGGGTGCGCGACGCCGCCCTCGTGGTGGCCGGGACGGCGGTCGCGCTGTCCGTGGTGGCCCCGGTGGTGGCCGCGGTCCGCACGCGCCGGGCACGGCGGGTGCGGCGCGGCGAGGCCCGCTAGTGCGCACCGTGCGCTAGCGTCCGCCGGGTCGCCCGCACCGGCGGCCCTGCACCCGAGGAGTCGCCGTGGGAGTCCTGCGCCAGGTCGTCCTCCCCTCCCTGCGGCTGCTGGTCTGGGTCGTCATCGCCGTCGCCCTGTGCGTGCTCGCCTTCGGTCGCGACGGCGCCGTCGCGACCGGGGGCGCGCTGCAGCCCACGGGCGGGGCCGGGGGCTCGGTGGTGGAGGCGGAGCGCGCCGACCTGACGAGCAGCCTCGTCCTCACCGGGACCGTGGCCGCCGACCCCGCCGCCACCGTCAGGGCCACCGCTGCGGGCACCGTCTCCCGGGTGCGGGCCCAGGTCGGCTCGGCCGTCGAGCCCGGGACGCCGCTGATCGACGTCGTGCAGACCCTGGAGCCGGTCGAGCAGCCCGCGGTCGTGGCGCCCGACGGCACCGTGACCCAGCGGCCCGCCAGGCCCCGGACGAAGACCGTGACGGTCACCGCCGGGTCGACCGGGACGCTGGCCTCCCTGGCCGTGCTGCAGGACCAGGACGTCGCGGTCGGCACCGATGTGGCCACGGTCTCGCCCGGCACGCTGTCGGTGACGGCCCCGCTGACCCAGGCCCAGCAGTTCCGGCTGCTGACCCCGCCCGCGAGCGCCCGCGCCCAGGCCACCGGGGGCCCGGCGCCGTTCGACTGCACCGACGTGCGCACCGGCGTCCCGGCCGCCGCCGAGGGCGCCTCGGCCCAGCCCACCACCGACCCCTACACGGGCATGACCACGACGCCCTCGACCGCGCAGGCCACCTGCCGCGTCCCGGCCGGGACGACCGTCTTCGCCGGGATGAGCGTGGAGCTCACCCTGGAGCTCGGCACGGCCTCGGGCGCGCTGGTGCTGCCGGTGACCGCGGTGCTCGGCACGGTCGAGCGCGGCACCGCCTGGGTCGTCGGCACGGACGGCGAGCCGGCCGAGCGCGAGCTCGTCCTCGGCCTCACCGACGGCACGCGGGTCGAGGTGCGCGAGGGGATCACCGAGGGCGAGCAGGTGCTCGAGTTCGCGCCCGTCCCCTCCGACGACGAGGCCGTGCTCGAGGGCGCGACGGTGGGCGGGTGAGCCTGCTGCACCTGGACGGCGTCGGGCGGTCGGTGCACCTGCCCGACGGCTCGGTCCTGCCCATCCTCACCGGGGTCGACCTGGAGGTCGCCGAGGGCGAGCACGTGGCCGTGGTCGGGCGCTCGGGCTCGGGCAAGTCCACGCTGCTGAACATCCTCGGGCTGCTGGACTCCCCGACGTCCGGCACCTACCGCGTCGACGGGGCGGACGCCGGGTCGCTGTCGGCCCGCCGGCGCGGGCGGATGCGCGGGCAGGCGTTCGGGTTCGTCTTCCAGCAGTTCAACCTGCTGCCGCGGCGCAGCGCGACCGAGAACGTGGCGACCCCGCTGCTGTACGCCGGCGGCACCGCGTTCTGGCAGCGCACGCGGCTCGCCCGGGCGGCCCTGGAGCGGGTCGGGCTCGGCGACCGCGCCGACGCGCTGCCCGAGAGGCTCTCCGGCGGGGAGCAGCAGCGGGTGGCGATCGCGCGCAGCCTCGTGCGCTCCCCGCGCGTGCTGCTGGCCGACGAGCCGACCGGCTCCCTGGACGTCGACACCGGCGCTGCCGTGATGGACCTGCTGGAGGAGGTGACCACCGCGGCGGGCTCGACGCTGGTGACGATCACCCACGACCTGTCGGTGGCCGCTCGCGCCCAGCGCCAGTACCGGCTCGACCACGGGCGCCTGACGCCGCTGTCGGTCGACGACCTGGCCGTCGTCACCGCGCACCGCTCGGCCGCGCCACCGCAGGGCGCTCGGGCGTGAGCGCCCTGGTCGGGACCCTGCTGGAGGCCTGGGGCGAGGTGCGGGTGCACCGAGCGCGCGTGGTCCTGTCGCTGGTCGGGGTGTTCCTGGCGGTCTTCGCCATGACGATCGTGACCGCAGCCGGCGACATGGGCCGCCAGGCGCTCCTGGAGTCCGCCGAGCGGGGCTCCGGTCGCTCGACCACCGTGTCGGTCAACGCCTCCTCGCCCGACGGCACCGCGACGGCGGAGGAGGTCGGAGCCGCCTACGCGGCCCTCGTCGACCGCTTCGGCATCACGTGGTCCTCCACGCTCGGCTACGGGCAGCTGGAGCTCCGCGTCGGGCAGGCGCTGGTGCCGACGAGCCTGCAGGTCGTCGACCCCGACTACGGCGTGATCCACCGCATCGTGCCGTCCAGCGGGCGCTGGCTGACCGCCTCCGACGCCGACCGGCTCGCCCCGGCGCTGGTCGTCAACGAGGCGTTCCGCGAGCAGACGGGCACCAGCGGCCTCGTCCCCCCGTACGCGGTGGAGGTCCCCGGCTCCCCGGCGGTGACCACGACCGTGGTGGGGGTCGTGGACTCCGCCCCCTGGGGCCCGCAGGCCTTCGTGCTCCCCTCCGCCGCGGCGCTGCTGCCCGGAGCGGGCGCCGGTGGTGGCACGCCGAGCCTGGAGGTCTGGCTGCCCCCGCAGGAGGTGGACGCCTTCGTGGCGCAGGTGCCTGCGGTGCTGGCGCGCTCCGGCCTGGACGGCGGTGCGGCCCCGGTGGGCGACGGCGGCGTCCTGAGGGTCATGGGCTACGTGCAGTGGGGCATCCGGGGCCTGTCGCTGTTCGCGCTGGCCCTGGGAGCGGTGGGGGTGCTCAACGTCGGCATCGTCACGGTGCGCCAGCGCATCCGGGAGATCGGCGTTCGCCGGGCGCTGGGGGCCTCCTCGGCGAGGGTCTTCGCCGCGATCATGCTGGAGAGCGTGGTGGCGACCGCCCTGGCGGGCGCCCTCGGCGTCGCCCTCGCGGTGGCGATCGTGGTGAACCTGCCGCTGGAGCTGGTCACCGACGACCTGGGCATCTCCGAGGTGCCGCCGTTCCCCGTCGCCGCGGCCCTGGAGGCGTTCCTGTCCGCGACGGCGGTGGGCGCGCTGGTCGGCCTGGTGCCCGCGACGATCGCGGTGCGCTCGCGGGTCATCGACGCGATCCGCTACTGACGCCGTGGCGCGCCTGCGGGTGGGCGCCCGGCGATGCCCCAGGATGGGCCGGTGATGCCGACCGTCACCAGCCAGGCGACCGTCGCGGTCGTGCCCCAGACGTGCGCGAGCTGCCGCGGGCTCATCGCGGCGGGGCGGACGCACCTGCGCCACACCGACCGGCGCCAGCGCCCCCCGGTCCGGTTCCTGGAGTGCGACGTGTGCGCCCGCCGCGCCGGGCGCGGGGCCCTGGTCGACCGGCGGGAGCGGTGAGGCTCAGGCCAGGCCGAGGTCGGCCTTGGTGAAGGCCGCCAGGTAGGGCAGCCCCGCGCGCTCCACGCGCTCGCGGGCGCCGGTGTCGCGGTCGAGGATCACCGCGACGGCGACCACCTCGGCGCCGGCCTCCTGCAGGGCCTCCACGGCCGTCATCACCGAGCCGCCGGTGGTGGAGGTGTCCTCCAGGGCCACCACACGCCGCCCGGCGACGTCGGGGCCCTCGACCCGGCGCTGCAGGCCGTGGGCCTTGGCCTCCTTGCGCACCACGAAGGCGTCGACGGCCTGGCCGCGGGCGGCGGCGGCGTGCAGGACGGCCGCGGCCACCGGGTCGGCGCCCATGGTCAGGCCGCCGACGGCCGCGGGGGCGGCGTCGCCGGAGAACCCGGCGTCGGCCAGCAGGTCGAGGAGCACCCGGCCGACGAGGGGGGCGGCCTCGGCCTGCAGCGTGACGCGGCGCAGGTCGACGTAGTAGTCGGCGGTGCGGCCGCTGGACAGCAGCACCCGGCCGTGGACGACCGCGAGGTCGTCGATGAGGTGGCGGAGGCGCTCGCGCGCCGCGGTGCCCTCGGGGGTGGTGCCGGGGGTGGTGCCCGTGGTGGTCACGGAGCGAGCCTAGTGAGCACCTGCTCCCGCGGTCACCGGTGCGGGGGCGAGGCGCCGCTCGACCTCGCGGCCCTCGACGTCCAGCTCGGGCAGCCAGCGCAGCCAGCGCGGCAGCCACCAGGCGGAGCCGCCGAGCAGCGCCAGCACCGCGGGGACGGCGATCATGCGGACGACGAAGGCGTCGGCGAGCACCCCGACGGCGAGCGCGAAGGCGATCGGCTTGATGGTCGCGTTGCCCTCGGGCACGAAGCCGCCGAAGACGGACAGCATGATCGTCGCGGCGGCCACCACCACGGGCGCGGCCCGGCGGAACCCGCTGACCACCGCGGCGCGGGCCTCCTCCCCGCGCGAGTGCGCCTCGTGCATGCGGCTGACCAGGAAGATCTGGTAGTCCATCGCCAGGCCGAAGAGGATCCCGACCACGAGGATCGGGGTGAGGCTGAGGATCGGCCCCGTCGTGTCGGAGTTCACCAGCTGGCGCAGCCAGCCCCACTGGAAGACCGCGACCGTGCTGCCCAGCGACGCGCCCACGGTGAGCAGGAAGCCCAGCACCGCCGTCAGCGGCACCAGCACCGAGCGGAAGACCAGGACCAGCAGCACCAGCGCCAGGCCGACGACGACGAGCAGGTAGACGGGCAGGGCCTCGTTGAGCCGCTCGGAGACGTCGACGTCCACGGCCGTCTGCCCGGTCACGGCGAAGGTGGCGCCCTCGACGTCCAGGGCCCGGATGTCGTGGACGAGGTCGGTCGTGGCGTCCGTGGTCGGGCCGCTGGCCGGGATGACGGTGACCAGCGCGGCGCTGCCGTCGGGCGAGGGCTGGGGCGGCAGGGCCGTGGCGACGTCGTCCAGCCCCGCGATCGCCTCGCTCACCCGCGTCGCGCCGGACGTGACGTCGGCCGACCCCTCCGGCTGCACGACGACCAGCAGCGGCCCGTTGACGCCCTCGCCGAAGTGCGCGGCGACCAGGTCGTAGGCGCGGCGGGGGTTGGAGCCCTCCGCGGCGCTGCTCTCGTCGGCCAGGGCGGTGCGCAGGGAGGCCAGCGGCACGGTGGCCAGGCCGAGGACGACGACGACGGCCAGCAGGCTGAGCACCCGGTGGGTGGTGACGGTGCGGGCCCAGCCGGCGAGGAAGCCGCGGTGGTGGGCGCGGGCGTGCTCGCCGTGGTGGGTGAGGGTGCGGCGCTGGGCGCGGCTGAGCAGGCGGGTGCCCGTGAAGCCGGCGAGCGCGGGCAGCAGGGTGAGCGCCACCAGCACGGCCACGGCCACGGTGGCCGCGGCGGCCAGGCCCATCTGGGTCAGGAACGGGATGCCCACGACCGCCAGGCCGGCCAGGGCGATGACGACGGTCAGGCCCGCGGTGACGACGGCGCTGCCGGCGGTGCCGGTGGCCACGCCGATCGCCTCGGGCAGGTCGCGCCCGGCGACCAGCTCCTGGCGCAGCCGGGAGAGCAGGAAGAGGCCGTAGTCGATGCCGACGGCGAGGCCGAGCATGATCGCCAGGGTCGAGGTCGTGGACTGCAGCTCGGTCACGGCGGTCGCCGCGGTGATGCCGGCCGCCCCCAGGCCCACCCCGACGAGGGCCGTGAGCAGGTTCAGGCCCGCGGCGACCAGGGTGCCGAAGGTGACCAGGAGGACCACGACGGCCACCAGGACGCCGGCCCCCTCGGCGACGCCGCCGATGTCGGCGGCGTCCTCCACGGCGGTGCCGCCCACGGCGGCGACGAGACCGGCGTCCCCGCCGTCGGCCTCGGCGACGGTGGAGAGCAGCTGCTCGCGGGCGCCGGCGGTCATGTCGCCCGGGCTGACGCCGTAGGTGACGGTGGTGTAGACCGCGCGCAGGTCGGGGGCGACGGTCGGGGCCGCCTCGTCGAAGGGGTCGCTCACCGCCTCCACCTGCGGCAGGGCCGCCAGCTGCTGGACGACGGCGGTGATGGCGCCCGCCTGGTCGGGGTCGGTGACCTCGCTGCCCTCGGGCACCTCCAGGACGACGCGCGCGGTGGCGTCGTCCCCGCTGGCGGCGCCGAACTCGCGCTCCACCGTGGACAGGGCGTCGGTCGACTCCAGCCCCGGGATGGAGAAGGAGTCCACGGTCGGCTTGGAGAAGGCGACGGCGGACCCGCCGACGGCGACCACCACGACCAGCCAGAGGGCCACGACCGCCCAGCGCAGGCGGTAGCAGGCCCGGCCGAGCCGGTACAGGAAGATCGCCACAGGTGTCCTCTCAGGGGGCGGTGCGCCCCAGCGCCCCGAGGGCGAGGGCGACCAGGTGCGGGCGCAGCAGGTGCTGCGGGGTGGTGGGGAAGGCGAGGGTGAGGGTGCCCACGACCGCCAGGGACGCCGTCACGCGCACCCGCCGCTCCAGGGCCTCGGCCGCGGGGGGCGCGCCGGGCGCGCCGTCGGGGGCGGGGTCGATGGCGAAGCAGCGGCACAGCAGCGCGGGCACCTGGGCGAGCACCTCGCCCGCCGGGGTGCCGGCCAGGCCGCCGTCGTGGGCCAGGGCCAGGCTCAGGCGGCCCGGGGCGCTGGCGGCGAGGTCGGCCAGGGCCTCGATCGCGGCGGCGTCGCGCGCCGGGCCGGCGGGCAGCGGCTCGACGAGGGCGAGGACGTCGCGCACCGCCGCCACGCAGCGCTCGGCGACGGTGTCGCGCAGCGCCTCCTTGGACCGCACCCGGTGCAGCAGCCCGGTCTTGGAGTAGCCCACGGCGGAGGCGATCTCGCGCAGGGACGTCCGCTCGTAGCCGTGCTCGGCGAACATCGCGGCGGCGGCGTCGACGATGCCGGCGTCGATCTGCTCGCGGGTGGGACGCAGCACGACCGGTCCTCCCCGTTCCACCACGGACCGCAGCGGTCCATCTCCGTCCACCACGGTACAACGGTCGCCAGGGCACCCGTCGTCGGGGATGATGGAGGCCTTCCCCCACCGACGCCGCTGGGACCGCCCGTACCCGAAGGGGCCCATGCCCAGTCCTGCCGTCGCCCCCTCGATCCCCGCCGAGCGCGACTTCACCGCCCTCCCCCTGCGCCGCCGCGTCGGCTGGATCGTGCTGCTGGGCGCGCTGAACGCGATCGGCGCCTTCACGATCGACCTGTACCTGCCGGCCTTCCCCGCCCTGGAGGCCGACCTCGGCGCCTCGGCGAGCCGGGTGCAGCTGACCCTGACCGGCACGATGGCCGGGCTCGCCGTGGGCCAGCTGGTCGCGGGGCCGCTGACCGACGCGCTCGGGCGCCGCCGCCCGCTGCTGGTCGGCCTGGGCCTGCACCTGGTGGCCTCGCTGCTGTGCACCGTGGCGCCGTCGGTGGGCGTGCTGGGGCTGCTGCGCGTGCTGCAGGGCCTGGGGATGGCCGCCGCCTCGGTCATCGCCCTGGCCGTGGTCCGCGACCGGTTCGAGGGGCGCGGCGCCGCCCGCCTGATCGCCCGGCTGATGCTCGTGATCGGCGCGGCGCCGGTGTTCGCGCCCAGCGTGGGGAGCCTGCTGCTCGGCGTCACGAGCTGGCGCGGCATCTTCGCGGTGCTGGCGGTGCTCGCCCTCGTGCTGGGCATCGCCGTGGCGTTCGCCCTGCCGGAGACCCTGCCGGTGGAGCGGCGCCGCCGGGCCAGCCTGCGCGGCAGCGCCGCGGCCTACGCAGCGCTGCTGCACGACCGCGGCCTCGTGGCCCTCGTCGTCGTCGCGGGCCTGACGATGGCGGCGCTGTTCGGCTACGTGGCCGGCTCCTCGTTCGTCTTCCAGGAGCAGTACGGCTTCACCCAGCTCCAGTTCGCCCTGGCCTTCGCCGGGGGCGGCGTCGCGATCGTCGCCGGGTCGCAGACCAACGGCTCGCTGGTGCACCGCTTCTCCTCCCAGGGGCTGCTGGTCTTCGCCCTGGTGGCCGGGACGCTGACCTCGGCCTCGCTCCTGGTGGCGACCACGACCGGCCTGCTCGGCCTGGGCGGGGTGCTCGTGCCGCTGTACGGGACGATGTTCTTCATCGGCCTGGCCCAGCCGAACGCCCCGGTGCTCGTCCTGGAGCGCCACGGCGCGTCCGCGGGGACGGCCGCGGCCGTGCTGGGGTTCTCCCAGTTCCTCATCGGCTCCCTCGCCGCCCCGGTGTCCAGCCTGCTGGGGCTCTCCCCCGCCGTGGGCATCGGCGTGGTGATGACGACCGGCATGGGCGCGGCCCTGGTGCTCTTCCTCACCGTGGCGCGCCCGGCCCTGCGCACCCCGCCGCCCGCGCCGCCGTCCGCGCAGGCCACCGGCGACCTCGACCTGCGCGAGCAGCCGGCCGGCGCGCCCGTGCTCACCGAGCAGCCCCACCTCGTCTCCGACTGAAGCCGCCCGAGGCGGCGCGCACGAGCGGGCGCGGGGCGGCGCGCAGCAGCGTCGAGAGCAGCGCGTAGCGGCGGCTCGGCACGCTGACCACGCGGCCCCGGCGCACGTCGGCCAGAGCCCGCTCGACCAGGTCGTCGGCGTCCAGCCACAGGAGCCCCGGGAACCCGGTGACGTCCATCGCGGCCCGCTCGTGGAACTCGGTGCGCACGAAGCCCGGGCACAGCGCCGTGGCGACCACCCCGGTGCCGCGCAGCTCGCCCGCCAGCCCCTCGGTGAACACGGTCACCCAGGACTTCGCGGCCGCGTAGCCGCCCATCGCCGTCCACCCGGCGACGCTGGAGACGTTGAGCACCGCGCCGTGCCCGCGGGCGACCATCGCCGGCGCCGCCGCGGCGCTGAGCACGAGCACGGCCCGGCACAGGACGTCGAGCATCCGCTCCTGCTCCTGCGGGTCGCCGCCCAGGACGCCGGCCCGCAGGCCGAAGCCCGCGTTGTTGACGAGCAGGTCGACCGGGGCGGACGCCAGGGCGACCCGGTCGGCCACGCGCTGCAGCTGGGTGCGGTCGGCCAGGTCGGCGGGCAGCACCTGCACGCCGGTGCCGTGACGGGCGCGCAGGTCGGCGGCGGTCGCCTCCAGCCGGGCGGCGTCGCGGGCGACGAGCACGAGGTCGCAGCCGCGGGCGGCGAGGGCCCGGGCGAAGGCGAGGCCGATGCCGGCGGTCGCGCCGGTCACCAGCGCGGTGGGCGGTCTGCTCTCGGGCACCGGCCCACGGTAGGCACTAGCGTCGACCGGGTGCGACTGGCGACCTGGAACGTGAACTCCGTGCGGGCGCGGGCCGACCGCGTGGCGGCCTGGCTGGCCCGCAGCGACGTCGACGTGCTCGCGGTGCAGGAGACCAAGTGCCGCGACGACCAGTTCCCGACCGAGCGCTTCACCGAGCTCGGCTACGAGGTGGCCCACGTGGGGCTGAGCCAGTGGAACGGCGTCGCCGTGATCTCCCGGGTGGGGCTGGAGGACGTCGAGGTCGGCTTCGACGGCCAGCCCTCGTGGTCGAGCGGGCCCGAGGTCGAGCCGGTGCGGGAGGCGCGGGCGATCGGCGCCACGTGCGCCGGGGTGCGGGTGTGGAGCCTGTACGTGCCCAACGGGCGCGCCCTGGGCGACCCGCACCTGGCGTACAAGCTCGAGTGGCTGGAGGCGCTGCGCGTGGCCGGTGCCGGCTGGCTGGCCGCCGACGCCGAGGCGCAGGTGGCCCTGTGCGGGGACTGGAACGTGGCCCCCACCGACGAGGACGTGTGGGACCCGGCGGTCTTCGCCCAGTCCACCCACGTCTCCCCGCCCGAGCGCGCCGCGTTCGAGGCCGTCGTGGACGCCGGGTACGCCGACGTCGTCCGCCCCCACGCCCCCGGCCCGGGCGTCTACACCTACTGGGACTACACGCAGCTGCGCTTCCCCAAGCGCCAGGGCATGCGGATCGACTTCGCGCTGTGCTCCCCCGTGCTCGCCGCCCGCGTGGAGGGCGCCTCGATCGACCGCGAGGAGCGCAAGGGCAAGGGCGCCTCCGACCACGCCCCGGTCGTCGTCGAGCTGCGCTGAGCCGCCGGTGCACCGACCGCGCCTGCTGCGCGCCCCCCGCCCGCGCCGGGCCGCCCCGCGGGAGCCGGACGCCGTGGTGGCGGCCGAGGACGGCGTCCGCCTCGCCGCGTGGGTGAGCGAGCCGACCGCCGCGCCGCCGCGCTCGCGCGCGGACCGGCTGCTGCGCCGTCGCCCCGAGCCGGCGACCGTGGTGCTCGTGCACGGCTGGACGCTGGCCGCCGTGGCGTGGGAGCGCACCGTCGCCGAGCTCGCGCGCGTCCGCCCCGACGTGCGGGTGGTGCGCTACGACCAGCGCGGGCACGGCGCCTCGCGGACGGCGTCCACCGCCGCCGGGCCCGCCTCCATCCGGCTGCTCGGCGCCGACCTCGCGGCGGTCGTCCGGGCCCTGGCCCCGACCGGCCCCCTCGTGCTCGGCGGGCACTCGATGGGCGGGATGGCCGTCCTGTCCGGCGTCGGCCACCACCCCGAGCTGCTCGGCCCGCGCACCCGCGGCGTGCTGCTGTGCAGCACCTCCGCCGGCGGGCTGTCGGCGTCCGGGCGGCCCCTGGTGCCGCTGATGGCTGCGCTGGCCCGGCTGCCCGAGGCCGTCAACGTGCCGCGCGCGCCGCGCCTGCTCACCCAGCGGACGAACTACGGGCCCGGGGTCGACCCGGCCCTGGTGGCCGCGACCAGCCGCGCCATGGGCCCGGTCTCCGGGCGCAGCACCGGGGAGTGGTTCGCGGCGCTGATGGCGCACGACGAGCGGGCGGCCCTGCCGGCGCTCGCGGCCTCCGGCGCCGGGGTGCAGGTGCTGGTCGGGGACGCCGACCGGCTGACGCCCGTGGACCACGCGCAGGCCCTCGCCGCCGCCCTGCCGCAGGCGCGGCTGCGCGTGGTGCCCGGCGCGGGCCACATGCTCTTCGTCGAGCGCCCGGACGTCGTCGTGCGGGCGCTGGTCGAGCTGCTGGCGCCGTGACCGAACGGTGACCGTGCGGAGTCGATCTCACCCCGTGCGGCGGCTGTGAACGCGCTGTGATCTGCGCCACCCTGGAGACATGACCACACCGGCCCAGCGCAGCGCCCCTCCGTCGTCCGTCTCCCTCGCCCAGAAGCTCATGTACGCCCTCGCGGCGCTGAGCGTCATCGGGACCCTGCTGTCCCTGCTCGACACCGACGCGATCCGCGAGATGGCCCCCTCGGGCACGGACCCGGACACCTTCGCCACGGCGACCGTCACCACCAGCGTGATCATCACCGTCATCAGCGTCATCGTCTGGCTGCTGCTGGCGCGCTTCGTCGGCCGGGGCAAGGGCTGGGCGCGGATCGTCGCGACCGTCCTGGCGGCCCTCGGGATCCTCTTGAGCCTGCTGACGCTCGGCGGCACCGCCATCACGACGGTCCTCGGGATCATCGGGCTGCTCGTCTACGTCGCGCTGATCGTCGTGCTGTGGCGCAAGGAGTCCACCGCGTTCTTCAAGAGCGCCGGCGCTCCGCGCCAGACCGTCGCCGACCCCGGCTACCCGCAGGTCTGACCCCCACCTCCTCGTGATCATGGGATCCCGCCACCCCGCCCGGGGCGGCGGGATCCCATGGTCGTGCCAGGGGTGGATCAGGGGGTCGGCATGCCGCCGGTGACGCCGATGCGCTCGCCGGTGATGTAGCTGGACTCCTGCGAGGCCAGGAAGACGTACGCCGGGGAGAGCTCGACCGGCTGGCCGGCGCGCCCGATCGGAGTGTCGTGGCCGAAGCTGCCGACCTTCTCCGCCGGCATCGTGGCCGGGATCAGCGGCGTCCAGATCGGGCCCGGTGCGACCGTGTTGACCCGGATGCCCTTCGGCGCGACCTCCTGCGACAGGGCCTTGGTGAAGTTGAGCAGCGCGCCCTTGGTGGCCGCGTAGTCGATGAGCGCCGGCGAGGGCTGGTAGGCCTGGATCGACGTCGTGACGATGATGCTGGAGCCGGGCTGCAGCTGCGGCAGGGCCGCCTTGCAGAGCCAGAACGTCGCGAAGACGTTGGTGGTGAAGGTGCGCATGAGCTGCTCGGTGGTGAGGTCCTCGAGGCCCTCGACCGTCATCTGGTAGGCCGCGTTGCTGACCAGGACGTCGAGCCCGCCGAGCTCGGAGACCGTGCGCTGCACGACCTCCTGGCAGAAGGACTCCTCGCGCAGGTCGCCGGGCAGGGTGACGCACCTCTTGCCGGCGGCCTCCACGACGCGCCTGGTCTCCTGCGCGTCGGACTCCTCCTCGGGCAGGTAGACGATCGCGACGTCAGCGCCCTCGCGGGCGTAGGCCAGCGCGACCGCGCGCCCGATGCCCGAGTCGCCGCCGGTGATCAGGGCGCGCTTGCCCTCCAGCCGCCCGCTGCCCCGGTAGCTCGACTCGCCGTAGTCGGGCTCGAGGCTCATGTCGGACTCGAGGCCCGGGTGGGCGATGGTCTCCTCCGGCAGCGCGTCGGGGAGCACGTGCTGGGTGGTGGGGTCCTGGGGCGTGGTCTGGTCTCCGGTCATGGACCTCACCTACCCGGTGTGACGCCGGTCACGCTGATCAACAGGCCCTCCCCCTCGCGCGAGGGGGAGGGGGTCAGGCGGTGATGGCGGCGGCGGGCTCGGCGCGGCGGACGACGAGCCCGACCGTCCCGTCCTCGCGCACGGGCGAGCGGTCGACGACGACGGTGTCGCCGTCGCGGACCTCCCCGGCCAGCAGCGAGCGCGCGAGGGAGTCGCCGATCGAGCGCTGCACGAGCCGGCGCAGCGGGCGCGCGCCGTAGGCCGGGTCGAAGCCCTCCAGCGCCAGCCACTCGCGCGCGGCGTCGGTGACCCGCAGCTGCAGCCGGCGGTCGCCCAGGCGGCGGCCCAGGGCGGCCACGTGCAGGTCGACGATGCGGCTGAGGTCCTCCACGCCGAGGGCGTCGAAGAGCACCACGTCGTCGAGGCGGTTGAGGAACTCCGGCTTGAACGCCCGCCGGACGGCGTCCATCACCGCGCTCCGCTTGGCGCTCGGCTCCAGCGTCGGGTCGACGAGGAACTGCGACCCGAGGTTGGAGGTCAGCACGAGGATCGTGCTGCGGAAGTCGACCGTGCGGCCCTGGCCGTCGGTCAGGCGCCCGTCGTCGAGCACCTGGAGCAGGACGTCGAAGACCTCCGGGTGCGCCTTCTCCACCTCGTCGAGCAGGACGACGCTGTACGGGCGCCGCCGCACGGCCTCGGTCAGCTGCCCGCCGGACTCGTAGCCGACGTACCCGGGAGGCGCGCCGACGAGGCGAGCGACGGAGTGCTTCTCCCCGTACTCGCTCATGTCGATGCGGACCATGGCGCGCTCGTCGTCGAAGAGGAAGTCCGCCAGGGCCTTGGCCAGCTCGGTCTTGCCGACGCCGGTGGGGCCGAGGAAGAGGAACGACCCGGTCGGGCGGTCGGGGTCGGAGACGCCGGCCCGGGCGCGCCGGACGGCGTCGCTCACCGCCCGCACGGCCTCGCGCTGGCCGACCAGGCGCTCGCCGAGGACGTCCTCCATGCGCAGGAGCTTGGCGGTCTCGCCCTCCAGCAGGCGCCCGACCGGGATGCCGGTCCAGGCGGCGACCACGCCGGCGATGTCGTCGGGGCCGACGTGCTCGGAGACCAGGCGCTCCTCGCCCATCTGCTCCTCGCGGGCGGCACCGCTGCCGCGGGCCTCGGCGGCCTGCGCCTCGGCCAGCTCGCGCTCGACGCCGGGGATGCGGCCGTAGAGCACCTCGCTGGCCGCGGCGAGGTCGCCCTCGCGCTGCAGGCGCTCGGCCTGGCCGCGCAGCTCGTCGAGGCTGGCCTTGAGCTCCCCGACCCGGTTGAGGCCGGCCTTCTGCTGCTCCCACCGGGCGGTCAGCGCGGCGAGGGCCTCGGTGCGGTCGGCGAGGTCGGCGCGCAGCCGCTGCAGCCGCTCGACCGAGGCCGGGTCGTCCTCGTGCTGCAGCGCCAGCTCCTCCATGCGGAGCCGGTCGACGGCGCGGCGCAGCTCGTCGACCTCGACCGGGGAGGAGTCGATCTCCATCCGCAGGCGGGACGCCGCCTCGTCGACGAGGTCGATCGCCTTGTCGGGCAGCTGGCGGCCGGAGATGTAGCGGTCGGACAGCGTCGCGGCGGCGACCAGGGCGGCATCGGTGATCTCCACGCCGTGGTGGGCCTCGTACCGCTCGTTGAGCCCGCGCAGGATGGCGATGGTGTCCTCGACGCTGGGCTCGCCGACGAAGACCTGCTGGAAGCGCCGCTCCAGGGCGGCGTCCTTCTCGATCTTCTCGCGGTACTCCGTCAGCGTGGTGGCGCCGACGAGGCGCAGCTCGCCGCGGGCCAGCATCGGCTTGAGCATGTTGCCGGCGTCCAGCGAGGAGTCGCTGCCGCTGGCGCCCGCACCGACGACGGTGTGCAGCTCGTCGATGAAGGTGACGACCTCGCCCGCCGCGCCGCGGATCTCGTCGAGGACGGCCTTGAGGCGCTCCTCGAACTCCCCGCGGTACTTCGCGCCGGCGACCATCGCACCCAGGTCGAGGCTGATGAGGCGCTTGCCGCGCAGGGACTCCGGGACGTCGCCGGCGACCATCCGCTGCGCGAGGCCCTCGACGACGGCGGTCTTGCCGACGCCGGGCTCACCGATGAGGACGGGGTTGTTCTTGGTGCGCCGGCTCAGCACCTGCACGACGCGGCGGATCTCGGCGTCGCGGCCGATCACCGGGTCGATCTTGCCCTCGCGGGCGCGGGCGGTGAGGTCGACGCCGTACTTCTCCAGCGCCGCGAACGTGCCCTCGGGGTCGGCGGTGGTGACCTGCGCGCCGCCGCGGACGTCGGACAGCTTCCCCAGCAGGGCCTCGCGGGTGGCGCCGGCGGCCTGCAGCAGCGCTGCCGCGGGGCCCGTGCCGGAGGACAGGCCGACCAGCACGTGGTCGGCGGAGACGAACGCGTCGCCGTGCGCCTCGGACTCCTTGCGCGCCGTCGTCAGCGCGTCCAGGGCCGCACGGGACAGCTGCGGAGCGGCCACCGAGGTGCCGGACGCCGAGGGCAGCGCGGCCAGCGCGGTGCGGGTGCGCTCGCGCACGGTCGTCACGTCAGCGCCGGTCGCCGCCAGCAGCGCGGTGGCGACGCCGTCCTGCTCCAGGAGGGCGGCGAGCAGGTGCGCCGGCTCGACCTGGGCGTGGCCGGCCTCGACGGCGCGGGCGGCGGCGGAGGCCAGCGCCTCCTGGCTCTTGGTGGTGAGCTTGAGCTCCAACGGGACCTCCGGGTCGTGCGGCGTGCGTGCTGAGGCTGACTTGAGCCTACTCCACTCAACTGCTGCGCCAGCGGTCCTGTTCCCCCGTCCCGGCGCCTCGCCCGGCACCACCGGGCGGATCCGCACCGCGCCATCGCGGCGCGGCCGAAAACCGGTTGGCCAGCGGCCGTCGGCAGCCCACGATGGCGGCCGTGATCGCCTCGTGAGAGACCCCGCCGCGCTGCTCGACGCCTACGACGCGCAGCTGCGCACCGACGCCGAGACGCCGAGCGCGACTGCCGTCACCCGCCTCGGGCCCCTGCGCCTCGTGACCTTCGCGGGCGGGCAGGGATTCATCACCTACCCGCGCCCGGGCGACGGCGACGACCTCGCGGCGCTGGTGCCGGAGGCGCTGGAGCACTTCCGCACGGACCCGGCCATCACCGAGGTCGAGTGGAAGACCCGCGGCCACGACCGCACCCCCGGGCTGCCCGAGGCGCTGCGCGCGGCGGGGTTCACGCCCGACGAGCCGGAGTCGATCATGATCGGCGACACGAGGTCCCTGGACGTCGACGTGCCGCTCCCCGACGGCGTCGCCCTGCGCCGGGTCACCGAGGAGGCCGACGTCCGCGCCCTGAGCGCGATGGCCGACGAGGCCTTCGGCGACCCGGCCTCGACGCGGATGGCCGACGCCCTGCTTCGCCGCCTCGCCCTCGACGACGGGATGGAGCTGTGGGTCGCCGAGGCCGGGGGCGAGGTCATCAGCACCGGCCGCCTGGAGCCGGTCGCCGGCACCACCGTCGCCGGCCTGTGGGGCGGGGCGACGCGCGCGGACTGGCGGGGGCGCGGCATCTACCGCGCCCTGACCGCCGCCCGCGCCCGCTCGGCGCTCGCCCGTGGGCTGACCCTGGTGCACAGCGACTCCACCGAGGGGTCGCGGCCGATCCTCGAGCGGTCGGGGCTCGTGCGGGTCTCCACGACGACGCCGTACCGCTGGCGGCGCTGAGCCACCAGCGGCGGGCGCCACCGCGTCAGTGCGGGTTGTGCGACCCCTCACCGGCGGTGTCCTGGCGCACCTCGCGGCCGTCCTCGCCCCACATCGTGTGGAAGGTGCCCTCGCGGTCGACGCGGGCGTAGGTGTGCGCGCCGAACAGGTCGCGCAGCCCCTGGAGCAGGGACGCCGGCAGCCGGTCGCGGCGCAGGGCGTCGTAGTAGGCCAGGGCGCTCGCGAAGCCCGGGGCGGGGACGCCGATCGTCGCGGCCGTCACGACCACGCGCCGCCACGCGTCCTGGGCGGAGGCCACGGCGTCGGTGAAGTAGTCGTCCAGCAGCAGGGACGGCAGGGCGGCGTCCTTGTCGTAGGCGTCCTTGATGCGGTCGAGGAAGCGCGCCCGGATGATGCAGCCGCCGCGCCAGATCGTCGCCATCTGGCCCTTGTCGACGTCCCAGCCGTACTGCTCGCTCGCGGCGGCGATCATGTCGAAGCCCTGCGCGTACGCCACGACCTTCGAGGCGTACAGCGCAGAGCGGACGTCGTCGACGAACCGCTCGGCGTCCGCGCCCTCGACCTTCCCGGACGGCCCGGGCAGCACCTGGGCGGCGCGGCGCTGGTCGGCGGACCCGGACAGCGAGCGCGCGAAGACGGCCTCGGCGATGCCGGTGACGGGCACGCCGAGGTCGAGGGCGGCCTGCACGGTCCAGCGGCCGGTGCCCTTCTGCTCCGTCTGGTCGACGATGAGGTCGACGAGCGGCTTCCCGGTCTCGGCGTCGGTCTTGGCGAGCACCCGGGCGGTGATCTCGATGAGGAACGACTCCAGGTCGCCGGCGTTCCACTCCTCGAAGACCGTCGCGAGCTCCGCGGGCTGCAGGCCCAGCCCCTGGCGCAGGAGGTCGTAGGCCTCGCCGATGAGCTGCATGTCGGCGTACTCGATGCCGTTGTGGACCATCTTCACGAAGTGGCCGGCGCCGTCCGTGCCGACCCAGGTGCAGCACGGCGTGCCGTCGACCTCGACGGCGATCGACTCCAGGATCGGCCCGAGCGCGGCGTAGGACTCCTTCGAGCCGCCCGGCATGATGCTCGGCCCGAGCAGCGCGCCCTCCTCGCCGCCGGAGACGCCCGTGCCGACGAAGTGCAGCCCCCTCTCGCGCAGCCCGCGCTCGCGGCGGCGGGTGTCCTCGAAGTGGGCGTTGCCGGCGTCGACGACGATGTCGCCCTCCTCCAGCAGGGGCACCAGGTCCTGGATGACGGCGTCGGTGGCGGCACCGGCCTTGACCATGATCACGACGCGGCGCGGCTTCGCGAGGGACGCCACGAAGCCGGGCAGGTCGGTGGAGGGCACGAAGTCGCCCTCGTCCCCGTGCTCGCGCACCAGGTCCTCCACCTTGGACGGCGTCCGGTTGTGCAGGGCCACCACGTGGCCGTGGCGGGCGAAGTTGCGCGCGAGGTTGCGCCCCATCACCGCCAGCCCCGTGACTCCGATGTCGGCGCGGGCGGTCTCGGTCGCAGCATCAGCCATGGCCTGATCCTGTCCGCCCGGGGCGCCTCTGCGCCAGACTCGGCCCATGCACCGCTGGTGGGCCTGGTCGACGCTCGTCCTCGCGGGCGCGTGCCTCGTGCTCGGCGTCCTGTCGCTGCTGGACGGCGACCGGCTCACCGGAGGGCTCCTGGTGGTCCTCGCGGTCGTCCTGGCCCGCGACGTCCGCCGTCGCCGCGTCAGCGCCGACGTGACGGCGGAGTGGCCGCTGGAGCGCGTGCGCGCGGTGACGAGCGGGCACCCGGACGAGGTGCAGGCCATCCGCGCCCTGCGCGTCGCCGACCCGCGCCTGGGGCTGGCGGACGCCGTGCGGCTGGTGCGCGCCGGGCGCGCCGCGCCGCGCTGACGCGACGGCCCTGTTGCACCCGCAGCGCCCCTGCGGTTCGGTGACGCATGCCCACGGTGATGAGCGAGGCCGCGCCCGGTGCGCTGGGGACCGTCGAGGACGCCGTCAACGGGGTCATCGGGCCCGTGACCGACTGGGTCAGCGCCGTCGTCTTCGTGCCGATCTCGATCGGCCCGGTCGAGTTCCCCGTCGTGGTGGCCTGGCTGGTCATCGCGGCCATCGTCTTCACGGTCTACTTCGGCGTCATCCAGGCCCGCGGGTTCGGGCACGCCCTGTCCCTGGTGCGGGGCAAGCACTCCGACGACGACGACCCCGGTGAGGTCACCCACTTCCAGGCGCTCACCAGCGCCGTCTCGGGCACCGTCGGCCTGGGCAACATCGCCGGCGTGGCCGTGGCCGTCACCCTGGGCGGGCCGGGCGCGACGTTCTGGATGATCATCGCCGGCCTGCTGGGCATGTGCACCAAGTTCGTCGAGTGCACCCTCGGCGTGAAGTACCGCGAGGAGCACGCCGACGGCACGGTCACCGGCGGGCCGTTCCGCTACCTGCCGATCGCCTTCGAGCGCTTCGGCGCCCCCGTCGCCAAGGTGCTCACCGGCTTCTTCGCCGTCGCGATCCTGTTCTTCGGCGCCGGGGGCGGCAACATGTTCCAGGCGAACCAGACCCTCGCGCAGCTGCGCAACGCCACCGGCGGCGACGACAGCCCTCTGGCCGGCGCGGGCGCCGGCCTGGCGTTCGGCCTGGTCCTGGCGGCCCTGGTGGGGCTGGTCATCTTCGGCGGGATCAAGTCCATCGGCCGGGTGACCAGCCGGCTGGTCCCGGCCATGGCCGTCGTCTACGTGCTGGCGTGCTTCACCGTCATCGCCGTCAACATCGGGGAGCTGCCGGGCGCGGTCGCGAGCATCGTGACCGGCGCCTTCAGCCCCGAGGGCGTCACCGGCGGCGTCGTCGGGGCGCTCATCATCGGCTTCCAGCGCGCGGCGTTCTCCAACGAGGCGGGGATCGGCTCGGCGGCGATCGCGCACTCGGCGGTCAAGACCCGCCGCCCGGTCACCGAGGGGTTCGTGGCCCTGCTGGAGCCCTTCGTCGACACGGTCCTCATCTGCACCATCACCGCCCTGACCATCGTCACCGCCAACCCGCAGTCCTGGGTGGACGCGCGCGCCGAGGTCGCCGACACCGGCACCACGGGCGCGGACGGCGTCGTGCTCACCTCCGACGCCTTCGCCGAGGTGGTGCCGTGGTTCCCGCTCGTCCTGGCCCTGGCGGTCCTGCTCTTCGCCTACTCGACCCTGATCACCTGGGCGTACTACGGCCAGAAGGCCTGGACGACGCTGTTCGGCCGCAGCCGGCGCTCGGAGACCGTGTACAAGGTGGTCTACCTGTTCTTCACGGTGCTCGGCACGGTGGTGACCCTGACCCAGGTGCTCGACCTCGCGGACGCCGCGCTGTTCGCCTGCGCCTTCGTGAACGTCCTGGGCCTGTACCTGCTCGCGCCGGTCGTCAAGCGCGAGCTGCGCGAGTACCTCGCCGACAAGCGCGCCGGGCGGCTGCAGGAGGGCACGGCGTCCCTGCGGTAGCCCGTCAGCGCTGGGGGCGCCAGACCACCAGCGAGCTGCCCGCGCCGAAGGCCGAGCGCACCGGACGCCGTCCGCGCTCGACCGCGACGACGTCCCCGGTGGGGGTGGCGGCGAACACGCGGCGCGTGCGCTGCAGGGCGGCCAGCGCGGCCGCGAGGTCGTCGGTGAGCTCGCGCACCTGCGCGCGGAGCCGGTCGTTCTCGCCCTCGAGCTCGAGGATGCGCTTGATGCCGGCGAGGTTGACGCCCTCCTCCTGGGACAGGCGCTGCACCTCGCGCAGCAGGACGACGTCGCGCGCGGAGTAGCGCCGGCCGCGGCCGGTCGCCCGCGAGGGCGAGACCAGGCCCAGCCGGTCGTACTGGCGCAGCGTCTGGGGGTGCATGCCGGCCAGCTCGGCCGCCACGGAGATCACGAAGACCGGCGCGTCCGGTGCCGCGCCGAGGCCCGCCTCGCTGCTCATCCCCGCCTCCTCACCGCCGCGGGGCCGCCGCGCGGGCGCTGTCGAGCAGCCCGCCGCGGGGGTCGCCGTCGGTCGTCGCCTCGCGGAAGGCCTCCACGGCGGCGCGCGCGGCGCCGTCCAGGCGCTGCGGCACGACGACCTGCGTGGTGACCAGCAGGTCGCCGGTGCGCTCCCCCACGACCACGCCGCGTCCCTTGACGCGCATCGTGCGGCCCGAGGGCGTGCCGGGCGCGATGCGCAGGCGCACGGTGGAGCCGTCCAGGGTCGGCGCGTCGACGTCGGCGCCCAGGGCCGCCTCGTCGAAGGAGACCGGCAGCGTCACGCGCAGGTCGTCGCCGTCGCGGGTGAAGACGGGGTGGGGTTCCACGTGGACCGTGACCATGAGGTCGCCGGCGCCCTCGCCGCGGGGGCCGGGGCGGCCCTGGCCGCGCAGGCGGATCTTCTGGCCGTCGCGGACGCCGGCCGGGAAGCGCGCGGTGACCGTGCGGCCCTCCACGCGCAGGGTGGCGGTGGAGCCGCTGACCGCCTCGGCGAAGGGCAGCGTCGCCTCGGCCTCCAGGTCGGCGCCGCGCGTCGGGGCACGGAAACCCGCCGGGCCGGCCGGACCGCCGCCGGGACCACCGGCACCGGCGAACAGGCCGCCGAGCAGGTCGTCGAGGTCGGGGCCGCCGGCGCCGCCCGCGCTCTGGTAGCGCACGCGCCCCCCGGCGGGCCCGCCGCGACCGCCTGCCCCGCCGAACAGGCCGCCGAGGAGGTCCTCGAAGCCGCCCGGCCCCCCGGGGCCCTGACCGCCCGCGGTGAAGCGGGCGCGGCCGGTGGCCATCGCGCGCACGGCGTCGTACTGCTCGCGCTGCTCGGGGTCGGACAGCACCGCGTAGGCCTCGCCGACCTCCTTGAAGCGCGCCTCGGCGGCCGCGTCGCCGGGGTTGGCGTCGGGGTGCAGCGTGCGGGCCAGCTTGCGGTAGGCCTTCTTGAGGTCGGCGGCCGAGGCGTCCTTGTCGACGCCGAGGGCGGCGTAGAAGTCCTTCTCGATCCAGTCCTGGCCTGCCACGGGTCCTCCTCGTGCGGTCTGCCCCGCACTTTCCGGGGAAAGTGCGGGGCAGAGCCTGCGGAGTCGAGCACTCTCCCCGGAAAGTGCTGTCGGGTGGTGCGGTGGTGCGGGGTGGGTCAGGCGGGGCTGGTGACCGCGACCCGTGCGGGGCGCAGCACGCGCCCGCCGACCCGGTAGCCGGGCTGGAGCACGGTGGTCACCGTGGTGACCGCCACGTCGCCGGTGCTCTGCATGAGCGCCTCGTGGACGGCGGGGTCGAACTCCTCGCCCTCCTCGCCGTAGCGCTCCAGGCCCTGGCGGGCCAGCACGGCCTCCAGCTTCTCGGCGATGGCCGCGAACGGGCCCTCGGCGAGGTCGCCGTGCTGGCGCGCCAGGTGCACGTCGTCCAGCACCGGCAGGAGGGACTCGAGCACGCCGGAGACCGCGCTGTCGCGCGCGACGTCGCGGTCGCGGTCGACCCGCCGGCGGTAGTTGACGTACTCCGCCTGCACCCGCTGCAGGTCGCCGAGGCGCTCCTCGGCGATCGTCAGCGCGGCCGACAGCTCGTCGGTGATGTCCGCGACGCCCTGCTCGTCCTCGATGAGCGCGGCGGCCTCGGCGTCCAGGTCGGGCGCCGAGGGCTCGCCGTCGGGCACGGGAGCCGGGGTGGGCGCCGGGGCGGCCGGCGCGCCCTGCTCGGCCGCGCCGGCCCCCGGGACCCGAGGGGTCTCCTCGCCCTGGCTCACTTGCGGTCGCCCTCGTCCACGACCTCGGCGTCCACGACGTCGTCCTGCGCCGAGGACCCGGCCGACCCGGCACCGGCGCCACCGGCAGCGCCGGCGTCACCAGCGGCGTCGCCCTGCGCGTACAGCGCGGAGCCGAGCTCCTGGCTGGCCGTGGCGAGCGCCTCCTGCTTGGCCTGGACGGCGGCGATGTCGTCGCCCTCCAGCGCGGTGCGCAGCTCGGCGATCGCGGTGCGGACCGTCGCCACGCCGTCCTCGGGGAGCTTGTCGGTGTTGTCGCCGATGAACTTCTCCGTGGAGTAGACGAGCTGCTCTGCGGAGTTGCGGGTCTCGGCCTCCTCGCGGCGGCGGCGGTCCTCGTCGGCGTGCGCCTCGGCGTCCTTGACCATCCGCTCGATGTCCTCCTTCGACAGCGCGCTGCCGCCGGAGATGGTCATCGACTGCTCCTTGCCGGTGCCGCGGTCCTTCGCCGACACGTGGACGATGCCGTTCGCGTCGATGTCGAAGGTGACCTCGACCTGCGGCACGCCGCGCGGGGCGGGGGCGATGCCGGTGAGGTCGAAGGTGCCGAGCGGCTTGTTGTCGCGCACCAGCTGGCGCTCGCCCTGGTAGACCTGGATGAGCACGCTGGGCTGGTTGTCGTCAGCGGTGGTGAAGACCTCGCTGCGCTTGGTCGGGATCGCCGTGTTGCGCTCGATGAGCTTGGTCATGATCCCGCCCTTGGTCTCGATGCCGAGGCTCAGGGGCGTGACGTCGATGAGCAGGACGTCCTTGCGCTCGCCCTTGAGGACGCCGGCCTGCAGGGCTGCGCCCACGGCCACGACCTCGTCGGGGTTCACGCCGCGGTTGGGCTCGCGCCCGCCGGTCAGCTCGCGCACGACGTCGCTGACGGCCGGCATGCGGGTGGAGCCGCCGACCATGACGACGTGGTCGATGTCGGCCAGCTTCACGTCGGCGTCGCGGATGACCTGCTGGAACGGCGCCTTGGTGCGCTCGAGCAGCGAGCGGGTCATGTCCTCGAACTGGGCCCGGGTGAGCTTCTCGTCCAGGTGGACGGGGCCGTTCTCGGTCATCGACAGGTACTGCAGGCTGATCGAGGTGCTGGTCGCGGACGACAGCTCCTTCTTGGCCTGCTCCGCGCCCTCGCGCAGGCGCTGCATGGCGATCTTGTCCTTGGACAGGTCGACGCCGGAGCTGTTCTTCACCTGCTTGACCAGGTGGTCGACGATCGCGGCGTCCCAGTCGTCGCCGCCGAGGTGGTTGTCACCGCTGGTGGCGCGCACCTGGATGGTGGAGAAGCCGTCCTCGGGGTCCTTGCCGACCTCGAGCAGGGAGACGTCGAACGTGCCGCCGCCGAGGTCGAAGACGAGGATGAGCTCGTCCTCCTTGCCCTTGTCCAGGCCGTAGGCCAGGGCCGCCGCGGTGGGCTCGTTGATGATCCGCAGGACGTTGAGGCCCGCGACCTCGCCGGCCTCCTTCGTCGCCGTGCGCTGGGCGTCGTTGAAGTACGCCGGCACGGTGATGACCGCGTCGGTCACCGGCTCGCCCAGGTACTCCTCGGCGTCGCGCTTGAGCTTCTGCAGCACGCGCGCGGAGATCTCCTGCGGCGTGTACTTCTTGCCGTCGACCTCCGTCGTCCAGCCGGTGCCCATGTGGCGCTTCACCGAGGTGATCGTGCGCTCGACGTTGGTCACCGCCTGGCGCTTGGCGATCTCGCCGACCAGCGGCTCACCGGACTTCGCGAAGGCGACGACGGACGGCGTGGTGCGCCCGCCCTCGGCGTTGGCGATGACGGTGGGCTCCCCGCCCTCCAGCACGGCCACGACGGAGTTCGTCGTGCCCAGGTCGATACCGACCGCTCGAGCCATGGTGGTCCTCTTCCCTGTGTTGAGTCCTAGCGGCTCAATCCTCCACCTGAGCGCCGTCGTGTCAACTCCGGCGGGGAGGACTTGAGTCTGCTGTGCTCAACCTCGGGGCGACCTCCGGTGTTCCCGGCCCGCGCTCCGCGGACCGAGAACGGTCAGCGGCCGAGCTCGCGCAGCTGGCCGAGGCCCTCCATCGCCGTGCGGGGCACGTGCACCCGCGGGCAGCGGCCGTGCGCGTGGCGCTGGGCGCGGATCCGGCCGCCCAGCGTGGCGAGCACGGCTTCGGCGGCCTCGCGGTCGGCGTCCACCGCGACCTGCAGCTCGCTGCGGCCCTGCACCTGCAGGGCGGCGGCGAAGTGGCGCACGAGCGTGCCGCCGATGCCGCGGCGCTGCCACGCGTCGTGGACGAGCACCTCGACGGCGCCGGCGATCGGGTCCTCCACACCGGTGCAGGTGGCCGGGCGCAGGGAGCCCAGGGCGACGAGGCGGTTGGGGGCGAGCTCGACGACGACGCTGCCGGGGCGGCGCAGCCAGGCGTCCTGCTGCACGAGCGGGATGACGTTGCCGCCGCGCCCGCTCCAGCCCAGGCGGGTGGTGGGGGTGCAGCGCACCAGCAGCGACGCCATGGCGGGCAGGTCGCTCGCGCGGGCCGGGCGGACGGTCAGCTCGGCACCGCGGGCGAGCAGCGTCCACGGCTGGTCGAGCAGGGCCTCGGCGGAGCCGCCGAGCTCGAGGGCGCCACTGTTGCGGCGGGGAGCGGGCAGGGCGGAGGCGGCTGAGGTCCCGTGGACTCGAGACGGCAGCGGCAGGGTCTGTGCGCTCACGAGAGACGACACTGCGGTGCGCGACGACGCGATCTGTTCCGCCCGTGTGTCGTCCGTGTGTCGTGACTCAGCGTGCACAGAGACACGCGGAGAGGTGCGCAGGGGGACGACCGTCGGTGGCTCACCCGAGCAGCAGCCGCCAGGTGCCCGCGGCGACGCCGGCCGCGGTGGCCGCCGCGGCGATGAGGCACCCGCCGAGGACGACGGCCCAGTCGCCCGGGCGCATCCGGCTGGGGCGCGCCCAGGTGCGCTCGCCGGCCCCGAAGCCCCGGGCCTCCATCGCCGTGGCCAGCACGGTGGCGCGCCGGACCGCCAGCACGAGCAGCGCGAAGACCTGACCGGCGAACCGGCGGGCCCCGCCGACCAGCCCGTCGTCCCCCAGCCCGCGCGCCCGGCGGGCGAGGCCGAGCTGAACCCACTCCTGCACGAGCACCTCCAGCAGCCGGAAGGCGGCCACCGCCGCCAGCACGAACCGCGGCGGCAGGCGCAGCACCTGGGCCAGCGCGTCACCGAGGTCGGTGGGGTCGGTGGTGGCCAGGAGCACGACGCCCGGGACGGCGACCGCGAGGATCCGCAGGCCGATCGCCGCCGCGGACTCCAGGGAGCCGGTGGTGACGGTCAGCGGTCCGGCGCCGAGCACGAGCGCACCGGAGTCCGGGCCGAGCCACGCGGTCACCACGGCCGTGGGCACGGCGCCGACGAGGACGAGCGAGAGCCGCCGCGCCAGCGCCCGGGCCGACAGCCCGCACCACGGCAGCACCAGCAGCTCCAGGGCCAGCGCGGTGCCCGCGGTGACCGGGTCGACGGTGAGCAGCAGCACCAGGGACAGCACGGTCGCCACCGCGAGCTTGGCGACCGGGTTCGCGCGGGCCACCACCGTGGGGCGCACCGCTCCGACGTCGAGCAGCGCCAGGCTCACGGGCCCACCTGCCCGGCGGCGGCCGCGGGCCGCACCTGCACGCCGCCGTCCCCGACCACCCAGACCTCGTCGGCCAGGGCCGCCGCGAGCTCCTCGTCGTGGGTGGCGGTCACCACGGCGGTCCCCTCGTCGCGCAGCCCCGCGAGCAGGGCCACGACCTCGGCCCAGGTGCGGGCGTCCTGGCCGAACGTGGGCTCGTCCAGCACGAGCACCGCCGGGCGGGTGGCGAGCGCCGTGGCCACCGACAGCCGCCGCTGCTCCCCGCCGGAGAGGGTGAACGGGTTGGCCCGCGCCAGGTGGCCGAGCCGGAGGCGCTCGAGCAGCGCCGCCACGCGGCCCTCGACCTCGGCCTCGGGCAGCGCCAGGCGGCGGGGACCGACGGCGAGCTCCTCGGCGACGGTGCCGGCCACGAACTGGTGGCGGGGGTCCTGGAAGACGGACCCGACCCGCGCCACGAGCTCGCGGGGGCGCCACCGCACCGGCGTCGCACCGGCGCTGCCCGCGAGCGCGGGGGCGGCGGTCAGCCGGCCCGCGGCCGGGGCCGCCAGGCCCGCCAGGGCCAGCGCCAGCGTGGACTTGCCGGCCCCGTTGGCGCCGCGCAGCGCCACCGAGCGACCGGCGAGCACCCGCGCCGTGACGCCCTGCAGCACCGGCGCCCCGGCGCCCCGGTGGCCCACGGCCACGTCGTCCAGCAGCAGCAGCTCCGCGGGTGGTGCGGGGCTGACCGCGCGCGCGGGCGCCGCGACCTCCCGGCCCGGCACCCACACGCCCGCGCGGGAGAGCTCCTCGCCGCGCTCGGCGAGCACCCGGTCGGGCGGGCCGTCGGCCAGGACGCCACCCCCGGGCGCCAGCACCACGACCCGGTCGACCAGGTCCAGCCAGAGCGCCACCCGGTGCTCCACGAGCACCATCCCGGTCCCCCCGGCGTCCAGGCGCTCGCCCACGACCGCCCGCAGCCGCCGGGCGCCGTCCGGGTCGAGCATCGCCGTGGGCTCGTCCAGGAGCAGCACGCCGGGGTCGAGGGCGAGGACGCCGGCCAGCGCCAGGCGCTGCCGCTGGCCGCCGGAGAGCCGGGCGGTGGGCCGCTCGCGCGCCACGGGCAGGCCCACGTCGGCGAGCGCGCGGTCCACCCGCGGCCAGATCTGCCCGGCCGGGACGGCGTGGTTCTCCAGGCCGAAGGCCACGTCGTCGCCGCAGCGGCTGAGCACGGTCTGGGACTGGGGGTCCTGCAGCAGCAGGCCCGTGCGCGCCGCGCCCGTCCCCGCGGCGACGGCCTCCAGCCGGGCGCGGGAGGCGGGGACGCCGTCCAGCAGCAGCTCGCCCTCCTGCTCGCCGGTGCCGTCGGTGCCGGCGTCCAGCAGACCGGCGACGCCGGCGAGCAGGGTCGACTTGCCCGCGCCGCTGGCGCCGAGCAGGAGGACGCGCTCGCCGGGCGCCACGTCGAGGTCGAGGCCGCGCACGGCCCAGGCCCGGCGCCCGTTCCAGCGCCAGCCCCAGCCGCGCGCGGTGATCCGCGGGGCGCCCGGCGTCGCGCGCAGGGTCAGACCCTGGTCGCGGTGCGGCCGGAGGCCAGCGGCGCCAGCGCCCCGGTGGCCGCCAGGGCCCGGGTCAGCGCCCAGCTGCCGAGGCCGGCGATGACGACGCCGGAGAGCACGGCGAAGGCGAGGTAGGTGAGCTTGTACCCGGTGCTGAACTCCGGGTAGTAGACGAAGGCGTCCAGGACGCCTACCACGACACCGGCCCCCGCGCCCGCGGCCAGCGCGGTCGGCAGGCCCCAGCGGCGGTACAGCAGCAGCGCCAGCACGACCTCGGCGCCGGCGCCCTCCAGCAGGCCGTACCAGACGGTGGAGAAGCCCCAGGAGTTGCCGACCAGCGCGCTGAGCACGGCGGCCACGAGCTCGGTGTAGACCGCGGCGCCCGGGCGGCGGACGACCAGCCCGCCCAGGACGCCGGGCAGCAGCCAGACGCCGGCGACGATGGCGGACAGCGGCGGGAAGAAGGCCAGGGCGCCGCTGACCGCGGGGTACACCCCGAGGTTCCACACGGAGAAGAGCAGGCCGCCCGCCACGCCGAGGACGCTGGCCACGACGATGTCGACGACCCGCCAGGAGCCCGTGCGCGAGCGGTACCAGCCCGAGAGCCAGGCGGCGCCGAGCACGAGGGTGACGACGGCGGGCAGCGGCAGGTCCTCCGCCCACAGCCAGGCCGCGACGGCGACCAGGGCGACGGCGACGCCGACGATGGCGGCGGTCCGCCCGGCGGACCGGGCGGCGGGCGCGCCCCCGGGCGCGCTGCTGGTGGTGCTGGTCATGTGGTCCTCCTCAGGACGTCTCGAGGAGGGGACGCCGTGCGCCCGTCCGCAGACGGGTGCACGGCCGAGAAGCCCGACTCCCTACGCCGGTGCTAACCGGTTCAGGTTCGAGGGTCTGCGGTTCCCCGCACTCTCAGCGCCACAGCGGCGCTCCCCTGTCGTTCGGGGGGAGCGTAGCGCTCTCGGGTGGCCTGCCGCGCCCCGGCGCGGGAGGGTGGCACCCGGCCGCGGACAGCAGCGGCGCAGCAGCGGAGAGCGTGGAGGACGAGTCGTGGGCGCACTGGTGTGGAAGGTCCTGAGCCTGGGCTCGAAGGTCGGGTCGAGGTCGGTGACGAACAAGCTCGCCACCACGGTGTGGAAGAAGGCGACCGGCAAGAACCCGCCGCTGAACCCGATGAGCCCCACCACCTCCTGGGGCGAGGCCACCGCGTGGGCGCTGGTCACCGGGGCGCTGAGCGGCTTCGTCGTGATGGTCGCCACCCGCCAGGCCGCGAAGTACTACCGCACCTCCGCCGGCCACCTGCCCAAGGGCCTCGAGGAGGCCTGAGGCTCCCGGTCGTCCTGCGCAGCGCCGCGGGACGCCGTCCTCTGGCACCCTCGACCTCGTGCTGCTGCGCGCCCTGCGCGAGCCCGGACAGGGCCGCCCCTCACCGCTCGCCCGACTGATGGCCGCCCTCGTCGTGGTCGCGCTGCTCGGCGTCAGCGCCCCGGTGCTCGCCGCCGTGCTGCCACCGGTGGTGCGCTGGGTGGCCGCCCTGTTCTGAGCGGCCACCCGCGGGCACGACCAGCGGCGCCTCAGCCCTCCTGCTCGGTGGGGCGCACCAGCAGCTCGTTGACCGCCACGCGGCGGTGGCGGGTGACGATCCAGGCGATCGAGTCGGCGATGTCCTCCGGCTGCATCGGCTCGATGTCGGCGAACTTCCCCATCGCCGCCGCGCGCACCTCCTCGCGCACGTGCGACTGCAGCTCGGTGGCCACGATCCCGGGCTCCACGGAGCTGACCCGCACGTGCCGGGAGGTCACCTCCTGGCGCAGGGACTCCGAGAACGCCCGGACGCCGAACTTCGTGAGGCTGTAGACGCCGTTGCCGTTGCGCGCCACGCGCCCGGCCACGGAGCTGACGTTGACCAGGTCGGCGACCTGCCGCGGCCCTTCCTCGGCGGCGCGGAGCAGGTGCGGCAGCGCCGCGTGCGCGGTGTACAGCAGGCCCTGCACGTTGAGCGCGACCATCCGGTCCCACTCCTCCACGGGCGCGTCGACGACGGGGCCGAGCAGCATGACGCCGGCGTTGTTGACGAGCGTGTCCAGGCGGCCGAGCTCGGCCACGGCGCGCTCCACGGCCCCCGAGGCCTGCGCGGCGTCGGTGACGTCAGCCTCCACGACCAGCGCGCGGCCGCCGTCCGCACCGATCTCGTCGGCCAGCGCCTGGAGCCGGTCGCGCCGGCGCGCCACGACCGCGACCGCGGCGCCCTCGGCGGCCAGCGACCGGGCCGTCGCCTCGCCGATGCCGCTGCTCGCCCCGGTGACCAGCGCCACGGTGCCCTCGAGCCGTCCTGCCACGGTGTCCTCCTGCTGCCGACCTCGCGCCGGACCGTCCGGCCCGACGGTGGCCCCTACCCGGCGGGAGCGAGCGGGAACCCCTCGGCGTCCACGACCACGCCGTCGACGGCGGCGGCCACCGCGGCCGAGAGGGCGCGGACGACGGCCGCGGCCTCCGCGCGGGCGGCGCGGTGCTCCTCGGTGGGCACCTCCGCCTCGGCCGCCGCCTCGTCGCCGGGCCACCAGGTGACCCGGTACTCCACCGCGCCGGCGCTCCACCCCAGCGGCGCGAGGACGGGCGGCAGCTGCTCGGCCGCGGAGACCCGCACCTCCACGACGCCGCCGTCCTGGACGCCGGCCGAGCCGTGGACGGCACCGAGCTGCACCACGGTGGCGTAGCCGTCCAGGACGCCGGCGCTGGCGGCGATCGCGTCGCGGCGCTCGGCGGCCAGGTGCAGGCCCTCGCGCTCGGCGTCGCTGAGGCCCGCCCCGGAGCCGGGGGCCTCCAGCGCGGCCACCGCCTCCGGGCGAAGCCCCGCCCAGGCGGCGCCCTCGGTCGCCAGCTCGGCCTGCGGGACGGCGGCGGCCAGCACGGCGCGCGCGTCGTCGGGCGGCAGCCAGGAGCGGCTGAGGACGAGCCGCTCCGTCCAGGCGCCGGGGTCGGGGCGCAGGACGACGCCGGAGGGGTGCACCCGCACGGCGCCCTCCAGCCGGCGCGCCAGGGCGAGCCCGAGACCGACCGCGGCGCGCTCGGCGCCCAGCGGCACCCCGCCGGGGAAGGCGCGGGCCAGGCCGTCGCGGTCGGTGGCGCCGGGCAGCGGGGGCTCGTCGCGCTCGGTCGGGCACTGCAGCGCCCACGCGGTGCGCCAGGGGGACGGGACGCCGGCGGTCGCGGCCGCCCCGGCGTCCAGGGCCAGCGGCCCGGTCAGCACGGCGACCCCCGGCACCCGCACCTCGCCGGGCGCGACGACGGCGTCCGGGTGCCGGCTGGTGACCAGGTCGGTCACGGCCTCGGTCGGCAGCCCCTCGGCGACGAGGAGCAGGTGGACGCCGGCCAGCGCGCGGCCGGCGTCGCGACCGGCGATGAGCTCCACGACCGCCTCAGGACACCGTCGTGCGGTGGAAGCCCAGGTGCGAGCGGCTCGCCGTCGGGCCGCGCTGGCCCTGGTAGCGCGAGCCGTACCGCTCGCTGCCGTAGGGGTGCTCGGCGGGGCTGGAGAGCCGGAAGAAGCAGAGCTGGCCGATCTTCATGCCCGGCCACAGCGTGATCGGCAGCGTCGCGACGTTGGACAGCTCCAGCGTCACGTGGCCGGAGAAGCCGGGGTCGACGAAGCCCGCCGTGGAGTGGGTGAGGAGGCCCAGCCGCCCGAGGCTCGACTTGCCCTCCAGCCGGGCCGCGACGTCGTCGGGCAGGGTCACCGCCTCGTAGGTGGATCCGAGCACGAACTCCCCCGGGTGCAGCACGAACGGCTCGTCGGGGGCCACCTCGACCTGGCGGGTGAGGTCGGGCTGGTCCTGCGCCGGGTCGATCACCGCGTACTTGTGGTTGTCGAAGAGCCGGAAGAAGCGGTCGAGCCGGACGTCGACGCTGGAGGGCTGCACCATCGCCTCGTCGAGGGGCTCCAGGCGCACGCGCCCCGACGACAGCTCGGCCCGGATGTCGCGGTCGGAGAGCAGCACGGGGCCACCGTAGTGGGGCTGCCCGGCCCCCTTGGTAGGGTGCTCCCCGCGGCGTCGCAGGGCGCTCGTGCGGGTGTAGTTCAGTGGCAGAACTTCAGCTTCCCAAGCTGATAGCGCGGGTTCGATTCCCGTCACCCGCTCCCACCACGGCCGGCCGGCGTCAGACCTCGCCGAAGTCCCCGCCTCCGAAGTCGCCCCCGAAGTCGTCGCCGCCGCCGTAGTCGCCCCCGGCGTCCCCGTAGTCGCCGCCGCCGTCGCCGTAGTCCCCGCCCTCGTCGCCGGAGCCCTCGTCGCCACCAGCCTCGTCCCCGGAGGCCGTGTCGGACTCGCCGCTGTCGTCGAAGTCGAACATCGCGTCGGCGATGGCGGTGCCGATGAAGGCGCCGGCGATGCTCGTCATGAGGCTGCCGGCGATCATGCCGCCCATCCCCATGCCGCCGCCCATCCCGCCGCCGTAGCCGCCGCCGTAGCCGCCGCCCATGCCGCCACCGCGGTTGAAGCTGCGCTCCAGCGTGCCGGGCGAGCGCATCTCGGCGCGGGTGGCCATGCGGGCCAGGGAACGGGGGTCGTCGCTGGTGGCGCGCTCGGACGCCGGCACCTCGCTGCCGAGGTCGGTGAGCACCTGACGGCGCTGCTCGGGGGTGAGCTTGGCGAACGCCTCGGCGTGGGCCTGCTCGATCTGCTCCGGGGGCGCGGTGCGCAGAAGGTAGCGGTAGCGCTCGACGGCCTGCTCGTCCGTGGTGCGCCCGCGCCCACCACCCGCGGGCGCTGCGGGGGCGGTGGGCTGGCGCCAGTCGGCGTCCCCCTGCCACTGGGGTGCGGACGACGCGGGGCGGCGTCCGAGGAGCCGGTCGAGGAAGCCCATGGCGCCGTCCTTCGTGCGGGAGCAGGGGCTCCGAGCGTAGGGACGCGCGCGGCGCCCCGCCACGCCGGACGGTCCACCGATCCGAGCTCCGGCGGCGGTTACTGACAGCGTAAGGCGGGTACCGCGCGCACATGGCCCAGCACAGTGACCCACCCTCTCCCGCGCAGGCGGAGCGCGCCGCAGCCGCCGTCCCCGGCGGGGGCGCCGCCAGCCCGAAGGACATCCCGAAGAAGGGGTGGCTCCAGATCGCCAAGCGCGGCTGGGGCGAGGCCAAGAGCGACAACGTGCCGCTGCTCGCGGCCGGCGTCGCGTTCTACGCCTTCCTGTCGATCTTCCCGGCGATCATCGCGGCGCTGCTGCTCTACGGCCTGGTCTCCAGCCCCGAGGACGTCACCCGCCAGGTGGACTCCCTCGGGTCCGCGATCCCGGGCCCGGCGGCCGAGCTGCTGACCCAGCAGGGCACCACGCTCGCCGGCCAGGAGCCCAGCAGCCTGGGGTTCGGCCTGGTGATCTCCGTGCTGCTGGCGCTGTGGAGCGCCTCCAACGGCACGGGCAACCTCATCACCGCCGTGAACATCGCCTACGACGAGGAGGAGACCCGCGGCTTCGTCAAGCGCAAGGCGCTGGCCCTCGTGCTCACCGTCGGCGCCATCGTCTTCGTGGTGATCGCCGTGGCGCTCATCGCCGTGCTCCCGCCCGTGCTCGACGCGCTCGGCCTGTCGGGCATCGCGTGGCTCGGGGTGCAGGTCGCCCGCTGGGTGATCCTGCTCGGCGCCGTCACCGCGGCGCTGGCGATCCTGTACCGCGTGGCCCCCGACCGCGACGCCCCAAAGATGAAGTGGACCTCGGTCGGCGCCGCGGTCGCCACGGTCCTGTGGATCGTCGTGTCGATCGGCTTCTCGCTCTACACCGCCTTCGGCGGGTACGGCAGCAGCTACGGCTCGCTGGCCGGCGTCGTCGTCCTGCTGATGTGGCTGTGGCTGACCGGCTACGCCATCCTGCTCGGCGCCGAGATCAACGCCGAGAGCGAGCAGCAGACGGTGCGCGACACGACCAAGGGCCCGGAGCAGCCGATCGGGCAGCGCGACGCGGTCAAGGCCGACAGCCTGCCGGCCTGACCGCCCGCTCCTCAGACCACCTGACGTCCCGCTCCGCCCTCAGGGGCGGGGCGGGACGTCGTCGTGGCGCTCGATGTAGGCGCTGTGCGTGGTGTTCGCGCGCTGCCGCTGCATCACCAGCGCGAGGATGATCGCCAGCGCGCCGCCGGCCATGCAGATGTAGCCGATCGCGGTGAGGTCGACCGCGTCGAAGCGGTTGCGGACCCCGAAGCTGAGGATCCCGCCGACGACCAGCAGGAAGATGCCGGTTCCGATGCCCATGGTGGTGCTCCTCCCGGAGCCCGCGGTCGGGCCCTCGTCGGGATCATGGCGGTCGCCCGACCCCGTGGCCAGCGCGACACCCGCCCCGCGCCGAGCAGTCACCCGACCGGGCGGTCAGCCCTTGAGGTCACGGTCCTTGCTCGGCTGCACCCGCTTCGGCTCCCCCGGCATCTTCGGGTGGTTCGGCGGGTACGGCAGCTCCCCGGCGCCGGCCGCGTCGTCGCGCTCGGCCATCTCCAGCAGCGGCGTCAGGTCGTGGGCGACGTCGTCCAGCGCCCGCATCGGGTCGCCGCGGCGGGCCAGCAGGGCCGGGACGGTGGCCATCGTGAGGTCGTCCGGCTCGGCGTCCACGAGCTCCGCCCAGGTCAGCGGCGTGGACACCGTCGCCCGCGGGGTGGCGCGCACCGAGTACGCCGAGGCGATCGTGTGGTCGCGGGCGTTCTGGTTGTAGTCCACGAAGATCGCCTCGGTCCGCTGCTCCTTCCACCACGCGGTGGTGACCCGGCCGCCGGCGCGCCGCTCTACCTCGCGGGCCAGCGCGATCGCCGCGCGCCGCACCTGGGTGATCTCCCAGCGCGGTTCGATGCGGACGTACACGTGCAGGCCCCGGCCGCCGCTGGTCTTCGGGAACCCGGCGTAGCCGAGCTCGGCCAGCAGCGGCGCGAGGACGTCGAGGGCCACCGCGCGGGCCTCGACGAACCCGGTGCCCGGCTGGGGGTCGAGGTCGATCCGCAGCTCGTCGGGGCGCTCGACGTCCTGGCCTGGGCCGCAGCGGGTGGGCCAGGGGTGGAACGTCACGGCCGACATCTGCGCCGCCCACACGACCGGGGCCGCGGCGTCCACCCGCAGGGCGTCGGCGCTGCGCCCGGAGGGGAAGGTCACCCGGCAGGTCTGCACGTACGGCGGGGCGTGGGCGGGCACCCGCTTCTGGTAGACCTCCTCGCCGCTCACCCCGTCAGGGAAGCGCTGCAGGTAGGTCGGACGGTGGTGCAGCGCGCGCACGAGCGGCCCGAGGTCGCCGTCCTCACCGCGCTGGGCGACCGCCCGGTAGTACTCGACGAGGTGCCGCTTGGTGCCGCCGGCCTCCCCGAGCTCGGGGAAGACCACGCGGTCGGGGCTGGTGAAGCGGACGGCGACGCCGTCGACGTCCAGCTCCTCCGCCGGTGCCCTGCTCGCCATCGCGCCGCCTCCGCTCGCCGTGCTGCCGCCCGCCGGACCGCACTCTTCCGGGAGAGTGCGGTCCGAGGCGCCCTGAGAGCAGCACTCTCCCGGGAAAGTGCGGGAAAGGGCACCCGGACGGGTCAGACGCCGCGCAGGTCCAGGTCGAGGGCGTCCGCGCCGTCGCCGGTCAGCGCCAGCGGGATGCCCCAGTCCTGCTGGTAGAGGTGGCACGCCGCGTGCTCGGGCACCGCACCGGTCACCGGGTCGCCGTCGCACGCCGCCGCCTGCACCGACACGTGCAGGACGCCGTCCGCGAACCCCTCGGCGAGCACGAGCCGCCGGCCCAGGCCCGGGCCGTCACCCGCACCGTCCAGGAGGAGCTCCGGCGGGGAGGCCGACACCACCAGCCGGGTGGGGTCGCCCCAGCGCAGGTCGAGCTTCTGCCCCGTCGGCGGGGTGAACGCGATGCGCAGCTCGACCGGGCCCGGCGCGAGGGGCGTCGGGGGCCGGCGCACCTGCTGGGCGGCGCCGTCCACGCGCTGCGCGGCGGCCGGGACGGGCACGCGCACCAGGCGCGAGGCGGCCGACTCCACGACGACGAGCGTGGCGCCGCCGTCCTCCACCAGCACCGCGGCCGGCTCGGCGAGGTCGCGCGCGAGCGTGCTCACCGTCCGCGTCGCGGGGTCGAAGCGGCGCAGGGCGCCGTTGTAGGTGTCGGCGACCGCGACCGACCCGTCGGGCAGCACCGCGAGGCCGAGCGGGTGCTGCATGAGCGCGGAGTCGGCCGGGCCGTCGCGGAAGCCGAAGTCGAACAGCCCGGTGCCCACCTCCGTGCCGACCTCGTAGCCGGCGCCGGCGACGGGCAGCACGTTGGCCATCCGGTCGTCGGAGACCACCTGCACGGCCCGGTCGACCTCGCCCTCGGCGCGCACGAGCCAGCGCAGCGCGGAGGTCTCGGCGTCGACCACCCACAGGACCGAGCCGTCGGCGGAGGTGGCGAGCCCGGAGGTCTGCGCGAACCACGCCTGCTCGGCCGCGCCGTCGCGCACGCCCTCGGCGGTGGTGCCCGCCAGCACGCGCACCACGCCGTCGGCGGGGTCGGGCGCGACGTCCAGCGCCCACAGCTGGTGGACGCCGGCCATGGCGATGACGAGCTGGTCGTCGAACCAGGCCAGCGCCATCGGGGTGGAGAGCTCCTGGCCCAGCGCGGCCCCGCCGCCCTCGCGGCGGCGCAGCTGCTCGCCGGTGCCGGCGACGGTGACCACGGAGGGGCCGCCGTCGGCGAGCCGCAGCCCGCGCACCGCGTGGTTGACCGAGTCGGCCACCGCGACGTCCCAGCCCACGCGGGCCGCGACCTCGGGCGGCAGCAGCGCCAGGCCGGTCGGCTCGGCGAAGCGGGCGGCGTCGCTCCCGCCGTCGACCAGGCCCCGCTCGCCGGTGCCGATGCGGGCGCGCTCGGTGACCAGGTCGGGCTCGAGCACGACGAGCTGGTGGTGGGCGGTGTCGGCGACGAGCAGCCCGCCGCCGAGGTGCTCGGGCAGCGCGAAGACGCCGGCCGGGAAGCTCAGCGCGCTCGGCGGGTCGGCCGGCGGCACGTACGGGCCGGAGCCGCGGTGCAGCGTGCCCTTCGCCTCGTGCTCGGCCACGAGCTCGCGCAGCAGCACCGACAGGCCGTGCGCGTGGCCCTCCCCCGACAGCGACGCCACGACGTAGCCCTCGGGGTCGACCACGACGAGCGTCGGCCAGGCGCGCGCGGCGTAGGCCTGCCAGGTGGTGAGCTCGGGGTCGTCGAGCACCGGGTGGCGGACGTCCCAGCGGCGCACCGCGGCGTCCACGGCCTCCACCGTGCCCTCGTGGGCGAACTTCGGGGAGTGGACGCCGACGATCACCAGGACGTCGGAGAACTGCTCCTCCAGGGGCCGCAGCTCGTCCAGGACGTGCTGGCAGTTCACGCAGCAGCTGGTCCAGAAGTCCAGCAGGACGACCTTGCCGCGCAGGGAGGCGAGGCCGAGGTCGGCGCCGCCGGTGCCCAGCCAGCGGCGGCCGACCAGCTGCGGTGCGCGGACCCGGGTGCGAGGGGCGGTGGGGGTCGCGGTCACGCCTGCACCGCCGCGAAGCCCTCGTCGACGTGGACGGCGCCCAGCGCCTCCAGCGCGCCGTCGAGCACCTCCATCACGGCCAGCGTGTCGTCCAGCGGGACCACCGGGCTCTCGGTCAGCCCCTGGGCCAGGCACTCCTGCACGTGCAGGAACTGCTCGACGTAGCCGCTGCCCGCACCGGGCAGCTCCACGACCTCGACCTCGTCGGAGCCGTCGCGGTGCACGTGCAGCCGCGAGGGGCGGTAGGCCGGCGGGTCCAGGTCGATCCAGCCGTGGGTGCCGACGATGCGGATGGTGCCGGGCGGCGTCGCGACGATCGTCACCGACAGCAGGGCCTGCTGGCCGCCGGGCCAGCCGAGCAGCAGCGCCGCCTCGGCGTCCACGCCGGTCGAGGCGAGGGCGCCGGTGACCTGGGCGGTCGACGGCGTGCCGAGCAGCATCTGGGCGAAGGAGACCGGGTAGACGCCGAGGTCGAGCAGCGCGCCGCCGCCCTTGGCCGGGTCCCACATGCGGTTCTCGGGGTCGAACGGGGCGCGGAAGCCCAGGTCGGCCGTGACGGTGCGGACGTCACCGATGGCGCCCTCGGCGAGGAGGCGCCGCAGCTCCACGACGGTGGGCTGCAGGCGGGTCCACATCGCCTCCATGAAGAAGGCGCCGCTCTCGCGCGCCACCGCCACGAGGTCGCGAGCGGCCGCGGCGGTGCAGGTGACGGGCTTCTCCAGCAGCACGGGCTTGTCGGCGCGCAGCGCCTGCGTGGCCACGGCGTGGTGCTGCCCGTGCGGGGTGGCGATGTAGACGGCGTCCACGTCGGGGTCGGCGAACAGCTCCGCGTAGGAGCCGTAGGCGCGCTCGAACCCGTGGCGCTCGGCGAAGGCCTGCGCCCGGCCCAGGTCGCGCGAGGCCACGGCCAGCGCCTGCGCGCCCTCGGTGAGGGCCAGGTCGCCGGCCAGCGTGGCGGCGATCCCCCCGGTCGCGATGAATCCCCAGCGCGTCATCCCAGCACCTCCGGTGCGGTCCAGTCCTGCTCCAGCACGTGCACGGCCAGGAAGGCCAGCACCGTGTCGTACCAGAGCGCGGAGTTGCCCGGCGAGAGCACCCAGTGGCCCTCGTCGGGGTAGTACAGGAACCGGTGCGGGCTCGAGCCGTCCTCTGCGCCCGAGCGGGACAGCAGGTCCCACCACAGGCGCAGGGCCTCGCCGATCGGCACCCGGTGGTCGGAGTCGCCGTGGATGACCAGCACCGGCGTGGTGATCGCGTCGGCGGAGTGGTGCGGGGAGTTGTCCCAGGCCACCTGCCCGGTCATCTCCCGCAGCCAGTAGTGCGGCGCGTCGGTCGTGGTGGCGAACTGGTCCAGCGCCCACAGGGACGCGTGGGTGACGACCGCGCGGAACCGGTCGGTGTGCCCGGCGACCCAGTTGGCCATGTAGCCGCCGAACGATCCGCCCAGCGCCGCCGTGCGGTCGGCGTCGACGTCCCCGCGGGCCACGGCCGCGTCGGTGAGCTCCATGAGGTCGGTGAACGGCGCACCGCCCCACGCCCCCCACCCGCGCCGCACGAACTCCAGCCCGTACCCGGTGCTGAGCGCCGGGTCGGCGAGCAGGACGGCGTAGCCGCGCGCCGCGGCGACCCACGGGTTCCAGCGCCACGACCAGGAGTTCCAGCTGCTCAGCGGACCGCCGTGGATCCACAGCAGCAGCGGGGCGGGGGACGCCGCCGACGCGCCCTCGGGCAGCGCCAGCCAGCCCCGCACCGGCGTGCCGTCGCCGGCGGTGGTGGTGACCTCCGTCAGGGAGCCCGGCACGGCCAGGTCGACGCCGAGGGCCTCCGCCGGCCCGGGCAGCGGCTGCGGCGCCGAGCCCTCGGCCAGCGCCACCCGGACGGGGGCGGGCGGGGCGTCGACCGCCGAGCGCAGCGCGTACACCCACGCGCCGTCGGGGGCGACGACGTGGTCGGCGTAGGCGCCGTCGTCGGCGGTGAGGCGCACGACGTCGCCGGTGGTGGCGTCCACCCGGAACAGCGGGGCCCGGCCGCCGTCGTCGGCGACGACGACGAGCGCGGCGCCGTCCGGCGTCCAGCGGGGGCGGCTCGGCCAGCGGTCCCAGCCCGCGGCGAGCTCGCGCACCTCGCCGGTGGCCAGGTCGAGGACGGCGAGCACGGGCACGACCGGGTGCTCGGGGGTGGAGCGGCGGGTGCGCACGAGGGCGACCCGGGTGCCGTCCGGGGAGAGGGCGGGCTCCTCGTGCTCGAACGCGGGGTCGTCGGCGAGGGTGCGGCGCTCGCCGGTCGCGACGTCGATCGCGACCAGGACGGTGCGGTAGGCGCCGTGCGCCTCCGCGACGTTCCACGTGGTGACCGCCGTGGCGCCGTCGGGCGAGAGGTCCCAGGTGGGGTCCGTCTCCAGCGCCGTGCCGACGTGGCCGGTCAGGTCGCGCAGCTCCAGGCGGGCGGTGGACGCCGGGTCGGCCAGCGCGGCGGCGTCGGCGGCGAGCAGGCGGGTGCGGTCGGCGCCGAGGTCGTGGTCCCAGTACCGGACCGCGGCCTCGGTGTGCAGGACGCCGGAGACCTTCCGCTCCCGGCGCAGCGCGCGGCGGCGCGCGTCGTCCTCGGCGTCCACGGACGACGCCAGGGTCGCGGAGCCGAGCAGCACGGTGCCGGCCTCGCGGGCGACCACGACGCCGCCGACGCCGCCGGGGCGGGTGGCGACCACGCGGGCGTCACCGCCGGCGGCGGGCTGCAGCCACAGGGCCGGTGGTGCGTCGTCGCCCGGAGCGGGCGCGCCGGGGCCGGCGTCCGGCCGCTTGGAGGTGAAGAGCAGGTCGCCGTTAGGCGTGAACACCGGCGAGGACTCCCCGGCGGCGCTGCGGGTCAGGGCCCGCGCGGGGCGCTCGCCCGCGGGGTCGACCTCCCACAGGGCGGAGACGTAGCGGGCGCCGTCGGCGTCCGGGCGCGAGACGGTCGTGACGAGCCGGGTGCCGTCCGGTGACAGGGCGAGGCCGGACAGGCGCGGGAGGGCGGTGAAGGCGGCGAGGTCGTCGAAGGAGCTCACCCCTCCTGCCTACCACGCTCGCCCGACACCGCAGAGGACCCGGTGGACGACCCGGCCGCCGACCGCTCGCCGCCGGCCATCTGCGCCAGCATCGCGTTGTAGGCGTCGAGGGCGGCGTCGTCGCGGTCGGCCGCGCGGTCCGAGCGCTTCGCCTCGCGGGTGTCGCTGCGCGACCACTGCACCGCGAGCACCGCGGCCAGCACCAGGGTGGGGAACTCCCCGATCCCCCAGGCGATGCCGCCGCCGGTCTGCTGGTCGGCCAGCGCGTCGACCCCCAGGCCCAGGGAGGAGAACCAGCTCGCGGCCAGCAGCGAGTTCCCCGACATCAGCGTCACGCCGAAGAAGGCGTGGAAGGCCATCGTCGCGAGCAGCAGGAGCAGGCGCAGCGGGTAGGAGGGCCGGTCGGTGCCGGGGTCGACGCCGATGATCGCCGAGGCGAACAGGTAGCCCGACGCCAGGAAGTGCACCTGCATGAGCTCGTGGCCCAGGTGGGTGCCCAGCGCGAGCTCGAACAGCGGCGAGTAGTAGAAGACGAGGAGGCTCACCGCGAAGATCGCCGCGGCGACCAGCGGGTGGGAGACCAGCCGGGCCCAGCGCGAGTGCACGAGCACCAGCAGCCACTCCCGCGGCCCCCGCGAGCCGTCGCGGCGGCGCGGCAGGGTGCGCACCGCGAGGGTCACCGGGGCGCCCACCACGAGCAGCAGCGGCACGACCATCGCCAGCACCATGTGGGCGACCATGTGGGCGCTGAACAGCAGCTCCGCGTACGCCGACGGGCCGCCGGAGGTCACCCAGACCAGCACCACGAGGCCGGCCAGCCAGCCGACCGTGCGCCCGACGGGCCAGGCGTCGCCGCGCTGGTGCAGGCGACGGACGCCGGCCAGGTACAGCCACGCCAGGCCGCCGGCCACGAGCAGCCACAGCAGGTCGGGGTTGGTCTCGGTGAAGAAGCGCCCGGCCGTGAGCGGCATCGGCGGCACGGGCTCCTCGGTCATCTGCTCGGCCAGCGACACCGCGCCCTCGGCCGGGGCCTGCGGCGGCCCGGTGCGGGCGAGCGCCACGGCCACGCCGATGGTCGCGGCCATCACCACGACCTCCCCCGCGACCAGGCGGGCGAAGCCGGAGCCGCCGGACGCCGTCCCGTCCTCCAGGCCGGCGAGCGCGCGGCGGCGGTGCAGCCACCCGGCGGCGCCGAGCGCGAGGGTGGCGGCGCTCTTCACGAGCAGCAGCGCGCCGTACCCGCTGAGCAGGGCGGACGGCGTCCCGGCGAGCTGGACCCAGCCGTTGGCGACGCCGGTGACGACGACGAGCACGAACGAGGCCAGCGCCAGGGTGGAGTAGCGCCGGGCGACCACGGCCAGGTCGGGGCCGAGCGCGCGGGCGACGAGCGCGAGGGCGACGAGGCCGCCGACCCAGACGCCGACGCCCACGCCGTGCAGCCACCAGGCGCTGACGGCCGTGCGGTGGCCGCCGCCGCTGGCGTGCCCGCCCAGCGCCAGCGGCACGAGGGCGACCGCGGTGAGCACGGCCCCGGCACCGGCCGTGGACGGGGAGGTGATGCCGATGGCGGGCACGGTGGCCGCGACGACCGCGAGCAGCGCGCCCCAGGCCAGCAGCTGGCCGGACTCCACCTCGGTGAGGTAGAAGCCGAGCTCGGAGCCGAACCCCGCCGTGCCGACGGGCACGCCTGCGACGTCGGCGTACCCGAGCACCAGCTGGGCCACGGCGGCGAGCACCCAGACGACCGCGGCGACCGCCGCTGCCCGGGCCCCCGCGCGCCAGGCGGGCGTCCCGGGGCGCACGGCCACGGCCAGCAGCACGCAGGCGCCGAGCACGACGGTGACGGCCAGCTCGGACGCGCCACGCACCAGGGGCAGTCCCCAGCGGACCAGGGGCCCGGGGTCGCCGAGGGCCAGCGGCGACGCGGCGCCGGTCGCCAGCATCGCGACGACGAGGGCGAGGAGCATGGCCGGCACGCCGACCACGAGGGACAGGGCGAGCCGGGAGGGCGGGCGCTCGGAGGAGGCTGCGGGGTCCGGGGCGAGCGACGGAGGGGTCAGCTCGGGGGTGAGCACCCCTCCAGGGTAGGTCGTCTGCTACAGGCGCCGGTCGGCCAGGACGGGGAACTCCGCCCGGAAGCGGGAGACGTCCGCCACATCGACCTCGACGACCATGACCTGCTCCTGCGTGCCCGCCTCGGCGAGCACCCGGCCGCGGGCGTCGACGACGACGCTGCGCCCGCCCATCTCCAGGCCCGCGTGGGTGCCGGCGGTGTTCACGGCCACGACGACGACCTGGTCCTCCACCGCGCGCGCCCGGGCCAGCAGGCTCCACTGCTCCACCCGCGCGGCCGGCCACGCCGCGGGCACGAGCACCAGGTGCGACCCGGCGTCCAGCAGGGCGCGGAACAGCTCGGGGAAGCGCAGGTCGTAGCAGGTGGCCAGGCCGGTCGGCACCCCGCCGGCTAGCGGGAGGGTGGCGGTGACGACGTCCTCGCCGGCCTCCAGCAGCAGCGGCTCGCCCGCGCCGAAGCCGAAGCGGTGGACCTTGCGGTACGTGGCCAGCACGCCGCCGTCCGGCCCGAGGAGCACTGAGGTGTTCCACAGGCCGCGGCCCTGCGCGCCCCGCTCGGCGTCGCCCTCGGCGGCCGCCTCGATGATCGAGCCGGCGTGGACGACGGCGCCGATGTCCCGCGCGGCGTCCGCGATCGCGCGCACCGTGGGGCCGTCGACGGCCTCGGCGCGCTCGGCCCAGTGCCGCGACGCGAAGCCGCCGGGCGCCCACAGCTCGGGCAGGACGACGAGGTCGGCGCCGCGCTGGGCGGCCACCAGGGCGGCCACGCGCTCGCGGCGGGCGGCCACCGGCTCGTCGTCGCCGTACGCCACCTGGACCAGCGCCACCCGCAGGACTGCCACGCCTGGCACCCTAGGCGCCGTGGACGTCCACCTGCTCAACGGTCCGAACCTCGGGCGCCTCGGCACGCGCGAGCCCGGCGTCTACGGCACCACGACCCTCGCCGAGCTCGAGGACGCCGCCCGCGCCACCGCCTCCCTGCTGGGGCTGGGGCTGGTCGCGCACCAGACCGACGACGAGGCCACGATGCTCGGCTGGCTGCACGAGGCCGCCGACGCCGGAGCCGCCGTGGTGCTCAACCCCGCCGCGTGGACGCACACCTCCGTCGCCCTGCGCGACGCCTGCGCGATGCTCACCGCGCCCCTGGTCGAGGTGCACCTGTCCAACGTGCACGCCCGCGAGGAGTTCCGGCGGCACTCCTACGTCTCCCCCGTGGCCTCGGCCGTGATCGCCGGGCTCGGCGTCGAGGGCTACCTGGCCGCCCTGCGCTGGCTGGCCACCCGCGCCTGAGCGCCTGCTGCCCCCTCCCTGACCCTCCGCCCGCACCGGTCTGCCCGCCGATCATGGAGAAGACGAGGGTGCGGCGGGGTCCGCACCCCTGACTGCTCCATGATCGGCGAAGGCTGGTCGAGGCCTGTGGACGACGGCTGCACCGGTCGGCGCCACCGCGCCACGCTGGCCGGGTGGTCAGGCCCACCGAGCTGCCGCCGGCCCTGCGCGGTCGGCCGTTCACGGTCGCGGAGGCGCGGGCGCTCGGCGTCCCGTCGCACGTGCTGGACGGCGTCCGCTTCCGGCGTCCGCACCGCGGGGTGCGGGTGCCGGCCGACCTGCCGCCCTCGCTGGAGCTGCGCTGCGCGGCCGCCGCGCTCGTCCTGCCGCCCGCGGCCGCCTTCAGCGGGTGGACCGCCGTCAACCTGTGCGGGCTCCCCCGCCCGACCGGAGGGGCGCGGGGGTCGACGTCGCTCTCGGTGCAGGTGCCCTCCGGCACGCCGGTCCCGCAGGTGAGGGGCGTCGACGCCGGCGAAGGTCTCCGGCCGGGCAGCGCGTGCACCCTGCCCGACCTCGGGCTGCGCGTCGTCCACCCGGTGGAGCTGTGGTGCGACCTCGCGCCGGCGCTGCCGTTCGTGGACGCCGTCGCGCTCGGCGACGCGGTCCGGCGCCGCTGGGCCGACGAGGCGCGGATGGCCGCCGCCGTGCGCACGCGGGCTCGCGCTCGGGGCGTCGTCGCGCTGCGGCACGTGCTCGCGAGCGTCCGCTACCGCGTCGACTCCCCCATGGAGACGCGCCTGCGCCTGCTGCTGCTCGCCGCCGGGGTCCCCGCGCCCGTGTGCGGACAGGACGTGTCGCTCGACGGCGGCTGGATGGCGCGGCCGGACCTGTCCTGGCCCGCGGCGCGCCTCGCCGTGGAGCACGACGGAGACGTCCACCGCACCGACCGGCGGCAGTGGCGCGAGGACCTCGCGCGCAAGGAGCTGCTCGAGGACCTCGGCTGGCGGGTGCTCGTGCTGACCGCGGACGACGTCCTGCGCCACCCCGAGCGCACCGTCGCCCGGGTCAGGGCGGCGCTGGGAGCCCGCGGCGTCACGTGCTGACGCTGGTCCCCGCGCCGATCATGGAGCAGTCAGGGGTGCGACGGCCGCATCACCCCGGTCTTCTCCATGATCGGCGGGGAAGGGGTGGAGGCGCGGAGGGCGTCAGGCCCAGCGCAGGGCGACGTCGGGGCGCTCGAGGACGGCGGCGACGTCGGCCAGGAAGCGCGAGCCGAGGTCGCCGTCCACGAGCCGGTGGTCGAAGGAGACCGACAGCTCGGTCACCCAGCGCGCCCTGATCTTCCCCTTGTGCACCCAGGGCCGCTGCTTCACGGCGCCCAGGCAGAGGATCGCGGCCTCGCCGGCGTTGAGCAGCGGGGTGCCGGTGTCGACGCCGAAGACGCCGATGTTGGTGATCGAGATGGTGCCGCCGGAGAGCTCGGCCGGCTGCGTGCGGCCGTCGCGGGCGGTGCGCACCAGCCCGGTGAGGGCGTCGGCGAGCTCGCGCAGCGACAGGCGCTCGGCGTCCTTGATGTTCGGCACGAGCAGCCCGCGCGGGGTCGCCACCGCGATCCCGAGGTTCACGTAGTGCTTGTGCACGATCTCCTGGGCGGCTTCGTCCCAGCGGGCGTTGATGCCGGGGTTGCGCGCGACGGCCAGGCACACCGCTCGCATCACCACCAGCAGCGGCGAGACGTGGACGTCCTTGAACTCCCGCTCGGTGCGCAGCCGGTCGAGCAGCTTCATCGTGCGCGTGACGTCGACCGTGATGAACGCCGTGGCGTGCGGCGCGGTGAACGCGCTCGCGACCATCTGCTGGGCGGTGGCCTTGCGGACGCCGCGCACCGGGATCCGGGTCTCGCGCGCCGCCACCTCCGGCGACGCCTCGGGAGCCGCCACGGGCGCCGGGGACGCCGCGCTCTGGTGGGCCAGGAGGTCCTCGCGGGTGACGACGCCGCCGTGGCCGGTGCCGGTCACCAGCGACAGGTCGAGCCCGAGGGTGCGGGCGAGGGCGCGCACGGGCGGCTTGGCCAGCACCCGCGCCGCGGCGCTGGAGCGCGCGGGCTCGGCGGGCAGCGGCTCAGCAGGGGTCGGAGCAGGCGGCGGGACGACGGGCGCCGCGACGACCGGGGCGGGCGCGGGCGGCGCAGCGGCGGGCGCGGGCGGCGCGGACGTCGTCCGGCGGCGCCGGCGCGCGGGCTGCTCCCCGCCGCGGACGCCGTAGCCGACGAGCACGGACTCCCGCGCAGCCTCGCGGGCCTCCTCGGCGACCGGGGCGACCGCGCCGCCCTCGACGCCGGAGCCGCCCTGGCCGGTCACGACGCCCCGGGCGGGCGCGGACAGCGGCGCGTCGGCCCCGGGCTCCCCGCCGGGAGCGCTGCCGGAGGCCACCGCGAGCAGCGGCGTCCCGACGTCCACGACCACGCCCTCCTCGACCAGGAGCGCGTCGACGACCCCGGCGAAGGGGGACGGCAGCTCCACGATCGACTTGGCGGTCTCGACCTCGACGACCGGGTCGTTGACCGCGACGACGTCACCGACGGCGACCCGCCACCGCACGACCTCCGCCTCGGTCAGGCCCTCCCCGACGTCGGGCAGGGCGAAGCGCTGCACCTGTGCCACTGCGACCAGCTCCTCAGAACGCCATCGAGCGGTCGACCGCGTCCAGCACGCGCTCGACGTCGGGCAGGTAGTGCTCCTCGA